>Ga0302320_10006133_pt1 | contig 26765 bp, 19 predicted proteins | sample Bog_T0_3_FD_202130 | JGI IMG/M metagenome (GOLD analysis project Ga0302320, IMG submission 202130) | Peat permafrost microbial communities from Stordalen Mire near Abisko, Sweden - Bog_T0_3 | ecosystem: Environmental > Terrestrial > Soil > Wetlands > Peat | place: Sweden: Abisko, Stordalen Mire...
TTTGTACATATTGAGGACTCGTCCGGCCTTCTTCTCCATGCCCTCGAAGATTGGGCGGACCACTTCCGCGGCGTGCTCCTTCTCCAGCGGTTCGATTTTCATCTCGCCTCCCGATTCCTGAATTGTTTGTTGCCCTGATGGGGTGAAGGAGTAATTGTATCAGTTCACCCCGTCAAAACCCAAACAAACCCTGAAGCGGCAGAGATGTCAAAAGCGGGGCCAGTTGCGCCCGTCAGGCCGTGATCGAAATGTTTCCGGAGGTGGAGCCTGGCGCGGCATTGGTGCTTACACTACCCTGCAAAACCTGCTGCAGCGAGCTGAAGTCAGATTGGGCGCCAGAGAGATTGCCGGATTGCAAATCCTGACCCAACTGCGAGAACAATTGGGAAACCTGGCTCTGACCGCTTCCACCCGAGTGATGGTGATGATGGTGGTGGGTCTGTGAAAGCTGGGTTTGGAGGTCCTGCTGGATCGTCGCATAGTCCTTCTGGGCGCCGGAGAGGTTCCCCGACTGGAGGTCCTGGCCAAGCTGGTCAAAGGCCTGGGCCAGCGGGCTGCTGCTTTGCGATGTCGAAGTGGACTTGGAAGCCGAGGTGGAGCTGAATTGCGAAAGGTCGTTCTGAATGGTCACAAAATCAGATTGTGCGGCGGAGGTATTGCCAGATTGAAGATCCGTGCCGAGCTGCTGAAAATCCTGCTGAAACTGCTGCAATTGGGTAAACATGCTGCCGGAAATGCTGGAGGTTGACATGCCTTGTCTCCTTCGGGATTGAACCAGTTTGGGAACATTATCGGCGCCGGGCGGCAAAACTTTAAGCCGACAAATCCCCGATAAGGCTCCGCTTGGAGTGAAGGCAATTTCCGGGCCAATTTCGCCTGCATTCGGGCTGGCGCCAATCCTACAGATTTGGCTGGGTTTGTCGAAAGGCTTGGCGAAAGCGAGGTCCAGATTACCCGTCGAATGGGCAAATCTTGCCCTCCTGACGGGGAAGGGCTTGCCGATATGTGCCGCCAAAACAGGAAGAAGGGGGTGGCTTTGGGGGTCGCCGTAAACATCCTGTAACAAACCATCAAAATGCTGATTCTAATACATTTAAATAAATAATCCCGCAATCCACTTGCGTTTCTGTAACATTTCGTTAACAATACCCTGCTTTAGAGAACTCGCCAAGGATGGACTGTGCGACTTATTCCACGTGATGAAAAGTTCTACGGCCTGTTTAACGAACAAGCTCAGAATATTTACAAAGCAGCCAAGCTGTTAGTGGCCCTTTTTGACAATTTTCAGGAAGTTGAAAAGCAGGTTTCAGAGATCAAATTTCTGGAGCACAAGGGCGATCAACTGACCCATGCCCTTTTCAAGAAGCTGAATCTGACTTTCATTACTCCCTTTGACCGCGAGGACATCCACGCGCTGGGTTCGGCGCTGGACGACGTCCTTGATCTTATAGACGCCGCCGCCAGCCGCTTCATTACCTACAAAATCAAAAAGGTAACTCCCGGGGCGCAGCAGCTTGGGAAGGTGATCCTGCATGGCGCAGAGATCATTGTGAACGCGGTGGCGCAGCTGGACCATCCTCAGAACATGCTGGAATACTGCGAGCAGCTCACCCTGCTGGAAGAGGAAGCTGACCGCATCAAGGGTGAATGCATTGCACGGCTGTTTGAGGATTCCACTGATCCGATCGAAGTGATCAAATGGAAAGAGATCTACGAGGTCCTGGAAGCCTCCACCGATAAGTGTGAAGACGTCGCGGACGTTTTGGAAGCCGTGGTCTTAAAGGCAGCCTGACGCCCTCAGCAGTGACGCATGACCAATAACCGTCAAGATCGTCACCTGTCATTCGTCACGAACTAAAATGACCCCAACCCTTACATTTGCAATTGTTATCGTGCTTGTAGCCCTCGGCTTTGATTTTCTCAATGGCTTCCACGATGCGGCGAACTCCATCGCCACAGTGGTCTCCACGCGGGTGCTGACGCCGCGCGTGGCCGTCATCTGGGCGGCTTTTTTCAATTTTGTTGCGGCTTTCACCTTTGGAACCGCTGTTGCCCGAACCATGGGTAAAGGAATGATCAAGCTGGAGGCCGTCAACCTTTACGTCATTCTGGCGGGTCTATTGGGCGCGATCTTCTGGAACATTCTCACCTGGTATTTGGGCATGCCAGTAAGTTCCTCCCACGCCCTCATGGGGGGGTATGCCGGGGCAGCCATCGCCCGGGGTGGATGGAGCGTCATCCTGTGGAGTGGATGGACGCGGGTGCTGGCCTTCATTATCATCTCACCGGCCGTCGGGTTCATTATTGGCGGCGGGTTGATGATCGCGGTCTATTGGATCTTCCAGAACTGGTCGCCGCAGCGAGTGGACAAATACTTCCGCAAGCTACAACTGGTTTCTGCCGCCGCCTACAGCTTTGGCCACGGCAGCAATGACGCACAGAAAACCATGGGCATCATCGCCGGAACGCTCTACACCGCGGGAGTGCTGAAACACTTTTACATCCCCTACTGGGTCATCATCATGGCTTACGCCGCCATCAGCCTGGGAACGCTGTCCGGCGGCTGGCGCATCGTCAAGACCATGGGCATGAAGATTACACGACTGAAACCCGTGGGTGGCTTCTGTGCGGAAACGGCGGCGGCCATCAGCCTGCTGGGCGCCGCCATGGCAGGCATTCCTGTCTCCACCACGCACACCATTGCCGGGGGCATCATGGGCGTGGGCAGCCTGGAACGCTTCAGCGCTGTTCACTGGGGAGTGGCTCGCAACATCGTCTGGGCCTGGGTTTTGACCATCCCAATTTCCGGCATCGTCTCCTATACGCTCTTCCTGCTGATTCACCGATTCTTCCCCGCAGCTTAATACCAAGTCCGAAGGTCGGAGTTCGGTGTCCGAAGACCGAAGGGCGGATAACTTCGCTCCGATGGCGCGGGCAAGACGACGCTTCGCCACGACGGCGAAGAGCTGTGGACAATTGCGATAGTCGAGCGTAGGATGGCGTCGGAATAATCCCGGGGAATCGCAGGGCGCCATGGCTTCGATTGAATCACAATCTCACCTTATCCAGGCACACCATCAATACTTAAATGGCAAGTTCGTCGAACTTGGCCAACAGACTTTGAACTTTCCGAAGATACGGCAGGGTCGCAGGCTCTTTGTAAGCCCGCGCCATACCATCGCTCAATTCATGATCGTCGTTGCCTTGATGGCTACGGTTTTTCGAGCCGCAGGTGTCTCCGCCGCCATCGGAAATCCCATGCCGATGGCCGCCAGCAACGATGCGATCCAACAGTCCCTCACCCTGCGGCAGATCAGCCGATTGGATCAGAAGACCTTTGAACAATCATTGCCCCAATTGCTCAAGGCACTCGGGCAGCCGAAGATGAATGTCGTGGTGGGTCCGGAAACCCTGACCGCAATTACCGCCAAATTACGTCAAACCGGCGAATCCACGCCGGATTATTGGCCCGTGGTCTTGCGGTTCATCCCCCTCGCCAGTTCAATCACGGCGAAAAGTGCGCCGCCACCGGGGCAGCAACCCAGGGTTTTGAGCGATATCCTTTCGGTGGGGCTGATGCGAGGCATCCGCGAGTCTGACAGGACCATATTGCTTGACGACGGCTACCTTGGAAACGGCGAATTCACCAATTGCCGCATCGTCTTCACGCCGAATGCCGTTCGCCTGACGAATGCCCTTTTCACGAACTGCGTGTTTGAGCTTCCCAGCACCGATCCCCCCAACGACTTCATCAAGAAAGTCAGCAGAATCTTGCTGGCATCAAATCTCAGCTCGGTTTCGATCCCAAGCATCTGATTTGCATCTCAATTTATCGGAAGCGCGAATCGGCAGATTAAGCCACCTCACCCACCTTTGCCTTTTAACTTTTGCCCTTTGCCTTTTGGTTTGATTTTGTGGTTACCAATAGGAATGCCCCCAGCCCCCGCCAGGGCAAGCATCGCCTTGAGCAGGGACTGATAGACCGGCTCAAACTCCGGGGCGGATTTTCGCAGCGCCGTTAGATGACGCTGGATGGTCGGCCAGTCACCACGGGCGGCGGGGCCGGTCAGAGCTCGCGCGCCAAGGACCTCAAAGTTCCTGGCGGTCTCGGTCACAAATTTCCGGAGCATGGGGCGGGAAATCCTGTCAGGAACGCCCACCTGCTTCAGCATGTTCGCGGCCTGCGCCATCAAGGTGACCACCGTGGGACAGACGATAAAAGCGGAAAGGTGGTAGAGCGTCTTCTGCCCGGGCCGAACAGAGAACGCGACACCGCCAAGCAACTTGACCCAACTTCTCGCAGCCCGCACAGCTTGGGCGTCACCTTCCACCCCCCAATGGCAGTCTTTCAGGTTCCGCACCCCGGCCTGCGGACCCGGCACGGTCTGATAGGGATGCAGTGAGCCGATGTGCGCGCCGCGAATTTTGAGAGGTCGAAGCACGGAACTCGGCAGCGACCCGCAGGTGTGCAGCACCACCTTGCCCTTCCAGGCATCGCGGCCCACCCCCAGTTGGGCAAGCTCGGCAGCAACATGAGGGATGGCGGAGTCAGAGGTCGTAATCAACAAGACTGCAGCGGTGTGCAACCTGGGGTCTGAAATCGCCACCGGAGTTCCCTGCCCAATAAACCGCACGGCACGGCGCGCTGACGCCACCTTGCGGGAGGCAATGAAGCCAACCGGCACGCCCGATTCAGCCAGCAGTCGCCCCATGGCCTGTCCGAGGCGGCCCGGACCGATAATGGCAACACTTCGAATTGGTTTGGATTTCAATCCAGCATTCAAATTTCCCGGCCTCGCCTGAGAATCATACACAAATCATGGAAGTGGGCACTTTCACTTTTGCCCACTGCGGTATTGTGCCCGCGGCTTGCTGCCGGTTGTCTATCCGCGAGCTTTCTCGAAATCCTGCGTTCCGTTGGCAATATCCTTTAGCCTTTATCCTTCACCACTAAACCCTCAACCTTGCATTCCCTTTTCCCGCAGGCCCTTGATGCGGTCGCGCAACTGGGCGGCTTTTTCGAATTCGAATTGTTTGGCCGCTTCGCGCATGCGGTTCTCGAGGGTCTTGATCAACTCCTCAAGCTGGTCCCCGGTGGCGGCCTGGTCGTCCTCACTTTCAAGCGGCACGGTTTGGTAATCGGCTTCCACAATCGCCGCCAGCGACATATCCACGGGCTTAATAATGCTCTCCGGGGTGATTCCGTTCTCCTCGTTGTATTGAAGCTGCTTCGAGCGGCGGCGATTGGTCTCACCAATAGCCTGGTTCATGGAATCCGTGTAGCGGTCAGCGTAGAGAATCGCCTTGCCGCGCAGGTGGCGGGCAGCGCGGCCCATGGTTTGAATCAGCGCGCCGGCGGAACGCAGATAGCCTTCCTTGTCCGCGTCCAGAATGGCCACCAGTGAAACCTCAGGCAGATCCAGCCCTTCGCGCAGCAGGTTGATGCCGATCAGCACGTCAAATTCGCCGCGCCGCAAATCGCGCAGGATCTTAACACGCTCCAGCGTCTCAATTTCTGAATGAAGATAACGGCATTTCACCCCCACTTCCGCATAGTAGCCGGCCAGATCTTCGGACATGCGCTTGGTCAGCGTGGTCACCAGAACGCGTTCGTTGGCGGCGGAGCGCAGGCGGATTTCGCCAAGCAGATCGTCAATCTGATTGCGCGTGGGGCGCACTTCCACTTCCGGATCAATCAACCCGGTGGGGCGAATAATCTGCTCCACCACTTCCCCGCCCGTCTTGGTCAATTCATAAGGCCCGGGAGTGGCTGAGACATAGACGCACTGGCCCACGCGGTGCTCAAACTCTTCGAACGAGAGCGGGCGATTGTCGAGCGCGGAGGGCAAACGGAAACCGTAATCCACCAGTGTCGATTTACGCGAGCGGTCACCGGCGTACATACCACGGAGCTGTGGCACCGATTGGTGGCTCTCATCAAGAAACATCACCGCGTCATCGGGCAGATAATCCAAAAGGGTTGGCGGCGGCTCACCCGGCAGGCGGCCGGAAAGGTGCCGGGAATAATTTTCAATGCCGTGGCAATAACCCATCTCCTTCATCATTTCCAAATCAAACATGGTGCGCTGATGGATGCGCTGGGCCTCCACCAGTTTGCCCTGCTTCTCCAGTTCTCCGCGCCACCATTCGAGTTCGTTTTTGATGTGATCGATGGCGTCATCCCTGCGGTCGGCAGGCAGGACATAATGGGTACGGGGATAGATCGGCAGCCGGTCAAGCGATTGCTTTACCTGTCCAAACAGGGGGTCGATCTGTGCCAGCGATTCCACCTGGTCACCCCACATCTCAATGCGATAGGCCGTGTCTTCGTAGGTGGGATAGACTTCAATTACATCGCCGCGCACCCGAAAGGTTCCGCGCTTGAAATCCACATCGTTGCGCTCGTATTGGATCTCCACCAGCCGACGCAAAAGATCGTGGCGTGAGATCTTCTGGCCCTTCTCCAGCAAAACCAGCATGCCGTAGTAAGCTTCCGGAGAGCCGATGCCGTAGATGCACGAGACGCTGGCCACAATCAGCACATCGCGACGCTCAAAGAGTGAACGAGTGGCCGACATGCGCAACCTGTCCAGCTCCTCATTGATGGTCGATTCCTTTTCGATATAGACATCGGCAGCCGGGATGTAGGCTTCCGGCTGGTAATAGTCGTAGTAGCTGACGAAATATTCCACCGCATTCTGGGGAAAGAAATGGCGAAACTCACTGTAAAGCTGCGCCGCCAGGGTTTTGTTGTGAGCCAGCACCAGCGCGGGACGATTGAGCGACTCCATCACCTTGGCGACGGTAAAAGTCTTGCCGGAGCCGGTGACGCCCAGCAGCACCTGATGCTGACGCCCATCCTCAACGCCACGAATCAGGTCGCGAATGGCGGAGACCTGGTCACCCCGAGGCTCATACGACGAAAAAAGTTTAAAGTCCATGGTTCATATTATAAGGTTTCAGGCGTCAGGTGTCAGGTGCCAGGGCGTGCAGACTTTGATTAGGTTTTGAGGACAGCCCAACGAATGTCAATCGGTAAGACAAGAAAGTCCCCCGTGAATTCGAGAACTGTGGTTGCGATGATCTTCCTGACACCTGACACCTGACACCTGACACCTGACACCTGACACCTGACACCTGACACCTGACACCTGACACCTGACACCTGACACCTGACACCTGACACCTGCTATTTCCGCCAACTCCGCAAGATGTGTTAGGATAGTAGGGTTTTTTGGGCGTCAAAATCTCGCATGTAAAGGACCAGGACTCATGGATCAGATCTGCTCGCGGCTCACTTCAAAATTTCTCATCGCATTTTTGTTAACGGGATTAATCGCAGGCGTGGCAAGTGCACAGGCGCCCAAACCCGGAGCAACCAGCACAGCACCCGCCGCAAGCAAGCCCGCGAGCCCCGCTGTTGACGCTCCCATTCCGGCCGATAAGGTTGTTCTGAAGGTCGGGGATCAAAAATTCACCAAGGCGGACATTGACTCATTGATCGAAGGCCTCACCCCGCAAATGCAGCATGCAATTGCCTCCCAGGGAAAGAAATCCCTAGGTGATCAGTATGCCCTGGTTGTGGCACTTTCCCACCAGGCGGAACTTCAACACCTCGACGAGGTGCCGGAGTTCATTCACAAGCTCGCCTTCCAAAAGCAGCAGTTGGAAGCGCAGGTTGCCTTTGAATCAATCAGCGCCAAAGCCCAGGTAACCCCGGCAGAGATCCAGTCCTACTACACGTCGCATGCTGACGAATATGACGAGCTTACGGTCCGCCAGATCATTGTCCGCAAGAAGGCGGCTGACGCCAAGACGGACCCCGCACATCCGTCGGCACCTTCAGGCCCCGGGCTTGCCCCCGAGGAAGCCAAGGCCAAGATTGAGTCCATTCGCAAGGAACTGGTGGCCGGCACCGACATCAAGAAAGTCACGGAAGACTTCAAAGCGCCCGGCGATGTGATTATTGATGCTGAGCCCCGCACGGTTCGCCACGGCGGGATGCGCCCCGACATGGAGAAGGTAGCGTTTGCCCTGAAGGAAGGCGAAGTCTCTGAGCCCATCGACGTTCCGCAAGCCTTCGTTCTGTTTCAGGTGACCAAGCATAACCATTCCGACCTGAAGGAAGTCACCCCAGAGATCGAAAAGAAACTGAAACAGGAAAAGGTTGAAGCCACCATCGACGGAGTGAAGAAGGGTGCCAATGTCTGGATGGATGACCAGTACTTCGGAGCTGCGGAAAAACCTGAAGCACCACCCACGATGAAGGCACAACCGAAACCTTAATCGCAGCGTGAAATAAAAAAGGGAAACTCATTGTAGAAATTGATTTTTTGCCGCCCCGTTGTTTATATGGTTAACAACTGCATAAACCAGGGCGGCAATTTTCTTGCGATATGCGCAGGCAGGTTGGGGGCCAAGCCTGAGGTTAGTTTACCTGACGTTTTCAACAGGTCTGTTGAAAACTTTGTGGAAAAGCCTCTCAATATTACGGTAAGGTTAAATCGCTAAACGGTTTTTAACTCTTTGCACCAACCTGATGCATCCCAGGTGACAAAAAAAATAACTTACCGCTGCACTCTCACTCACAAACTTACCACCAGGAAGGCCGACGCAATTCTCTCTTTTTAACCTACTTCTGAAGCCACTCCGAAGGCCATTCCATCCCCTCAGAATCCAAATGACGCGATTACCTGATGAGAACTGATGTCAGTATCTGCCCCAATGATCCATCGAGGCTTTCACAATTTGAGAAACCCAACGGTGAGCAATAATGACCACAGACCTGGCAGTACCTGCCGCGGTCTGTGGCGCTTCTCGCATTGCACGCCGAAGGATTGTGCGATGCAAACAGAATAGGGGTTAAATGAGTGGTTGGGGTTTCTTCAGTTTAACTTCGAAGACCTGGTTTTCCTGATCCAATTGCAGCTCCTTGCCATAGGACTGGTGCTCGTGGGCTGTGACCATCAAAAGGATGGTCCCTTTGTTGATTCCGAAAAGCTTGCAGCGGCCCTGGGCGTCGGCCTTGGCGTTGTAAGTGTGTTTCTTCCCCGTCCCAAAAGCAGCGGGCGCTGTGAATTGCAGCGTGACGCTCGCTTGACTGACAGGCTCTCCCGTATCGGCTTCCCTGACATTCACGATGACATTGGTGGTTTCCGGGTTTGGCTTGCCGTTCTGGGCATGGATGGAACGAGTAGGATTGACGAGCAGAAAGAAACCGGCGGCGAAACATGCCGCCATGAGAAGTTTGCTGTGCCGGGACGAAACCATTGCCTGTGTTACCCCCTGAGTCAAATTCGATTGCTAATCTTCACGCAGCCACGGCCCCGCCAACCATCATGCAACTGGTCTAGCTGGCGGCACGGAATTTCCTGCCGAACAAATTCAAGAGCTGGCATCTCCATAATAACTCATTCGCGGTCAGTATGGGGGTGTACAAGCGCAACAGGCCGAAGGAGTGAATTCAATTTCCATTGTCGTAAGGATAACCAGCCTGAACTGAAAAGCAACTTGCTTCACGCCTCGCCCGGCACGGGAGCATGGACCGGCCGAGCCAGCCGCTTCTGAATGGCGAGAAGGATGAGGAAGCTTACCCCTGATTGCAGGACAATACCCAGGATGGTGAAGGCTGGCGCGAAATCAGGCTTGTCCAATTGACTGATTAGGACGAAGGGAGTCAGCAAGGAGAGAGCGTGAAAAGCGGAGGGCGTGGCAATGAGGGCCACCAGGAGACTAAACAAACCCACTGCGGCGTCATAGAGCACAATCACCAGGATTCCCTTCATCACCGGATGCCTCATTCGCGTCAGCAGGCACCACTGAAGGAAGAGGATATCCCTCGCAGTAAACACCAGGAAGGAGACAAAGGCGAGGCCAGCAACACCCAGGCGCCAATCTTCCAGGGGGATATCCCCCCGCATCCACAGCGCCTCCGCCGCCAGCATGGCAAAGCCGATTGCCGCCGCCGGCACCAGCCAGGGCCACGGCAGGCCGTCAGGTGCGAAATAAGAACATTCGCCGGCATTCCACTTGCGCCACCAGACTTTTAGCTTTTCATGCGGGCTGAGCGCGGCCACGCCAATCAAAAACAGAAACAGGGCGTTCCATTCCACAGCGTATCCCGCCACGGAATTGGGATGGGTTTCAAAGGTGAGGGTTAGCGAGCGCGAATCAAGAAACGCATAAAAGAGTAGATTCCAAAACGCCGCGAGTCCCACGCATTCCCAGCGCGAAAGGAGTTGAATCTCCGGCAGATCGCGTTTGAGATTGCGCACGATAATCAGAACGATCCACGCACCCAACAAAACGTAAAGCACCAGAGAAAGAGCAATGCAGGGAACAGCCACCCCAAAAACCATTGGGGAAATGTGCCCAAAAGCAACGTTGAGGTGATGCAGAGAGATGAGTGCGGGTATCACGCTGATGGCAACAAACCCCTTGAACGGGCCATTCATGAACGATAGGAAGAAAAGGTTGGCGATAAGACCCAGAATGCCGATTGCTCCTGAGCTCGACTTCTCCACCAGCATTGAGGCCAATAAGGCAACCAGGCTGTAGAAAAGGTTGAAGAACACCAGCAGGACAATGGACCCCAAAATGGCCGAAAGGTGAACGCCGCCCATCAAACCCGCCACTATCGTAATGGGCAGGCTGCAGGCGACAATGAAATAAGCCACAATAGGGGCGCCCAGAACCATGCCCACCATGATTTCAGCGGAGGTGAGGCGCGTGGTCTTGAGAAAGTCAAACGTCTTCATCTGCCTTTCCTGCGCCACCGCCTGTCCACACATGCTGGCGGACCACACCGCCAGGAATGCAAATTGCGCTGCCAGCAGCGAACCGTAGAATTCCGACCAGAACACCGGGACGTTGTCAGAATTCCCCGACCAGCAACCCATGCCTATCAGAACGCAGACTATCAGGGCAATGCCCCCCGCCATAACCGCCCTTGCGGGGCGAAGGTCAGACCGAACGTGCAGGAGCACCAGGGGATTGCGCCAGAACCGGAGCACTACATCACCTCGTTGTGGGATAGTTTCAGGTAAAGATCTTCCACCGTCTGCTTCACTTCACCAAAGCTCAGCACTTTCACCCCGGCTGCCACCACGCCGGCCAGCACGCCGGCAAGCTCGTCATCCGAACCTGCGAACTTGAAGACGGCCAGTGCGCCCTGCACGATGACGTCAGAAACATGCGGTGCGCCCTCCAGCTTGCTGCGCACCCCAGCTTCCCCGGCGCCCAACCAGGTCAGGCGCACGGCACGCAGGGGTGTCTCGGCCTTGGAGATCTCCGCAATGGTTCCGCTGCGAATCATCTGGCCTTTTTCCATGAGGCCGATGGAGGTGCAGAAGCCATCAAGTTCGGTAAGGATGTGCGAGGAGATCAGGATGGTGGTTCCCCCATCGCGCAGGGTGCGCAGCAGGTTGCGCAAATCCATGCGCGCTTTGGGGTCAAGGCCCGAGGCCGGCTCATCCAGCAGCAACACCAGCGGCTTGTGGATGATGGCGCGCGCGATTCCCAGCCGCTGCTTCATACCCCGCGAAAGACCGCTGATCATGGCGTCACGCTTCACTTCCAATTCAACTGTCCGAATCACTTCATCGATACGAGCGGGGATTTCCGCTTCCGGCATTTTGTAGGCGTGGGCAAAGAAATCGAGGTATTCCCAAACCTTCAAGTCCTCATAGACGGTGAAAAAATCAGAAAGGTAGCCAATGAACTGCTGGGCGCGTTCAGGGTGCTGGTGCACATCCACGTTCATTACGGTCACGTGGCCACCAGTGGGCTCAAGCAGGCCGCAGGCCATGCGCATCGTGCTGGTCTTCCCGGCCCCGTTGGGCCCAATCAGGCCGAAAATCTCGCCCGCGGGAATGGAGAGGTCAAGCCCCTGCACTGCCACCAGGTCATCGTACTCCTTGCGCAGGCTTGTCATCTTGATGGCGGCGGACACAGAACCTCCCCAGTGTTTGTCTCTATTTATTGTTACGCAGCCGCGGACGGCTTTGTTCCCTGCCCTTTATCTTCATCCTGCACGGCGCTTGCCGCCTTCACTGAGTCACCCACCCACTGCAAGTAATTCCGCGAGCCCTCGATGATCGGCAGGCAGATGATCTCCGGGGTGTGATAACTGTGAATCGTGGATATCGCCGCTTTGATTTCTGGAAACAGTTCGCGCGTGCTCTTGATGAAAAGCTGAAATTCCTTGCCGGTCGTGATTTTGCCTTCCCAGCGATAGACGGATTCAATGGACTGCGTGATGTTAACGCAGGCGGCAAGCTTGCTCTCCACCAGATGTTTCGCGATCTTGCGGCATTCCTTTCTGCTTGCGGCAGTCACCAACACAACAACCTTATCGGTCATGGGCCCTCCCCCGGCCAAGCAGGCCGAAAGACTCTGGGTTGCTAGGAACTTGACAGAGAAGATACAATGAGGGCAGCGGGAGAAGCAACCCCCCATTACGTGTGGGTTGCAAGTCACTGGGATACGGAGGCGCCGGCGCGCCACCATGGGGCGGGATTCATTTGCAAATTGTATGATACGAAGAGCCATGAAGGAACTGAACCTCGAAACTAGCGCGCTCTATCGCAATGGCATCCTGGTGCTGGTGCTGTTCAGCATCGCTCTCATTGTCCATAACGTTTTCAGCCAGAATGGGTATCTGGCCTCAAGACGGCAGCGGCTGGAGGTGCAATCACTTCAACAGAAGATCCAGCAGATCAAAGCCGAGAATGAGCAACTGGATCACGAAAACCAGGCACTGAAGAACGATCCTGCCGCGGTTGAGCGCCTGGCCCGCGAACAATATGGACTGGTCAAACCCGGCGACCGGGTTTACTCGGTTCCGAATCAAACACCGCCAAGTCCCCCGGCGGCTGTAATCCGGTAATCGTTTCCCTCACGCTATTCATCAATCCACATCTTCATTTTCTCCCCCGGTTGCGAGCCCGCGCGTAAACGTGTATGTTATTTCTCAGGGCTGAGGAGGAAAAACTTATGAATCTGTTTCTGATCGCGCGGATCGCTATGCTCTGCGTCGTGTGCGTGGGATTGGCATTGTCGGCGGCCGGCGCCGGAGAACTCCCCCAGGTGGGCCAGAAGGCGCCACATGTGGATCTTCCATCGCAGGATGGCAGCAAAGTTAGCCTGAGCGAATTTCACGGCAAATGGGTGGTGCTCTACTTCTATCCCAAGGACAACACTCCGGGCTGCACCATTGAAGCCCATAACTTTCAACGTGACCTGGCAAAATTCGAGGAAAAGAACGCGGTGGTTCTGGGCGTCAGCGTGGATTCCGCCGAAAGCCACCAGGACTTCTGCACCAAGCAGAGCCTGACGTTCAAGCTGTTGGCTGACACGGAGAAGAAAGTAACCACGGAATACGGCTCGCTGCGGGAAAACGGGATGGCCCTGCGCAACACCTTCCTGATTGACCCGCACGGCAAGATCGCCAAAGTGTGGACCGGCGTAAAACCGCAGGAACACAGTGAAGAGATTTTGGCCGCGCTGGATGAGTTGGAAAAGAAGTAGACGTGCGGTGGATTAGATTTGACCGGTAGGGGCGTACATCGCGAACCGCCCCTACAGTCGTGCAAGTTTCGAAGCCGATTACTTCACCGCGCCCTCAAGCGGGCTTGAAGCCGAGGCATAAAGTTTCTTCGGCATGCGTCCGGCAAGGAATGCCTGGCGGCCCGCGAGTACGGCGTTCTTCATCGCGTGGGCCATCAGTACCGTATCCTGTGCGCCGGCAATCGCCGTGTTCATCAACACCGCATCAGCCCCCAACTCCATGGCGAAGGCGGAGTCAGACGCCGTGCCCACACCAGCATCGATAATCAGGGGAACCTGGGTAATCATCTCCCTCAAAATGCGGATGTTTGTTGGGTTTTGAATGCCCAGCCCGGAACCAATCGGCGCGCCCAAGGGCATCACCACCGCCGCACCTGCGTCAATCAGGCGGCGCGCTGAAATAAGATCATCATTGGTATAGGGCATCACAACGAAGCCCTCTTTGGCCAGGACCTCAGTGGCTTTCACCAGCTCAAAGTTATCAGGGAAGAGCGTCTTTTCATCACCAATCACTTCCAGTTTGACCCAGTTGGAAAGCCCCACTTCACGCCCCAGCCGCGCCGTGCGAATGGCTTCGTCGGCGGTGTAACAGCCCGCCGTGTTGGGAAGGATGAAAAGCTTCGTGCGGTCAATATAATCCAGCAGGGACTCTTTGCTGCGGTCGGTAAGGTTCACGCGGCGCACGGCGACGGTCACAATTTCGGCGCCGGATGCTTCATGCGCCTTCGCCATCTCCTGAAAGCTGCGATACTTTCCCGTGCCGACAATCAGGCGCGAGTGAAATTCTTTTCCCGCAATCCGCAGGACGTCGTTTTCCATTTTTTCACCTCGCCGTTGATTTTAGTCGGCGGTCAGGCAAATTGCAATTATACGAATCGGGCCTTTGCCGTTGCGAAGAGTTCCGATTTCATTTCTCATCCCCGGCGCCTGGGCCCGGGCGCTCGTCGACCAGGTTTTGAGATTTTACGAATTTCGATTGACGATTGGCGGCGGTTGATTAATGATTCCCCCCGCTTGTTTTGCGCGGTTGAGATCCTGATATCTGGTAATCGAACTTCCTATTTTAGGCTAGGGGAATCACAGTGAGCCGGCTTTGGATTGCGGCGCGGTCCATTGTATACGCCACGTTGTTCCTGGCGGTGTGGGGATGGGTGGTCTTCGCGTGCCGCCGGATGGATAAATTCATTCCGTTCCAGGTTCCGGAGTGGCTCGCCACTCCGGGCATCGCCTTGGGGGTTGCTGGCGCGGCACTGGCGCTCACCACGATATTCCTATTCATCTATGATGGCCGCGGCACCCCGGCAGTATTCGATCCGCCAAAGAGATTCGTTCCGCACGGCCCCTTCCGATGGATTCGGAATCCGATGTACATTGGCGGCATCTTGATGCTGCTGGGCGTGGGGCTCTCCTACACATCGACCGGCATGGTCTTGTTTGCGGGGGTGGCATTTTTATTGATCCACACCTTTGTGGTTCTGGTGGAAGAGCCGGGCCTGCGGAAAAGATTCGGAGAGAATTACGTGGACTACTGCCACGCCGTGCCGCGCTGGATTCCAAGCATTACGGGGCGCAGGATTCCAAGATGACCTGCGGGATCAGCGCTTGCACAGCGGCGAGATCCGCCACGCGGGTTCCTTCCATGGCGACGGTTGCGGCGCTGGCGGCCACGGCCATCTGGAAAGCCTCGCGGAAAGATAGCTTCGCGAGGGCGGCGTAAGCCATAACTGCCACCATCGTATCCCCCGCGCCCACGCTGCTCCGCACCTTGACGGCCGGCGGCCGGGCGAACAGCGCATCATCCCCCGCCACACCCACAGCCCCTTCCGCCCCCAGCGAAATCAACACCTGCTCGCTTCCCATCCGGATTAATTCCCGCGCGCCTTCCACCAAATCGCGCCGCGAGCTGAGCCTTCTTTGCAGCAGCTCTTCCAGTTCGGCACGATTGGGTTTGATCAAGAACGGTCCGGCCGCGAGTCCAAGCTTCAGCGCCGGTCCTGCCGTATCCAAAATGCATTTAGCGCCGCGGGCAGTGGCAATGCCCATCAAATCCGCAAAGACCTCAGGTGGAGCACCGGGCGGCAGACTTCCGGAAAAGACCATCACCTCGCATTGCGGCGCGTAGGCTGCAATCTTCTGCCGCAATTCCTCCAGATGTTCAGGCGACACGTGGAACCCCGGCTCATTCAGCTCCGTCTCCGTTCCCCGCTCCAGGTCATGAATCTTCAGGTTCACCCGTGTCTCTCCGGGAACATGCACGAAATCCGACGGAATGCCCTCGGCGCTCAGGGCATCCAGAATAAAGCGGCCATTGCTGCCGGCTTCAAGCCCCAGCGCGCAGACCGCAGCGCCCAGGCGCTTCAAGACTTTGGCCACATTGATGCCCTTGCCCCCCGCATCCACGCGGTCCACTTCGCCGCGGTTGGTCTTACCCATTTCAAAACCGCGGACGGTCACGCTCTTATCCACGGCCGGGTTCAAGGTAACGGTTGCAATCATGTGGCTTCCGATCATCCCGCGTTTGGGCGCAGCACCTCTTCAAATATAGCATTGATGGTGCACCACCTCAGGCGCGAGGCGAGGGCGGGCGGACCTGAGCCCAAACCTCTTCGCGCGAATCACCACACCTTCAGCTTCAGGTCACCCGGGCGGGGATTTTCAAACGGCCCCGGCGTTGGGTTCGATTCGTTCCGGCGATGGCCGAAGTAATCGGTGTTGATGGTTATCGGTTCGCCATCGCGTTGTTCATAGGGAAGATTCGAAATGGCGGTACGGCCGAGCAGTTTGGAGGTCACCAGTTGGCGCGTCGGCCCACCGTTCCAAACCGTATCAAGGTTCAGTTCAAGATAGAAGCTGCCGGATTCTTCAACGATTTTTATCGCCGGATCAAAGTCTGGCCTCACAATCGGATCTTTGTCAAACTTGGAAGGCTTGGCCCCCTTCAGAAACACATTTCCATCCATGATTGACGGCAATAGACCGTTGTCATACAGCCCTAAATCGGCGCTGTTTACAAAGATGTTGTTGAAGAAGCGCTCGTCGCCAATAGGGTTGTCATGCAGTCCCGCAACCTCAGTGGAATGCGGCTTCAGGAAGGGAGTCTGGCGGCTGTCGTAAGGGTTGCGATCGATTTTCCCCGCGAACAGGTTGTGAGCGTAAGCTCCGCCCTGGGAGTTGTCCCGGAGCGAAAAAGGCGATAGAAGAAGGTTATTGTCAATCAGGAATGGTCCGTGATCCACTTCCACAAAGATATCCTCGCCATTTTCGTGGAAGAGGTTTCCGGTGACGTGCGCGCCCTGCGCCATCCAGTCCAGCCAGATGCCCCGGTTGGTGCGGTAGATGTGGTTATGACTGATCTCAACGTCAATCGCGCCGTGAAATTTGATGCCCGCCATCTCGGCCCCGCTGAATAACTGGCGGACATGAATATCATGGATGACGTTGCCCGTCACCGTGCTGAACGCCGCGCCCAGGCTGCCGACGATGCCCGTCTGCTCGCAGTGGGAGATATTATTGTTGCGCACGATGTGGTGGCCAACGTTTTCCTTGGACCAGCCATAGGCGAGTGCACGATCAATGGTCTTGACGTATCCCTCCGCGGAATTGGCCGACGTGTTATCCCACTGGTCGCCGTATTTGCCCAGCGAGATGCCTGAACAGATTGAGTAGCGAACGATGTTGTTCTCGATAATCCAGCCCTTGCTCCAGTGCGCGCCAATCAGTCCAATCTGCTCGGCCGTGGGCGGCGCCCAGGGTGTGGCTGCATCCTCCAGCGTGAACCCGCGCACCGTGATGTAGTTGATGCCCGTCTTCTCGGGATAAAACACCGTCTGGCGCACATTGATTTCCACCAATTGCTGATTGGGATTCGCGTCCTTGAATTGCGCCCAGATGGTGGTCTCGTTCTTGTCCACTTTGCCGAACCAGAGCGCGTTGCTTCCCGCGGGCTGCATCACGGCATCCATCTTGGCCGACTCGGTAAGCCAATCGCCATTGAGATAAACCGCTCCGGTGTGATGGTTACGGCCCAGGGGATTAAACCAATCGCCGCGGATGAGGTCGCTATAGGGATTGAACCCACCGAAAAATGAATTGGGCAGCGTCACCTTCCACGTATCATTGCCAACCTTCACCCAGTTCTTGATGACTTCCGAGCCCGTTATTTCCACCTTCTCTCCCGCCGCCGCCTGGTAGACGATGCGTTTCGTGTCAGACTCACCTCCGCGCGGCGGGCTGATGCGTTCGCGATAAACACCGGCGTGAACCGTGATGACGTCACCCGGCTGGGCCGCGTCCGCAGCGTGCTGGATGGTGCGGAACGGCGCCGTTTGCGTGCCCGCATTGACATCATTGCCATTCGGGGCAACGTGGAATTCGGCGGCTTGCGTTGTGGCCGCAAATGTTAGAGCGGATAGAATTACGAACAAGACTGTCTTCATTTTTTGCTTCTTTCTGTTTTTCCGATTGCCTTGAGCTGACTCAAGGATTCTGCGGTCCTTCAGGAGGTAATCGAGGGCGTTTGCGCCGTCCCAGTGATTGATCCCAGGTGGGGGATTCTCTCATGCCTGATTGCCAGCGGCAACATTACTGATGGGATGCCCGCGCAATCTGCAAGCAGACCCTTCCCGAACTGCCGTCATAACTATACAGGCGAATTTGGTTTTGATTGTTGAAGAAGAGGTTCACACAGAGATCACAGCGGCAGGCTCACGGAGTGCACGGAGAGAGCCGCTGACTTCTTTGTGCGCTCTGTGGTCAATTCTTTCCTCCGTGACCTCTGTGTGAAATGCCCTTAGTCTTGCCAGCAGAAACAGGTTCACACAGAGGTCACAATGATGCGCTCACGGAGAGTACGCGCCCGCCCAAGAGCTTGATCGGTGGGAATCCGCGCAAATTCGCGACCCGATGGACGGGCATCCTGGTTTCTGTTACGCTCGATTCTTCCCGGAGGAGCCCATCATGCATCGAAAGCTGCTGCTACTTCCAGCTCTGCTGGTTGTCATCTCCGTCCATGCCGCCGACCAGACCCACTTTGACGGCAAGACCTGGTGGGATTACATCAAGGTTCTCGCCGCCGACAACATGCAAGGGCGCGAAACCGGCAGCCCGGAATTGCGCAAGGCGGAAGAGTATGTGGTCTCCGAGTTGAGTCAAGCCGGCCTTCAGCCCGCGGGTACCGACGGATTTTATCAGCCGGTTAAGCTTCATTCGCGGCAGGTGGTGGAGAAGGATTCCAGCCTCGCGCTCCTTCGCGACGGCAAGTCTTGGCCCCTCACCTTGGGCGACGATGCTTACATCGGCACGACCGTCGATATCGACCCCGAAGTCGAAGCCCCGCTGGTATTCGTCGGATACGGCCTGAGCGTTCCGGAGCAGAACTACGACGACCTCGCCGGCCTCGACCTGAAGGGAAAAATCGGGGTCCTCATCGCGGGCTCGCCCTCGCAAATCAGCGGCCCGCTGGCGGCCCATCATTCATCGGCCGCCGAGCGCTGGAAAGCTCTTCGCCAGGCCGGAGCCATCGGCACCATCACCATTCCCAATCCCGGGTCGATGGACATCCCCTGGTCGCGCATATCAGCCAACCGCACGCACGTCAGCATGACTTTGGCCGACCCGAATTTTGACGACAACGCCGGCAAGGAACTTGCCATTGTCTTCAATCCTGCCCGGGCTGGACAACTCTTTGCGGGCTCCGGCCACACCTTTGATGAAATCGCGGCTGCAGCCAAGGATCGCAAGCCCCTGCCGCGCTTTCCCCTGGCCGTTTCCATAAAGGCTGTCACCCGGATCGAGCAACAGGATGTGGAGTCCGCCAACATCGTGGCCGGGCTGCCGGGCAGCGATCCCGTGCTGAAGAATGAATTTGTCGTGCTCTCCGCCCACATTGACCACGTCGGGATCGGCGAGCCCATCAATGGAGACCGCATTCATAACGGCGCCATGGACAACGCCTCCGGCTGCGCGGTGCTTCTTGACGTCGCCTCATCCTTAAAGAAATCAGGAGAGAAGCTCAAGCGCTCGCTGCTTTTTGTCTTCGTCACCGGTGAGGAGAAAGGGCTGTTGGGCTCCCGCTTTTTCACCGCTTATCCCACGGTCGAGCCCACAGCCATGGTGGCCGACATCAACATCGACATGTTCCTGCCCATCATCCCGCTGAAATTCCTCACAGTGTGGGGACTCGATGAGTCCGACCTTGGCGATGAAGCCCGCAAAGTGGCCAAAGCCCGCGGCATCCACGTGCAGGCTGACCCCGAGCCGCAGAGAAACGTCTTCATTCGCAGCGACCAGTACAATTTTATCCGGCACGGAATTCCCGCCGTGATGCTGGGCGTTGCCCCCGATCCGAATTCACGCCAGCAGGAGCAGATCTTCAAAGACTGGCGAACGCAGCGCTACCACGCGCCCTCCGACGACCTTGACCAGCCCGTCGATCTCCCTGCCGCCGCTACCTACGAAGAAGTCATTCGCGATTTGATGGTCCTATCCGCCAACAACAGCCACCGCCCCCAATGGAAAACCAACAGTTTCTTCCGCAAATACGCCGAGGCTCCCAGCCGATATTGAGGTGGCGCTGCGGCGCCGGGCGTTCACCGATTTGTCCGAGGGAAGGCAGAAAATGGGTTGCAGCAGGTGTTCCCAAACCGAATTTTTTGAACCGTGAATTTATAGGCCTTTAGGTTGACCTTTTTGAAATAACGCGGAAAGGGCTATGCGAGGGCGCGCTCTGAGGGTCGCCGGGCGCAAAAACCGCGTTTTTCGCAAGTCAAATGGTCCCGCAAAATTGTCATGACTATTCTTCCGGAAGAATAGTCCTGACAGAAAGTCGTCGATGGATCTCCGCCCGCCAAACACGGGCGCACCAGCAATAAGGTCCGGCCCGCGCCGATCGCTCCCGAAAACCAGTGTAACGTTCCGTCTGTCACCGTATTTTGTCACCGTATTTTTGGTGGTGGCGCCGAGGCACGCGCAGTTTTCGTTCCTCCGCGGCTCTTTTCAAATGAGAACGGCGTTCAGAGGCCCATTAGCGCGGACGCAACCTGAAAGGTCGAACAGGAAGACATAATGCGCGGACCTGTTGGCCACCCGCGGCAACTCAAACCACTTTAGAGGCTCCAATTTATCGGCCATTGTCTTAGGCACGTCGCGGCCAAACAGATTTCATGCGGGACTAAAATGGACAAAAACGCCATCTTTACCGTCGCCGCTCTCTGAAGAACAATCCGGCACAGGTAATTTGACTTTGGACAATATGTATATGCTATTATGTCATAATATTATTATTGCTCTATAATAAACTATTCTGTACTATTCCCCTCGAAAGCAAGTCCCATTTTCCCTTGCGTCCGATTTGTGCCGGTTTATCGCCACGCTGAGAGGTCTTTCCCCGCTGCCGAATGGGCGGGCTTCATCCCCGCCGTAATCACCGAATACGCGAATAGACATTAAGACCCTTTAGAGGCGTGCCTTTTCTTTGATGGCGTTGGCCAAGGCAGGTGTGGTCAACGCCGCCCTGCCGCTGGGGGGATATGAATATCGAGGTGCCAAAGCGCTTCGCGCATTTTCATCGTGGAGATTCCTATGCGTCGAATTTATTGGACCATTGCTCTTTTAATGCTGAGTGTGGCGAGCCTGCGCGCGCAGACCGTGACGGCCTCGATCACCACGGCGCCTAATCCGTCGGTCGTAGCCACCGACCCCGCGACTAACAAAATCTATGTAGGCGCGCCCAAAAACGACGTCCCTTATTGGCAGTCCATCCCGAGTCCCATCACCGTAATCGACGGGACAACAAACGTGGCCACCACAATTTCCGACCCGAACACTCATTTTACGATTGGTTTTGGGGTCAACCCGGTGACCAGGAAAATCTATGCTGCCGACTATACGGGCCATATCACGGTGATCGACGAGGCGACAAACACCTATGCAAGTATTGAACTCAATGAACCAGCTCTTGCTGTAGCCGCAAACCCGGTGACCAACAAAATCTACGTGATTGCCTGGGACAACATTGTGGTGATCGACGGGGCGACGAATACCTTCACGACCATCGACTGGCCGTGGGGGGAGGTTGGGCCGGATTTCATTGCCGTCAACCCGGTAACCAACAAAATTTATGTGGGCAACGGAAACGGGATGGATGGCTTGTGGGTGATCGACGGGGCAACGAATGCCGGAACGTTCATCGGTCAGGGCGGGGTGGACGGGGATTACATTCCTATTTCCCTCACCATCAACCCCGTGACCAACAAAATCTACTTCGGCGTCACCGGAACCGCCGTGGTGGGAGGAACTAGTTACAACTTAGACGCGGTCGAGGTGGTCGATGGGGCGACGGGTACCGTAACCAGCGTCCCGGTACCGAGTCCCCCTGCATTCCTGAGCGTGAACCCGGTGACCAACAAAATCTATATCGCCACCGGAGGTGAACCCCTGGTCATGGATGGAGCGACGAACAGCGTCTCGAGCATCGCCACAGTATGGCTCGCCCCTGGCGATCTCCCCTCTTCCCTTCCCCCTCCCCCCACGTCTCAAGCCCTGGTGGTCAACGCTGTGACCAACCAGATTTATGTCGCCAATGGGGGCAGCAACTCCTTCACGGTAGTCGACGGGGCGACGAACAATGCCTCGAACTTCAGCGCAGGGAACATCCCCTCGGCCCTGGCCATAAACCCGGTGACCAACAAAGTCTACGTGGCCAATAGCGGGAGTACGGGTCCGGGCGGCGTCACCGTGATCGACGGTTCGACGTACCCCACGGCCACCGTAAGTGATCCGTCCGCAAACTACCCGCAAGCCATCGCCGTCAACCCGGCGACCAACCAAATCTACGTGGCGAACTACGGAAGCAATACCGTCACGGCGATCGATGGGGCGACGAACACTCCCACCAGCGTCAACGTGGGCCTCGCGCCTTGGGCCCTGGATGTCAACCCGTACACCAACCAAGTCTACGTGGCGAACAGCGGGAGCAACTTCGTCACGGTGATTGACGGGGCCACGAACTCGCCCACCATGGTCGCCGACCCTAACGCCAAGAATCCGTGGGCCGTGGCCGTCAACCCGGCGACCAACCTGATCTACGTGGCCAACAACGGCAGCGGCAACGTCACGGTGATTGACGGAACGACGAACCTGACCACCACCGTCACCGACCCATACGACGCGGATCCGTGGGCCGTGGCCGTCAACCCGGCGACCAACCAAATCTACGTGGCCAATTTAGGCGGCACCGTCACGGTGATCGACGGAGCGACGAACCATACGACGAGTGTCAGCGTTCCATCCCCTATTGCTTTGGCCGTCAATCCCCTCACGAATAAAATCTATGTGGCCAGCTTCCAGGGCACCGCCGTCACGGTGATTGATGGGGTAACGGACGCCACCACGAGCATCGGCGTAGGCAACGGCTGCGGCAATGCGGAATCCAACGTGATCGCCGTCAACCCGGCAACCAACAAGATCTACGCGGCGAATTGCAATGACAACACCGTTACGGTGATCGACGGGGCAACGAACAACACCACCACCGTCAGCGCGGGGCCGGGCATTCAGGGCCTGGCAGTGAACGCGGCGACGAACCAAATCTACGTGGCCGACTCGGAATTTAGAGAGACGGCAGCCGGATATACCCTGGGCCTCACGGTAATTGACGGCGCGTCGAATACCACCACCACCCCCACCAATGCAGGAGGGAACTACGGCGCGGTTGCCGTGGCCGTCAACCCGGTGACCAACCTGATCTACACGGCCTATACGTGGACCAATAACGTCTCGGTGATCAGCCCACACCAAATTAATGCCATTCCCCTGGCCGCGACCATCAGTCCGCTTCCAGATAACCTGACCAGCAGCCTCACGCCCAGCTTCAACTTTACCGCGGCGAGTTCCTTCGTACCCTATGCGACCGTTCCCGACAATGTCGAGTTCCAACTGGATACGTGGCAGGGGCTATGGGCCTCATCGGCCAACGCGGGAAGCGGAAGCTTTACTGGCACGTTTACGGCGCCACTCCAGCCCGGCGCTCACATTCTCTATGCCTATGCCACCGACGGGCAGGAGGGCAGTTCCAATATGACGGGGAATCAGCCGCTGATCGGGAATATCACTGCTTACCCCTTCGCCGTTAACCCGGGCAGCGCGCTGCTGACCCCCGGCAGCCTGGCCTTCGGCAACCAGGCGAGCTACACGCCAAGCAATTCCCAGTCGGTGACGCTCTCGAATCGAGGCGGCGGGCCCCTCAGCGTTTCAAGCGTCGTGGCAAGTGGCGATTACACCGCCACGTCATGCTCCACCATCGACGCGGGCACAAGCTGCACTATCGAGGTTACGTTCACACCCACCGTCACGGGCACGGACAACGGCACGTTGACCATTACGGACAACAGCCAGGGGGTCAATGGCACGACGCACATCATCAATCTGACCGGCACGGGCGTGGCTGCCGCCACCACCACCGCAATCAGCGCTCCGGCGGTGAGCTACGGCACGAATGGCCTGGTCACCGTTACCGTCACCTCACCGGCAGGCGCGGTTACGGGCAGCGTTACGCTTTCCGTGGATTCCGGCGCTGCCGTCGCCCAGGCGCTCGCCTCTGGATCCACAACCTTTACCCTCACCGGGCTCGCAGTCGGAACGCACACCCTCAGCGCCAGCTACGCCGCGCAGGGCAATTTCCCCGCCAGTTCAACCACCGGGTCGCTGCAAGTCAACCCGGCTACGCCTACCGTGACCTTTACCGGTGCGCCGGCCAGCGCTGCTTATGACGCCACGTTCAGTGTCGCGGCCACCACCAATGCCAGCACCACGGCGGTCATCACCGCCAGCGGCGCCTGCTCGAATGCGGGCAGCAGCATCACCATGACCAGCGGCACGGGCACTTGCAACCTGACTGCCACCTGGGCGGCGGATGCGAACTACAGCGCCGCCACAGCCACTCAATCCACCACGGCGCAAACCCTTGCGCAGACCATCACCTTCAATCCACCGGCAAGCCCTGCGACCTATAACGCTTCCTTCGGCGTCGCGCCCACCTCAAGTTCCGGACTTACGGTGAACGTGGCCGCCGGCGGCGCGTGCTCCATCTCTTCCGGGACCGTTTTGATGACCAGCGGCACTGGGCTCTGCACCTTGACCGCTTCGCAAGCGGGCAATTCCAATTACAGCGCTGCGACCAGCGTGATTCAGACTGTGACAGCTCAAAAGGCCGCGGCCACGGTGGCTCTCAGCAACCTGACGCAGACCTACACGGGCAGCGGGCTTGCGCCCACCGCCACCACCACTCCGGAGGGTCTCGCCACCGTCTGGACAGGCGCTCCCGACACCGCTGTGGGTAATTACCCGGTGACGGCGACGGTGAATGATCCGAATTACCAAGGCAGTGCCAGCGGAACCTTCAACATCACCAAGGCGGCGCAGGCCGTAACGTTTACGGGAGCGCCGGCCAGCGCAGCATATGAATCCACCTTCGTGGTCGCGGCCACCACCAACGCCAGCACGACCGCAGTGATCACCGCCAGCGGAGCGTGTTCCGCCTCAGGCTTCACCGTTACCATGACGGCCGCCACCGGCACGTGCAAGCTTGCCGCCAGCTGGCCTGCGGACAGCAACTACCTTGCCGCCTCAGCCACGCAATCCACGCTTGCCACGCGGGCCACACCGGCAATCAGCTGGCCGGCTCCCGCCGCCATCGCTTACGGAACCGCTCTGACCAGCAGGCAATTGGATGCAACGGCCACTTACCAAGGCTCATCCGTCGGCGGGGCCTTTGTCTATGCGCCGGCAAGAGGCGTGGTTCTGGGCGTGGGAATCCAGACTCTGTCGGTCACCTTCACGCCCACCAACACCACTCGTTACACGACGGCGACGGGCACGGTGACGCTCCAAGTGAATCAAGCCACGCCGAAAATCACCTGGGCCAAGCCCGCCGCTATCACCTATGGGACCGCCCTGAGCGGCACCCAGCTGGATGCCAGCACAACGGTAACCGGCACCTTTGCCTATTCACCCGCGCCGGGCACGCTGCTGAACGCAGGGGCAGGCCAGACGCTCTCCGTGACCTTCACGCCGGACGACACCACGGACGATACCGCGGCCACCGATAGCGTCCTGATTACCGTGAATGAGGCCATCAGCACGGCCACCATCACCTCAATTTCGCCCAACCCTTCGGTGATCGGTCAGGCAGTGACTGTCAATTTCACGGTGGCGGGAACCGGCGTGGGGCCTACTGGTAGCGTTACCGTGACCGCCAGCAGTGGCCAAACGTGCAGCAATACATTGGTGACGGGCGCGGGAAGTTGCTCCCTGACCTTCACCAAGGCAGGGTCACCAACCCTGACCGCCAAATACGGGGGTGATGGTAATTTCAAAACCAGTACGTCAGCCAAGGTGACGCAGACGGTTCAAAAATAGGAGGGGCCATGCTCGACCACGAGCGGGACACCAGTGCGCACTTCAAAATGACACCAACACCCGGCGGTGCAAGATGGCGGTCGTAGATGGCGCGCTGTAGCGTCGATCTCCGATCGATGCTATTTTTTCGGCGGAAGTCCCCGCCCTGCGGGGTATACTCCGACCGCCGCTACAGATTGCCGGCCTCAAGACCAGGGTTAAGTGCTCTTTTTGAAGCACGACGGGCGGGGTTTATCGATGGCCCGGCCCACGCTCCCACGCTTCGGTTATCGGCGGAATCGACGGCCGGGACGAGGGGGGACTCGATCGCGTGCCCAACGCTGGTGGCGTCCCGACCCTGTGAGGACGGTGGCGGGATAACCCCGCCTCTACGAACATGCCACGTGGCGCCTGCCCAGTTCCCTCGGGGGTGCGCCCCCTGCCTGGGCATGGCTGGGATAGCCACGACACATCTCGGCTTCCGGCTTCGCACCGCCATAAACACTTAATTCAAAAACGCTCTATCGAATTTCGATTTAACGAGGTCTGCCCAAAATACAAAGGGGAGGCCGAAGCCTCCCCCTTGCCCGAGCTGGCGCAGAATTTAACGCTTCCGGAGCGGGCTCCCAGGATTGTTGCCTCCTGATTGCCCGGCGGCTCAAGTGAAGCCACCAGACGCCCCGGTGATACGAACTTGCAGAACTACTTCACCTTGGCGAAGATCACCGCGAAGGTGAAAAGAGCCAGGGTCTCAATGAACACCAGACCCAAAATGAAGAACAATTGGATTCCGGGCCGGGCGCCGG
>Ga0302320_10006135_pt1 | contig 26763 bp, 21 predicted proteins | sample Bog_T0_3_FD_202130 | JGI IMG/M metagenome (GOLD analysis project Ga0302320, IMG submission 202130) | Peat permafrost microbial communities from Stordalen Mire near Abisko, Sweden - Bog_T0_3 | ecosystem: Environmental > Terrestrial > Soil > Wetlands > Peat | place: Sweden: Abisko, Stordalen Mire...
GGACGTAGGACATCAAGACATTCTCCAGCCGAAAATGAAATGGCAGCGAGGTGGCTGACCAGAGCGCTCCACTCTGAACCAGACGGGTGACGGCGCATGATGCGATTGTCAGGATAAAAAACGGAATTTTTTCGAGCATCAGAGGGATAAGATTCGCAATTCGCAATTCGCAATTCGCAATTCTCCGGAGCGGCCAGAAATCCAGCAGCAACAGGATGAACGGCAGCGTCACAACCATCGGTTTGGACATCAGCCCGCAGGCGAAGAAGAACAAGGCGAGGAAGTAAAAAAATGACGGGTGACGGGCGACGGGTGACGCGATGGAATCCGTTCCCGCCACACGACACTCGTCACCCGTCACACGCCGGACGTAGCGCGTGTAGGCCAGCAGCGTCAACATCCAAAAAAATGCGCTCAACACGTCCTTGCGCTCTGAAGCCCACGCAACAGATTCGACGTGCAGCGGATGCCACGCGAACAGTGCAGCGACGAATGCGCTGCGCCATAGCGCACCGGTAAGCCGGTTTAACCAGTTAAACAGCAGCAACGTGTTTGCCATGTGGAAAAGCAAATTGGTCAAATGGTGGCCGGCTGGATTCAGGCCGAACAATTGGCAGTCAATCATGTGCGAAATCCAGGTGAGTGGATGCCAGTTGGCGGCATCGCCGCTTTGAAACGCCCAGACGATGCCGCTCCAAGTCAGCCCCGCCTTGACGTGCGAATTGTTGGTGATGTAATCAGGGTCGTCGTAATTGACAAAGCCGTGCCATAACATCGGCAGATAGAGCGCCACCGTCAGAATGGCGAGCGCGAGACAAATGAAGAATAAAGAAGTAAAATTCCACCGCCCGCGCTGAATCATTTCTGCATTTTTCATTCTGCCTTCTTCATTTCAAAATTTCACCGGACGGAATTTTCGCTGTTCAAACCGGCGGCATTCCTGGTAACCGACGGAACGCGCAAGCTGGACGGCCTCGGCAAAGTTCATCCCCACCTCTTCCGGCGCATGGGCGTCAGAACCGAATGTGATCGGCACGCCTTTTTGAAACGCAAGTCGGAGAATTTCGCGGCTTGGGTAAATCTCCCGGCAATCTTTCCGCAGACCGGCGGTGTTAAGTTCAATGGCGCAACCGGATTTCTTGACGGCAGCCAGAAACTTTTCATAAAGCGGCGTGCAGTCGCGCGTCGGACGGTGGCCGAATTTTTTTGGCAAATCTGCGTGGCCGATGATTTCAAACAATTTTGACTCCGCCGCCACCGTCAGCCGGTCGAAATAAGCCGACCAGACCTCGAAGGCATCACGGTTTTTCCATTCGGAAAGCTTGGCCGGGTTGTCAATGTCCCACGAATCGGAAACGTAATGCACCGAGCCGATGAAGTAATCCCACGGATGCCGCGAGGCAAGTTCGCGAATCCATTCCTCGTGGCCGGGCAGATAATCCACTTCGAGCGCGAGCCGGATGGCGACCTGCGGAAAATCTCTTTGCGCCTTGCGGACTTTTTCGACGTATTCGTCGAGTTGCGCAAAATTCATCCGCCAGTTGTCAAAATCGTCCTGTCGCATTGGCGAGTGGTCGGAGAAGCCGATTTCATCCAGACCGACGGCGACGGCTTGCTTCGCATATTCAACCGGCTCGCCGGTCGCGTGGCGGCAGAGGGGCGTGTGCATGTGATAATCGGCGGGCAACGACATGCGGTGAGTTTCGAGTTTCATGTTTCAAGTTTCAAGTGTTGAATGGAGCCAATGACGGACGAAATCCCAGGCGAAAAAGATTGAGTCGTTTTGAAACCTATTAAGTCCAACTAACGTCAATTACAATGTATGCTTAAGCCACTCTCAAAGGATGGCTGGAATTACGAGACGGCGGCGCACTTGCTGAACCGCGCCGGCTTCGGCGGAACGCCGGATGAAATCGCCCGCTTGACCGACCTCGGCCACGATGCCGCGCTCTCCTCGCTGCTCGATTACGAGAAGATTCCCAATCCCACGCCCGACCCGGTCTGGGCGGTTCCCGATCTGGGCCGCGCGGAGCGCCTCAAGGCCATCCAGGCCATGGCGCCAGAAGCCAAACGCCAGGCGCAACAAGCCGAGCAGCGCGCCCAGAATCAGCACATCATCGAATTGCGCGGCTGGTGGCTCGACCGCATGGCCAGGGGGCCGAGGCCGTTTCAGGAGAAGATGGTTTTGTTCTGGCACGGCCATTTCGCCACGAGCTATGACAAGGTCCGGGACGCTTATTTCATGTGGCGGCAGAACGAGTTGTTCCGCCGGCTGGCGACGGATTACTGGTTGCGCCTCATCACCGAGGCCGGTAAGGACCCGGCGATGCTCATCTGGCTGGACCAGGCGCAAAGCCACAAGGAGCATCCGAACGAGAATTACGCCCGTGAAGTCATGGAACTCTTTTCGCTCGGCGAGGGGCATTACACGGAAAAGGATGTCACCGAGGGCGCGCGCGCATTGACCGGCTGGTCGCTGGACCGGCAGACGGAACAGTTCATTTACCGTCCGTTTTTTCACGACAACGACGACAAGATCTTTCTCGGCCACACGGGAAATCTTAACGGTGACGACATGATGGCTCAAATTGTCCGGCAGCCACAGGCTGCGGTTTTCATCACAGGCAAATTGTGGAACTTTTTTGCAGGCCAGCCTCCCGCGGACGACTTGAACAAAGCGCTCGCCGACGCATTCATTGAGAACGCGAGATGTTTCAAACCCTTCCTTCGCGTGATGTTCAGCAGCGAGGAATTTTACAGCGATGCCATCATCCGCAACCAGGTGAAAAGCCCGGTGCAATGGCTCGTCGGCACCGCCCGGATGTTGCAATGCGACCTGCCGCCGGGCTTCATCAGCGCAGCCATCATCCGCAGTCTCGGACAGGATTTGTTCGCGCCGCCGAACGTCAAGGGCTGGGACGGCGGCATCACCTGGATCACCACGAACACGCTGCTCGAACGCTACAACGACGCCGCCACGCTGGTGCAAGGCACGACCCAGCAGCTTACCGCGTCCGATTTCGCGCTCAAACCCGGCGGGGCAGGCGGAGCCGTGCTGGAAAAAGCGGCGCAACGAGTGCATATTGGAGGCGTGGACGTGAGCAAAATCCTGACGCCCGATGAACGCGACGACAAAAACAAGCTCGTCGCGTCGTTGCAGCACCGCCTCCTGCAATCCACTTTTTCCAACGAACAGGATAAAGCCTTGAGCGATTTTCTCGATTCGCGCCCCACGCTCAACGATGCGGACATCCGCAACGTCGTCCGCCTCGTCATGTCCACGCCAGATTATCAAGTAACATGAAATAAAATTATGAAAAACGAAATCACACTCCAGACCCGGCGCGAATTCCTCCGCACCACCGTTCTTGGCAGCGCCCTCTCGTGGACCGTGCCGACATTCCTTGCCGACACCTTTGCGGCCTTGCACGGCGAGGCTGCGGATTCGGCCACGCAGATTGTCACCGGCAAGGACGCCACCATCCTCGTGGTTCTTCAGATGGCGGGCGGGAACGACGGCCTCAACACCGTGGTCCCCTACTCGAACGATTACTATCACAACGCACGCCCCCGCATCGGCCAGACGGCGGACAAGATTTTGAAGTTGAACGGCGACATCGGTTTCCACGGCGCAATGACCGGGTTCAAAAACCTTTTCGATGACGGAAATCTTGCCGTTGTTCAGGGCGTCGGCTATCCGAACCCCAACCGCTCCCACTTCCGTTCCACTGAAATCTGGCAGACCGCCAGTGACTCGGACGTGATTGAGAAATACGGATGGCTCGGCCGTTATTTCGACAATGCCTGTGCCGGCGCGGACCCGACCGTCGGCGTCGTGATTGGCCGCCAATTGCCCGAATCCTTCTTTGCCAAGACGCCGCAGGGCATCTGCTTCGACAATCCGCAGAACTACCGCTTCATGTCGCCCGAACATCCCCAGCCCGGCCAGACCGACACGACCGAGGCCGCTTATGAAAAGCTGAACGAACTGGAGATGTCCAGCCCGCTGCCCGACGGCGGCCCGAGCATGACGCCCGACGATAACTCCGGCGGCAGCATCGGCTCATTGCCCGCAGGAATGCCCATGCAAGGCGGCAAGGCTGTGGACTTCATCGAACGCACCGCCCTGGACGCGCAGGTTTCCAGTGAGGAAGTCCGCACTATCGCCGCCCGCGTCCAGAACCAGGCGGTCTATCCGAATTCGCCATTCGCCAATTCTCTCAAGCTCGTCGCCAAACTCATCGGCGGCGGCCTGCCCACGCGCATTTATTACGTCTCGCAGGGCGGCTACGACACCCACACCAACCAGGTTGCCACCCAGCAACGTCTGCTGCAGGACCTTGGCGATTCGATGAAGGCCTTTGTGGACGACATGAGGGCGCAGGGCAACATGCAGCGCGTGCTCGTGATGACCTTCAGCGAGTTTGGACGCCGGGTGAATGAGAACGCCAACGGCGGCACCGACCACGGCGCGGCCGCGCCCATGTTCATCGTCGGCAACAAGGTGAGGGCCGGTTTGCTTGGCCGGTATCCCAGCCTCGCCCCGCAGGATTTGTTCGAGGGCGACATCAAATACAACGTGGACTTCCGCCAGGTCTATGCTGGTGTTCTGGAAGACTGGCTCAAGACCAAGAGCGCACCGATTTTAGGCAAACAATTCGATCCGCTCCATGTGGTTTAGGCAAAATTCGCAAACGGAAATTGCGGCGATGGTCTCACGACCCGGCACTTGGTTGCATTCGCCAGAGAATCAATGACCCTCGTCTATGGGCGACGCTGGCGGTTTGTTCATCTTCTCAATCTCCCGTTTGAATTCCTCAACAGCCTCTGGCGACATTCCGTGGGATAGTGTCATGCCCAGTTGCGTTTCCAAAAATTTTTCCATGGACATCCATTTGCCCTCCACCTTCACCCGGTTCGACCAAGCACACACCACCTGCAACTGGCTTTGCATCTTCTGTATCTTTTCCGTCGAGCGTTGCAGCTCCTCCAGCGCAATCAACAATTCCGCCCTTTCGTTTTGCACCTCCTTCAAGCTGGTTCTCAACCGCTGCACCACCAGCCCCAAAATGCCCACCCCCGCAAGATGGATGCAACTGTTCCAGACAAGATACCATTTGCTCGGATAAGGATCGCCCACAAGGTAGTCCACAGTGCCCCACGCCACCGCGCCCACCACCGCCGCCACCACCACCGAGACCCGCCCCAGATACCATGCGCACAGCGAGACGGGGATGAAATAGAACACATAAAAATGCAGGTTATAACCCGTGATGTAATCGAGATAAACCACCAAGGCCATGCTGACGACGACCACCAGCACGACCTTCAAGCGAAAATATTTGTGTTCTCCCTCCATTTAAGACAAACCACCTCCTCACTAGGCATCATAACCCGGCTTTCGAAGTTTGGAAACCCCATTTCTGTCGTCCCTGACACAATTCAGAGCGACTGTTTGCAGCCTCCAATTTGAGTCGTTTCCAGCATCATTCAGTTGCTCCTGCATCATCTCATTCCGGCCCGCGCCAAACTCACCACGCAAGCCGCACTGAAAAGTATTCATATAAAATTCATTTTATTTATTCCCAGCCATCTGCCACCATGCATGCTCATTTGGCAATGGAATGGTTATGAACCAGTTGTTTCGCATGGCCTACATCAGCACCGCGTCGAAATCCTTCGAGTCGGTGGAGTTGCGTGAAATGCTCAAATCGAGCAACGTTCGTAATAAAGAAGCGGGCATCACCGGTATGTTGCTCTACAAGGACGGCCAGTTCATGCAGGTTTTGGAAGGCCCGGAGAAAGCCGTGAAGGCCACCTTCGGCCGTATCATCAGGGATTCGCGCCACCACGGCATCATCGTCCTCGTCAATGGAGCCGTCGAGGAACGCCGGTTCCCCGGCTGGTCAATGGCCTTCCGCGATTTGAACCTGCCGGATCACCAGGAAGTGCCTGGTTACAGCGAGTTCTTGAACACGCCCCTGACCGGAAAGGAATTTGCCGGCGACCCGTCCCGTTGCGAAAAGCTCCTGCTCGTCTTCAAAAAGAACATCCGCTGAAGCGTTAAGCCGCCTTTGGCTTCGGCGGGGCGGTGAGCGGACGACCGGGGCATTAATTTCTTGCGGCACCAACGAAAACACCAATGGCCTCATCCGGCAATATCTTCCCAAAGGAACGAACCTGAACCAGCTCACCCAGCGGCAATGCGATCGCATCGCCGAACAGTTAAATAATCGCCCTCGACTTCGATTAGGCTTCAAGACGCCCAATGAAGCCTATTACTGACCAATTTGTCACACTACAAACTTGAAACTAAAAGACGTGAATCAGATGCTGGGGAACAAAATGAAATAAATTCGTTATCACTTAAGGTGTCTGTTTTGCAATCGGTTTGGGCGGGGCGGTGCTTTTGCGCTCGATGAGTTCGGCGGTGAGGCGCTGGGGTTGCACGGGCTGGCCGCGCAGCAGGGTCATCATCGCATCCACGGCGGCGATGCCGAGCCGGAACTTGGGCTGGCGCACGGTGGTCAACGGCACGCGGTAATGTTCGGCTACCATGATGTTGCCGAAACCGGCCACGGAAATGTCCTCGGGTATCTTCAGCCCCTGCGCGATGAGTGTTTCCGCGCAGCCGACGGCCACAAGGTCGGTGACGGCCTGAACGGCGGTGGCATGGCACTTTTCATTAATCAATTGCAACGCGGCCTTGGTGCCGTCCTCGATGGTGCTGCCGGCCTGAAAGACGAGCTTGTCGTCCACTTCCAGATTGGCCTCGCGCAGGGCGCGGCGGTAGCCCTCGAAACGTTCGTGCGCCCACGGCGCGACGGGCGGGCCGGTGAGGTAGGCAATGCGTTTGTGGCCCAGGTTGAGGAGGTGCCGGGTGACATTGTAGCTGGCCACGAGTTCCTCAATCTCAATGCTCGCGAAGGCCTTGCAGAAAGGCGCGGGTGGGCCGAGCAAAACAACCGGCGTCTGGCGGCCGAGCAGTTCCTGATAGACCTTTGCCTCGGCTTCATAGCGATAAACGGGCGAGATGAAAAGCCCGTCCACGCGGCGGGAGAGCAGGCGGCGGATGCCGTATTCCTCGCGGTCGGGAAGGTTGTGGGTGTGGGCGAGGAGGATGTCGTAGCCGAGTTCGCGCGCGCGGTCTTCGATGGCAAAGACGATGCGGGCGAAAATGGGGTTGGTGATGGAGGGTATGACCAGGCCGAAAATCCGGGAGGTCTGGCTGCGCAGTGCCTGCGCAAAGGAATTGGGCACGTAACCCATCTGCGCGGCGAGCGCCTTGATGCGCGCCTTGGTCGCGACGGAAACGTCCGGAGCGTCCCGCAATGCCTTCGAGACGGTCATCACGGCCACACCGGCGTGCCGGGCAATGTCTTTTAGTCGGACCATGTTTCCACAATGCTGAAGGCTAAAGGCTAAAGGCTAAAAAGCATCGAGCCACCGGGTTTTACTTCAGCCTTTAGCATTCAGCCTTCATCCTTTCATAAATACGTTCCGCGCCAGTGAAGTTTGCGGCGCAGGGCCTCGAGAAACGAACTGTCCGCAAGATGCATCAAACGGATGGCGCTGTGGCTGCGGCGGATGGTGATTTCATCCCCGGCATCCATGTCGGCAACCAATTCGCCGTCGGCGCTCAAGATGGTTGCGGGCTGCGGCGTGACGGCTTTCACGCGGAGCGTCGAGGACAGCGGCAAAATTATGGAACGATTCGAAAGTGCGTGGGGACAGATGGGTGTCAGGACAAAAACATCCGCCGTGGGCAGCACGACCGCGCCGCCGGCTGCCAGTGAATATGCCGTGGAGCCGGTCGGTGAGCTGATGATCAAGCCGTCGCAGCGGTAGCGGGTGACGAGTTCGCCATCCACACTCACGTCCAGAGTGATGAGACGGGAAACGGCGCCGCGGCTCACGACGATGTCATTGAGGGCCGTGGCCAGAATGGTCCGGCCCTGGCAAACACCGCCGGCTTCGATGAGGGCGCGCGCCTCAAATTTGAATTCGCCCTGCCAGATTTGCCTGAGCGCGCGCGGCAATTCAACACTGGGCACGGCGGTGAGAAAGCCCAAACCGCCGAGATTGATGCCAAGCATGGGCGTGGAGGAACCGGCAATCTCGCGGGCAACGCGCAACATCGTACCGTCGCCGCCGAAGACCAGGAGCAAATCCACCTGGCGGGCCAGTGTGGCGGCGTCCGGGGCGGTGACGGTCTTGAGCCTGGCGAGCCGGGCGGTTTGGTCCTCGCAAATAATCCTTCGCCCGGAGCGCTGGATGAGGCGCGAGGCACGGCGGACATTTTCGGCGCAACCGGCCTTGTCCAGATTGCCGATGATCCCGACGCGTTTGATTTTGTCAGCGAATTTTTTCAATCAGAACAGTTCTTTTTCAATCAACACCAGAAATTCTTTGTTACCGGCCGGACCGAGCAGCGGTGATTCAATCACATCCCGCCATCCAAGGCCAGCCTGCGCCTCGACAAAATCGCGCAGTTCCCGGATGACGCGGTCATGGACGGCAACGTCGGTGATGACTCCCCTGCCCTTGTCGGCCTCGGCCTTGCCCGCCTCGAACTGCGGCTTGATGAGGGCGACGATTTTGCCATCCGCCTTCAGCAAGGGGACGGCGGCTGGAAGGATTTTGCGCAACGAAATGAACGAGCAGTCAATCACGGCCAGGTCGGCGGGCGCGAAGGGCTGTGGAAATTGCGCGGCGGTCAGATGGCGCGCATTGGTTTTTTCCATGACGACGACGCGCTTGTCTTTCCGCAGTTTCCACGCAAGCTGGCCCCGGCCCACGTCCACGGAAAAAACCTTCGCCGCGCCTCGCTGGAGCAGGCAGTCGGTGAAGCCGCCGGTGGAGGCGCCGAGATCGAGCGCAACCAGGCCTGTCACGTCCAGCAGAAAGTGTTGGAGCGCGTGTTCCAGCTTGTGCCCGCCGCGGCTGACGTATTTCTCGCCGGCATCGAGCGTGAGAGCGTCGTCCGGTTTGACTGAATCGCCGGGCTTGCGGGCGGACTGGCCGTTGATGCGAACCTGGCCGGCAAGGATGGAGCGTTTGGCCTTCTCGCGGCTTTCACAAAGGCCGCGTTCCACCAGCGCTTGGTCGAGGCGAATCATGGATGACGGCGGCGCAGCCGCGAACACTGCGAATCACAGACGGGCCATGTGGGCTTGAACCTCGCGATACGTGTGCAGGAAAAGCTCGTTTTCGGCCAGCGTCTTTTCCGTGAGGTGCTTCAGCATGGAAATGTCCGCGTTGTTGATGACAACATGGACGCTCTTTTGAAACGCCTGCATGGCGTCGTAGGTTTTGAAACCGTCACCCACCAGAATGATCACGGCATGACGCCGCTGGTTGACGGCCATCTTTTGCAATGCCAGGAGCGACAGGTTATCCTCGGCCTTTTCCGCGGCAAACAGTTCCTCGAGGATGACGACCTCATAGCGGATGCGGCTGAAACGCGCGATGAAATCCGCATGTGACGAGACCGCGTGAATCTTGTAGCCGAGATCCCGCAGGGTTCTTCTGGCGGCATCCACCCGTTCCGGGTTGGAACAGCCGACCAGGGCGGGCTTGTCGCCCGCGGTGATGAACATTGTTTCAAATTCGCTGGACATGGGTCACTTGAGTTTGAGGGTGGATGGCGGCTCGCCCGACGCTTGCGCGCCCGGCTTCATCTTCAACGAACTGACATTTGAGGTGATTTCGCCGCGCTCCTTCTTGATGTTGTCAATGCTCCGGGAGACGACGCCGCGCTTGCTGCAATAAAGCAGCGCGGTTTCCTCGGTGAGAATCCCCTTTTCATAGGCTTCTATGCAGGCCTGATCGAAGGTGCGCCAGCCGAACGTGTAGCTGGACTCGATGATTTCATAGAATGTCTTGCCTTCGCTCTCGCCCATGCGGACGGTTTCCTCCGTGCGGATGTTGTGCCCCATGATTTCGAGCAGCGCGAACCGGCCGCCGCCGATTTTTGGCGGGAGCCGCTGGCTCACGATCCAGCGCAGTGAATCAGCCAGCCGGATGCGGATTTGCTCCTGTTCAGACGGCTCAAACATGCCGAGGATGCGGTTGACGGTCTCGCCGGCGTTGACTGTGTGCAGCGTGCTCAAGACAAGATGGCCTGTCTCCGCCGCGCTCAAGGCAATCTTCACCGTCTCCTGATCGCGAATTTCGCCGACGAGAATGACCTTGGGCGCCTGACGAAGCGCGGCGCGCAATCCGTTGGGGTAACTGTCGAAATCAATGCCCAGTTCGCGCTGGTTGAACGTCGCCTTTTTATGCGGATGCACAAACTCCACCGGGTCTTCGAGCGTGACGATGTGGGCAGCCTTGACAGTATTGATTTCATTCAAAACCGCGGCGAGCGTCGTGGATTTGCCGGAACCGGTTGCGCCGGTGACGAGTATCAGGCCGGTCTTTTCCTTTGTAAGCTCCTTGAAAATGTCGGGCAACTTCAACTTTTCCAGCGATGGAATCACCGCGGTCAACTGGCGGCAGACGGCGGAATAATTGCCGCGCTGCGAGAAGACGTTGACACGGAAACGGGCCTTGTCCGAGAGCGCGTAGGCCGAATCGCATGAGCCATGTTTCAACAAGTGCTCTACCAGCATCAAATTGTCGCCTATCAGATTCAGCGCGATCATTTCCGTCTGGAACGGCGTTAGGTTTTCTATCGGCGGGTCAAGCGCGACAGGCTTCAGCTCGCCGTAGGACTCCACCTGCAGCGGGCGATTCACGGTGAACAGCAGGTCGGACACCTCCGGCTGCGAAGCCAGCATCGTCTCGATGATCTTGTCCAGTTCGGGGCGTCGCATAATAAATCAAGCGTCGTCGTCTTCGGGCGGATGCGCCAGGAAAGGGCGGAATTTTTTCCTGTCGAGAGATTTGTCGTAGGCGTCTTCCGGCGATATCCGCTTCATCCGCAAATGCTCCATGATGTGGTCGTCGAGCGGCTGGTTGCCGTATTTTTTGCCGACCTGGATCATGCCAGGAATCTGGTGCGTCTTATTTTCGCGGACGAGGTTGGCGACGGCGGTGTTGAAAACCAGAATCTCAAACGCCGCCACGCGGCCCTTCTTGTCGATGCGCTTGAACAAAGTCTGCGCCACGATGCCCTTCAGCGACTCGGATAGCGTCTGTCGGATTTTGTTCTGCTGGTCCGCCGGGAAAACGTCAATGATGCGGTCCACCGTCTTGGCCGCGCTCTGCGTGTGCAGCGTGCCGAACACAAGGTGGCCGGTGCTGGCGGCGGTGAGCGCCAGTTCGATGGTTTCCAAGTCGCGCATTTCACCAATCAGGATCATGTCCGGGTCTTCGCGCAATGCGCCACGCAACGCCGAGGCGAACGACTTGGTATGCACGCCCACTTCGCGGTGGTTCACCAGGCAGTTTTTGCTCTCGTGGACAAATTCAATCGGGTCTTCAACCGTGATGATGTGATCTTTTCGGTTCTTGTTTGCATAATCAACTATGGCCGCCAGCGTCGTGGATTTGCCTGAGCCGGTCGGGCCGGTGACGACCACAAGCCCGCGGTGCAGCATCGCGAATTTCTTGAGCACGGCGGGGAGCGGCGCATCGAACTTTTCAAAATCCTCGAACGACAGGACGCGGGTGGGAATCTGGCGGAACACGGCGGCCACGCCCAGCCTCTGGTTGAAAAAGTTGACACGAAATCTTGAGATGTTGGGAATCTCGTAGCCAAAATCCACGTCGCCGGTCTCCTCGAATTGTTTGACTTTGTATTCCGGGGTGATTTCGTAGAGCATTGACTTCAGCACGTCGCTTTCGAGCGGCGGATAATCCACGCGCATCAGCTCACCGTTGATGCGCAGAATCGGCGGATTGCCGGAGGACATGTGCAAGTCGGACGCCTTCTGCTCAAACATCAGATTGAAAAATGCATCGATTTTGGCCATAAATCCTCGTTCGCGCGCATCCTAACCGAAGCGGCGCGGAATGCAAGAAATGAATACACTCGCAGAAATCATCCGCGCCGAAGCCGCCCAACGCGGTGTCCTTACCTTCGCCCGATTCATGGAGCTGGCGCTTTACCACCCCGAACTTGGCTATTACGAAACTCAAAAACACAGCCCAGGCCGCCGCGGCGATTTTTACACCAGTGTCAGCACCGGCGAACTTTTCGGCCATCTCCTCGCCTTCCAGTTCTCGGAATGGCTGGCGGGCATCAAGGCCATCCATCCCCAGATAAAGACCCTCCACCTGATCGAAGCCGGCGCGCATGACGGAACCCTCGCCTCGGACATTTTGAAATGGCTGCAATCCTCGTGCCCGGAATTGTTCGCGCAAATCGAATACCGCATCATCGAGCCGTCCACGCGCCGTCAGACGTGGCAGAAGGAAACCCTACGGCCGTTCGCATCCCGCGTCCGCTGGTTCCCACACTTCAACGATTTGCCGGCATTGCGCTCGAACGGAATCATTTTCAGCAACGAACTTCTCGACGCCTTTCCCGTCCACCGCTTTGGCTGGGACGCGAAAAGGAAGACCTGGTTCGAATGGGGCGTCGCCGTTGAACGCGGAAAATTCATCTGGGCGCGGATGCCCGAAGCCCATGACTCATCCCACATCATCCGCCACATGCCGAGCCTGCCGCACCTGCCTGTGGAGTTGATGGACGTTCTGCCCGACGGCTACACGATTGAGGCCAGTCCCTCCGCGGAGAAATGGTGGCGACAGGCCTCCGGCGTTTTGGACCGCGGCTGGGTGATGACCTTTGACTACGGCCTGACTTCCGGCGAATTATTCCTGCCGGGCCGCGCGCACGGCTCGCTCCGCTCCTATTCCCGGCACCGCGCCAGCGACGACCTGCTGGCCAACGCCGGCGAACAGGACATCACCGCCCACGTCAATTTCTCCGCAATCCGCAATGCGGGCCAGGAAGCCGGGCTGATCACCGAATTCTTTGGCAGCCAGGCGGAATTCCTCGTTGAAATCCTGGCGAACGCCGCGAAAACAAACGCATTGGGGGAATGGGACTCCGCGCGCACGCGCCAGTTTCAAACCCTAACGCATCCAGATCATCTGGGCCGCGCCTTCCGCGCGCTGGTTCAAACGAGATAGCAGGCGTCCCTGAACGGAACGCATCCATGCTCCAATCCAAAAACCGGCTACTGTGAGACGGCCCGGTAAAAGAGCTGCGGATTGCGGACGGTGTCCGACACCGAAATCGTGCTGTTGGTGGCGGTTATGGTGCTACCCAGGTTGATCCAGTTGGCCGGCGCCAGATTCGTCGTGTATTGGATTTGATAGGTTTGCCCCGGCACCGCACCGAAATTGAACGAGAAGGTGCCGCCATTCGGAGTCAACCCGACTCCCGACAACTGGGCGGGGAGGACGGATGTCACCAGCAGCGTGAAAGCCGTGTTTCCGTAATTGGTTGACCAAGCCAGCCCTGCGGGCAGGCTGTAATTGGTGAAAGTTCCGGTATGCGAACCATAGGACACGACGGCAAAGGAACTGTTTGTGGCGGGAACATATGAATTGTTGAGGTTGGCGCTGACGGTGCCGCCAAGCACAATGCCGCTGGAAAACGTGATCTGGCCGAAATTATTGGAGTTGTTGATGCCGAAATTCAGCGTGCCACCCGCCAGCGAATCATTTCCGAGCAGGCCAACCGTGCCGGTCTGGACATCCACCGTGCCGGTGGTGTTGAAGATGGTATTGCCGTCAATCGTGCTGGTTCCGCTGCCGGCAGATTTGCGGAACGTCCCATAGTTGTTGACGACCAGGTAGCCGGAGGATTGTCGGCCAAAGATTGAACTGTTGGCCTGCGCGTTCCACAAACCGTAGTTGTCAATCACGGGGCCGTTGTCGCAACTGATGTTTCCAGCGCCCCAGTTCACCGTGCCATAGTTGGTCAGGATTCCGACGTCGGTGGAGGCGTAAATACTGTTGAAGGACAAGTTCAGCGCGCCGAGGTTTAGCACGCTGTTGCTCACGACGGTCAATGTGCCCGACAAAGTATTGCCTGAACAATTCACCGTCCCGCTGAACACCGCGTTGCTCCCGATCAGATACCCGGTCACCGTCCCGCCGCCCGTGAATAGTGTGCCGCCACTGAACACAAAGCCGCTGCCCACGGATACCGAGGTGCCGGCCACATTCACCACGCCATTGCCGCGTCCGCCAAAAATGGACACCGTGCCGGTCTCAATATCCAGCAAGCCGGAGGTCTTGAAGGTGGTGTTATTGTCAAGCGCGGTGGTGCTGCTGCCGGAGGATTTACGGAACGTGCCGTAGTTGTTGAAAGTCGTGCCGCCGTAAGGATTGCTGCCGACGAAGGTGTTGTCGGCTTGCGCGTTCCATAAGCCGTAGTTGTAAATCACCGGGCTGTTGTTGCAGTAGATGTTTGCAACCCAGTTCACCGTGCCATAGTTGGTCAGGATTCCGACGCCGCCGGCGTAATAATCGTCGAAGGCAACATTTAACGCGCCCAGGTTCAGCACGCTGTTGGTGGCAACCGTCAATGTGCCCGACAATATGTCGCCCGAACAATTCACCGTCCCGCTGAATACTGCATTGGTCCCGATCAGATATCCGGTCACCGTCCCGCCGCCCGTGAACAGCGTGGAACCCGTGAATACAAAACTACTGTCCAGGAAAACCGAAGTGCCGGCCACATTCATCACGCCATTGCCGCGTCCGCCAAAAATGGACACCGTGCCGGCTTCAATATCCACCGTGCCGGACGTGTTAAATACGGTATTATTGTCTATTGTATTGGTCCCACTGCCGGCAGATTTGCGGAATGTGCCGTAGTTGTTGAACGTTGTCTTGCCAAAGGGGTTGTTGCCGACAAGGGTGTTGTTGGCTTGGGCATTCCACAAGCCGTAATTGTAAATCGTCGGGCTGTTGTTGCAGTTGAGGTTCGCCACCCAGTTCACCGTGCCATAATTGGTCAGGATGCCGGCGCCGGCGTAATTGACGTCAAAGGTCACGTTCAACGAGCCGAGGTTCAGGACGCTGTTGGTCGCAACGGTCAACGTGCCCGACAATATGTCACCCGAACAATTCACCGTCCCGCTAAACACCGCGTTGCTCCCAATCAGATATCCGGTCACGGTTCCGGCACCGGTGAACAGCGTGCTGCCGCTGAACACAAAACTGCTGCCCACGGACGCTGATGTGCCGGCCACGTTCATCACGCCATTGCCAAGTCCACCAAAAATGGAGACCGTGCCGGTCTCGATATCCAGCGTGCCGGACGTGTTGAAAACGGTGTTATTGTCAATCGTGGTCGTGTTGCTGCCCGAGGATTTTCGGAATATGCCGTAGTTGTTGAATGTTGTGCTGCCGTAAGGATTGTTGCCGATGAGGGTATTGTCGGATTGCGCATTCCACAAACCATTGTTGTCGATGACCGGGCTGTTGTTGCAGTTGATGTTTGCCACCCAGTTCACCGTGCCATAATTGGTCAGGATGCCGCTACCGGCGTAATAGGTGTCGAAGGTCACATTCAACGCGCCGAGATTCAGCACACTGTTGGTTGCAATGGTCAACGTGCCCGAAAATGTGTCGCCCGAACAATTCAACGTCCCGCTAAACACCGCATTGCTTCCAATGAGATACCCGGTCACTGTTCCGCCGCCCGTGAACAGCGTGCCGCCGCTGAACACAAAACTGCTGCCCACGGAAACTGTCGTGCCAGCCGCGTTCATCACCCCTTTACCAAGTCCTTTTGCAATGGATACCGTGCCGGTCTCGATATCCACAGTGCCGGTGGTGTTGAAGATGGTATTGCCATCCATTGTATTGGTCCCGTTGCTAGCGGATTTGCGGAATATGCCGTAGTTGTTGACGACCGCGTTTCCGGATGTTTGACGGCCGATGAACGAACTATCAGCCTGTGCGTTCAACAATCCGTAGTTGTCAACCACCGGTCCGTTGTCGCAATCAATGTTTCCAGTACCCCAGTTCACAGTGCCATAATTGGTCAGGATGCCGATCCCGGCATAAAAATTGTCGAAGGTCACATTCAAAGAACCGAGGTTCAGCACGCTGTTGGTCGCGACGGTCAGTGCGCCCGACAATATGTCGCCCGAACAATTCACCGTCCCGCTGAACACCGCGTTGCTCCCGATCAGATATCCGGTTACGGTTCCACTGCCCGTGAAAAGCGTGCTGCCGCTGAAAACAAAACTACTGCCAGCCGAAACCGAAGTGCCCACCACATTGATCGTCCCGGTGCCGGACCCTCCAAAAATGGATACCGTGCCTGTCTCGATATCCACCGTGCCGGACGTGTTGAAAATCGTATTGTCATCAATCGCGCTGGTGCCCGAACCTCCCGATTTGCGGAACGTTCCGTAGTTGTTGAAAATTGCATTCCCATTGGCTTCCCGGCCCAGAAACGTGCCGTCGGTTTGTGCGTTCCACAGGCCGTAGTTATCTATCACCGGGCTAAAATCGCTGGAGATGGATCCGGAACTCCAGTTGACCGTCCCATAATTGGTGAGCATCACACCGCTGCCACTTGAAAAACTGTCCAAGGTCATTCCCGGCGATGCTGTGGTTAAAACGCTGTTGCTGGTGACGGTCAATGTCCCCGTCAGCGTGCCGCCCGAACAGGTCAACGCACCGTTCAGGACGACGTTGCCGCCCAGCACATCGTTGTTGGTCATTGTGAATTTGCCGCTCGCACCGACTATGGCGGTTCCGTTAAGCGTGAGGGTCTGCCCGCTCAGCGAGAAAATCTGAGTATTGACGCCAACGGGTGTCCCCAAAGTCAGTCCGCCCACCGGCAGGCTGGCATCGAGTGTGACGGTGTAGCTGGCGTCATTGGTGATGACGGCGATGTCCCCACTGCCGGGCACCTGGTTGGGGCTCCAGTTGTTCGTGGCGCTCCAATTGCCGCCGGCTGTGTTCGTCCAGATGATATTAGCCCCACGGGATAGTTGTGTTGTGACAGCCATCGCCAAAGCGACCAGCAAGATTTTCATGTGTGATTTCATGTGTTAAGAGTCGAACCTCCAACACCATAGTCTCCTATCGCCGGACGATTGTCAATGTCAAGAATTGGTGAATTGAGACTTGGGCGCATCTTGACGCTGACCCCCGACTTGGCTGCTATGCGGAGCGCCGATCTCCGATCCGGCGCGTTTCCGGACGATTCTCAATACCTGCCGGGTCGGAGACCGGCGCTCCGGGGGGCAGTGTCACGATGCGCCCTGAGACCTGTCGCCATGGCATGAAACGGTTTATCTGTTCACATCATCCTGCAGGTTCAATTCATAATTCAGAAACGAAAGGCAATAAACCGTCGCCGTCTCGACGCGCAGAACCAGCTTGCCGAGTGAAACCGGATGCGCGCCTGATTTTTGAATCGCCGACAATTCCTCCGGCGTAAAATCACCCTCCGGCCCGATCCAAACGGCGGCACTTTGAGGACGGCGCCCGTGCTTGGCTTGAAACTCCTCAAAACAAACGCGCGGATGACGGCGTTCGGCCTGCAACGAGCCGACCAGCGAGAATTCGATTTTTTCCGGGCGCGCGAGAAACTTCTCAATCGTCACCGGTGTTTCGATTTTTGGCAGCCACAAAGCTCCGCACTGTTTGATGGCTTCAATCGCCACCTGCTGCCATTTGTCGCGCTTGTCGGCGGCGGCTTCGGCATCGAGGTGAGTCGCGACCCGCTCCGCCAGCAGCGGCACGATTCGGCTCGCCCCCAGCTCGACGGATTTCTGGATGATGTCCTCGATGATTTTTCCCTTGGGCACGGCCACGAGCAGCGTGACGGGGCATGGCGGGGACGCCGTGAAATTTTTCAGCGACACGGAAAGCGTGACAGCATCGCGCGAGCAATGATCAACCATGCAAAGGAATTCATCACCGATGCCATCCATAACGGCGACCATCTCGCCGTATTTCACGCGCAGGACGCGCAGCGCGTGGTGCGCCTCCCGCCCTTGCAGCCGCAGCGCGGCACCGGCGCAATGTTCGGGTGGCAGATAAAAACGGCGCACAGGTATTTATGATTGATGATTTATGATTAATGATTTGCCGGCGATTGGCACAAAGATCATAAATAGTAAATTCAACGGAACAGGTTCCGGGCCTTTTCAAAAAAGCTTTTGCTGATGGGATTGACATCCTCGTCGCACAGCGCGGCAAACTCCTGCAGTTTGGCCTTTTGTTCAGCCGTCAGGCGCGTGGGCACCTCCACTTGGACGCGCACGTGCAAGTCTCCGTGGCCACGGTCCTGCAGATTTTTCACACCCCTGCCCTTGACGCGGAATGTTGAATGCGACTGCGTGCCGGCAGGAATTTTAATCACAGCCCTGCCCTCCAGCGTCGGCACTTCGATTTCCGCGCCGAGCGCGGCCTGGATGAAACTCACCGGCACTTCGCAAAGCAGATCGTCGCCATCGCGCTGGAACATGTCATGCGCCTTGATGTGGAGCATCACATAAAGGTCGCCCGCCGGCCCGCCACGAAGCCCGGCCTCGCCATTGCCAGACGAGCGCAATCGCGAGCCGCCGTCCACGCCGGCGGGAATCCGCAATGGAATTTTTGAGCCTCGCGCGCGCCGGCCATCCCCGTGGCAAGATTTGCACGGCCGTTCCAGGATGCGGCCGGCGCCTTTGCAATTGGGACACGTTTGCGCGATGCTGAAAATGCCGCGCGCCATCAGCACCTGCCCGCGCCCGCCACATGACGGGCACGTCCGCATCTTTGAACCTTGTTCCCCCCCGGAACCGTTGCAGGTTTCGCAGCGGTCCAGTTTTTTGACGGAGATTTCCTTTTCGCAACCGAGCGCGGCTTCCGCGAGCGTGATTTCCAGATCGTAACGCAAATCATCCCCGCGCTGCGGGGCCGATGGATCATGGCCGCCGCCAAAGATGCTTTCGAAAATGCCACCGCCTCCCGCGCCGAAGACCTCGCGGAAAATATCGAACGGGTCGTGGAAATTGCCCGCCCCGCCGAAGCCGCCACGGCCGGCGCGCTGGCGCGGGTCAAACGCGGCATGACCGTATTGGTCATACGCGGCGCGTTTCTGGGGGTCGCTCAACGCCTCGTAAGCCTCGCCCAGTTCCTTGAATTTCTCCTCTGCCTGCTTGTCCCCCGGATTTTTGTCCGGGTGATATTTCACCGCCAATTTGCGGTAGGCCTTCTTGATTTCCTCGGCGTCGGCGTCCCTGTTCACACCGAGGATTTCGTAATAATCACGCTTGGACATCGGTAGATTTACGATTGATGATTTACGATTTACGATTTGGCCGCCGTGAAGACGTTCATGCCGCCACCGCAGGTTTTTTGGCGACGATGACGGTAGCCGGGCGCAGGAGGCGCTCCTTCAACCGATAGCCCTTGCGCAATTGCTGGAGGACATTGCCGTCCGGCACGTCGGCGGTTTCCTGCTGCGAGACGGCCTCGTGCAGCGCCGGATCGAACGGCTTGCCGGCCGCGTCAATTTCCTCAAGACCGGTTTCGGCCAGGACCGATTTCAACTGCTGCTGAATCATGGCAAAGCCGGCTTGCAGCGAGGATAGTTTGCCGCCTTCCGCCGTCGCTTCGCTTTTGTGCGACGAGCACGGGACTTGCGCGGCGATCTGCGCCATCTCGATGTGGTCAAGCACGGGCAGCAACTTTTGAATGAGCGAGGCGGCCGCGGACTGCGCGGCCTCGATGCGTTCACGCGCGGCGCGCTTCTTGAAATTCTCAAAGTCCGCGGTCGTGCGCAGCAACCGGTCCCAATTTTCATCGGCCCGGGCGGCGCGCGCCTGGAGATCCTCGATTTGTTCCGGAGTGAGCGCAGCATCTGCGACCGGCCCGGCGGCAACAGACGCAGGGCTCTCGCTTTTGTCGGTATTTGACTCGTTTTTTTTCATGTTGTCGTGCCAGCACAAGCGAGCACCGGCGTCAAGCTAGACGATTTTCTGGCGACCGGCAACCCGGATGAGCCGGGGCGGGTTATTTCGGCGGGACGATTTTTTGGAACTCCGGCAGGCTGCGCAAGGCGGCGAAGCGCGGGTCTGCGCGGTTGGTGGCCGCCAGATCGGCGGCATTTGGGTTGGCGTTGAGACGTTTGGCATTCAAGTCCATGCAGATGCGCAAATTGGCGAGCGAATCGCTGGTTTTCCCCATCACGGCATCAAGTGTGGCAAGGTCATAATATGCCTCCGGCCGGGCTGGTTCGGGCGAAAGGAGGGCGCGTTTTTGGACGACGGCCACGAGTTTGTTCAGATAGCCGTTGCCCATTTTAAGATACATCTGGGCGAGGCCCGCCACATCATCATAGGTGATGGCCGGATCAGCGAGCGCCTTGTCGAACAGGGCGATGGCATCGTTGGTCCGCTGCATTTGCAAATAGGCGCTGCCGAGCATCAGCATGTTTTGTATGTTGGTGGGATTGTTGCGCGCCTCGGTTTCCATTTGTTGCAACTGGGTGGCCGCCTGGACATTGTTGGCGGCCTGATCTGCAATCTGTTTCTTGATCTGCTCGATTTGATCAATCACGCCGGCAATCTGCCCGTTGTAGGGGTCGAGTTTGAGGCAGGTCTTGGCGATGATGAGCGCGTCGTCGAAACGCTGGAATTGATAGAGGAAGTTGACATAGCGGATGACGGCCTCCGGGCTGTAAGGACAGAACGCAAACGACTGCTTGAATGCGAAGTCGCACTCCCGGCGCAACGCCTCGACTTCCGCATCGGTCTTCGGACGGTAGGGCATGTATTGCGGGTCAGGCGGCGGATTAGGGAACAGCAGCCGGAGCCGCCAGGCATAAACGCCGGCCTGCGAACTGCGCAGTTTGGAGAACGCCTTTTGCGCGTCGTCGTCGCGGATGAATTTCCGGTCGCCTGTGAAGCCGCTGTAATCGTTGCGCAGATAAACCTTTTCCACCCAGTCGGCGATTTGCTGCACACTAGTATCGTAGGTGATCCAGTTGCCAATCATGCGCTCGGAATATTTGCTCCAGAAAGCGTGATCCCGCTTATAGACATCGTCGGGCAGCGCCACGATGGGATCGCGGTTGATTTTCATGATGATGCCGAACGGCGTCTCGTAGGGATACATCCATTCAAGCGGGAAACTTTCCTCCACGTAGAATTCGTTGGTCGGGTTGTGGTCGAAAATCACCCGGCACAACAGCCCATTGATCATCATCACGGCAACCTGGCCGGAGACCGAAACCCGGCCGCTTGCCGGATCCACCTGGACGTCTTCGCCCGGCTGGAGGCGGTTTTCCAACTGGCGTTGCTGGACGTCCCGCGTGTAATCGGAAAAACTGCGTTCCGAATCTTCGGGGGACGGGATGTAGATTTCCTTTGGCGGATAGACGCCTTCCTTGCGCCAGCGCGCCTCGATTTTCGCGCCGCGCGCCGTGAACGGCACGTCGAGAAGGCTGTAGGAGAGATTGGCTGCGGCTTGGACCAGGGAATTGTCCTCCTGATGAACCAGGCTGGCGAGATATTTGATCAGTTCGCGGAAGAACGGCGGGTCCTGTTGCGCGCTGCGGAAGTATTGCGCGCGGAGATAATCCAGGTAGGTGCCATCGGCCAGCGCGTTTTGTGTGATGAGATAAACGTCACGGCGATCAAAGGCCGGATCCAGCGGCTTGTCCTTGGGCGGGACGAAACTTTCACAGAAAATCATGTAGGTCGGGCAGAACCGGCCGGGGTCGGTGCCGCCAAACAGGATGGTGTTGCGCGTCATCTCCGGATAGACCAGATTGCCGGTCTTCGGGTCCTTCATCATTTGTACGCGCAGCTTGGCGTCGTAGCTGAACATTCCGTCCGGCCCGACAAACGGCGGCGTGAACATATCATGCCCGAACCAGTAACCGAACCAATGGTTGCGCTCCTCGCCCTTTGCCCAGTGGGTCAGCCCCGAATACACCGGCATGGTGGCGAACAGGCACAATGTGATCACCATCGGGGCGCGGTTGCGATAGATGAGCAGTCCGCCGATAAAGGCAACCACGCCACCCGAAACCAGCAACGCCCCCCAGACCGGAAGACTGTATTGGTTATGGACGAAAATGCGCGGCAGCGCCTCATAAACTTGTTTGAAACCCAGCCGGTCTCCGCCGGAAAACGCCAGATACATCGAAAATCCCAACAGCAGCAGCGTTCCTCCGCCAAACAGCCAGACCAAAAAATCGTCATCCGCCGCGGACTTGGATTTCTTGATGAACCAATTGGCGCCGAGCGCCGCCAGAACGAAAGCGGCGGCCATGCTCAAAAACAGGAAGAGCGTGTTCAGATAATTCATTGCCCCCACCCCGCCATAAAATGTGGTGCCGACGCCGTCATAAAGCACGACGAGCGCGGGCAGCAGGGTGATCGCGCCGAGCATGAGGCCAACGGACCGGAAACTCCGGTAATGCGTGGCCATGAAAGCCGAAAGCAATGCCAGTCCGTAACCGATCATGATGGCGACCACCGCATGGGATGCCGTGAAGAACACCTTGTTTTCCTCCGCCGACTGCCGGTCGGGCGGCGTGTTCATCAAAACAGTCATCAGAATGCCGACGCAGAAATACATCGCCGTCAGACAAATGATCCAGGCGCGCTCCCTCTTTTGCATCTTGAGCAGGAAGAAGAACGGTAGCAGGGCGACAAAAAGGAAAACCCAACTGAACGAGCCGGCGAGGCCGCTGATGACCAGTCCCAGTTGCTGGAGGAAGTGCATCGGGTCATGCATCACATCCGTCGGGTTGGCCTTTTCGTACTGGCCACGGGACAGCGCGTGGAAGAATCCCTCCACCGTGCGCGGATAACCCCATTGCATCGGCGGGTCCGTCATGCCCGCAATCGGTTCGTAAAAATAAAAGGACACGCCCAGCAGCCAGAGCAGGCCGCACACGGTCACCACCAGCCAGCCGGTGTCCTGTTTCCGCGTATTCCACGCCAGCACCCCGAAGGCGATGGCGGCGATCAGGGCGAGCACCACGCAGGCCGCGCCCTGACCTGGAACGGCGCACAAGAACAACAGCGTTGCCGCCACCGCGCCATCCCGGCAAAAGTCGTTGAAGCTTTCCTTGGTGAGAATTGCCAGCCAGACGTAAGCAGCGATGGAGGCAAAACCCACGAAATAAAACATGCCAAGCAGCGTCGAACTCAAACCGGTGAGCGCGGGGATGGCGCCGGCCTGCATCAAAATCAACCCGCCGAGGAACACGATGCTGTTGCCAAGGAAAAAGCTGCGGCCCAGCTTGAAATCGGCCATTGCCACGGCCACTTCAATGCCCATCGCGGCGCACAGCATCGTCTGGTGGATGGTCGCACACACGCCAAAGAAGAACATCGCGATATAAAGGTACCGCTTCTGGTGCGGCGCATAAATCCAGCGCATCAGGCACGCCGCCACCATCATCAGCCAGGGCACGTCGAACACCGAGATGCGGTTAATGACCACCGATTCCTTCCACATGAAATTGTCGAAGCCCAGCAGCAGCCCCGCCGTGATGCCGCAGACAATGCAGATGGCGCCCTCCCATTTGCGGTTCATCTCCTTCAACTCCTCGATGCCCTCGATGAGCATGCTGCTCCCGCGGGAAACCATCAAACCCACAAGCCCGCAGGCCATTGCCGCGGCGAACGATTCCCCCACCTCAACCCGCCACGCCACGCTTCCGAACGGCACGATCTCAGTCCAAATCCATGAGTAGATGGCCCAGAAGGGATACCCGGGCGGATGCGGGATGCCGGCATAGAACGACGCTGTGCACAGTTCGCCGGAATCCTCCAGCGTCAAATCCGGCGCCAGCGTGAGCAGATAAACCGTCCACACCGCGACGAAACAGACGAGCAACACCAGCCAGTCAACCGGTCGGAACAGCGGGGGAAGTTTTGCTGGCGCGGGGGCCGGAGCGACCGCCGATTTGGCTGCCGGCTTGGCCGCCGGCGACTTGCCTTTGTTATTCGATTTTGGTTTTTCCATCGGGCGCTAATTCGTTTGCTTGCGGAATGACGTAAAACGCAGAGTAGAACCCGAACCGCTGCCGTTTGTCCAATCAAAAGTGAAGACGGACAGGTTATTTTGCACCGACTGGCGGCTGGTGGCATACACGGCGTAGTTTTGGTTGCTCATCATCGCCATGATGAATGGCTGCCGGTGGCCGGCGGTGGTCGCGGCACTTTCGGAGTCCAGTATCAGCATCGTGAGCAGCGCGCAGGCCGTGGCGGGCGTCAGCCAGCCCGCGACCCGCAACGCCCGAGCCATGTTGGCAACCTGTGCTCCCTGCGCGGCGCGGGCCAGAAACAGACGCCACCTAAGCGTCGCCGATGCCCGGCGCGGTCGCCAGGAGCGCAACCGGGTCTCCAGTGATCTCATCTCGTTCTCGTCCATAAACAATTCCTTTCCGCAATGCGCCAGCGGCCAGCTGGCGTTTAATCTTTTGCAAACCATAGCGGTAACGGCCCGCCGCCGTGTTCGGCGAAACACCCAGCAGGCCGCCGATTTCCTCGAACGTGAGCCGGTGCCAGATTTTCAACACAATTGCCTCGCGCTGTTCCACCGGCAGTACGGCCAGGCAATCCATCGCCGCACGTTCCGCCTCGCTTTCACCCGGGGACTTCTCGAACCAGCGCAGCGATTCCAACTCCCGCGTCAGCCGCCGCCACAACGAGCGGCGATGATTCAGGGCACGGTTCCGAAAACTGCGCACGCAATAATGTTCCGGCTGCAGCGGTACATTGCCATGCGGTGGCACCGTCATTTGCATCAGCGCAAGAAACGTTTCCTGCAGCACGTCCTCCGCTTCGCCGTGGGTCAGGCCGAGGGCGCGACCATAAAGAACCAAATCCGCGGCCTTCGCCTCATAAAGCGCCTCGCACCAGTTGGATTGTTCGCGTTTGGTCACGGTTTCATTGGATAGACACCACAACCGGGGAATTTGTATAAAAATTCTTTCGCCCGCCCGCCCAAGCGAAGAAAATAGTTCATACATTTGGTTCAGGATCTCATTTTATGCATAACTCTGGCCCAACGGCTCCAAGCATCGCAGCGCGCTCCTTGCGGAGGGACACCGGCGCCAGCGGATGGTGAGTTGATGGTTGATGGTTGAGAGTTGGCGGATCCTCCTTCGCCAAGGCTATGGAGGACAGGGGGCGGAAGGCTATCCACACTTGCAGGCCGGCTCGCGGGGACGCTCGCCCCACCACTGTTCGCCCCACCTGCAACGGGCGGGGTATCCGCCTTTACTGGATAGCTGCGTTTGAGATTCTTCAGTTCGTAGTCGTAGGTTATCTTTTCAGGCAGCGGATTGATAATTTCCAGGCCGCAGGCCAGCTTTGCGAAGTCAAATCCTATCTCGAGCAGTCGGGCCATCCGGCTCAGACTCATCACCGCATGCGGCTGTCTCTGCCTATAACGTTCCATCGCCTCATGGCCGGCCTCCATGCACATCTTCCGCTCCGCCAGCTTAAACTCCACCTTCCGCTGGATTTTAGCCGAAGGCAGACGCGGCAACTCATCGTCTTTCCGTGGGGGACACTCTTTCACACCATAGGCCCTGGCAATATACGGCTCCCAAGTGGCCATCCAGCGCCGGAGTTCTGCACGGTTCTCCGCCTCGCGATCCCTGACGGCTGAATCAAAGAAGGAGGGGGCCAGCCGGGCGAGCTGGCGATGGGCGCGGATGGCCCGTCCGAAGGCGCTGAGCGCCTGCGACAGGTCATCGGGCCCACGCCGGCGGACGCGCAGCGCAGACCGGTTCGAGCAACGAAACGTGCTGCGCAGGGTGGTACGTCCAATCAGGCGATATGCCTTGTGTCTGGACATCAATTCAAAACTTTACCTTTTCTTTACCAGGCCAGCGGCCAATCGTCGTAAGTGGTTGATACAGCACTCAAAACTTGACCGTTTCTTTACCAAAAATCAGTTTTTTGGGTGGTAAAGTTCCTAGCTCATCCATGCCAGTCCTGGACTTGTTCATGGTATTCGGCTGACGGTATCTCATTGATGGGAACCGCGAACAGGGTCGGGCCGGTGGCCTGGCTGATCTGGCGGCGCAGGCTGCGGGCCAGGGCATGGAGCTGGGGGGTGGTCAGTTCGCCCACGTCCCTCTGGCTGATGGCCGCCTCGACCTTGCGGAGCTGTTCGCCCAGCGCATTGACGCGGTCGGTTGTAGATGCCAGCCACTTTTCAGCAAGGGCCTCCTGTTCAATGGCCTTGAGGTTTTGGATCTGGAACTGGTGTTTCCGGCTCCAGGCAATAAGCGTGGGCTTGGAGACATTGAGTTCCGTGATGAGGCGCGCATAGCTCCAGCTCTGGGCGCGCAGTTCGATGAAGCGCTGGACAGTTTTATCGTCGTGCATTCAGTTCTTTCCGGCCGGGATTGACACCGGCCTTTGTGCCCGCCGGATTTATCCGGCGGGCAGTTGATGGTTTACAGGTCCAAGTCAAGACACACGAATTGCGTGCCTGACTCACACCCTTCCCCACCGGAGAAGGACCAAAGCAAAACTTTGGAAGCAGCCACACCCTCCGATCTGTGAGCACCGCCCACAGACCCCGCGAACACAGCCCGCGGTCGAGAATGTCTTTGCCGGCCAACGTCCACTGCACCGCAATGGAGTTGACGCGATGAGATTAAGCAAAGTTAAAAGTCGTGTCAAATAATATTTTTGAAATAATGAGGAGGGAAGATTTTAACCATGGATGGACACGGATTCTTTTAACCGCTAATCCACGCTAATTGAGGGTGTTCCGAAAGTTTTCGGAACATATTTACTCGGTTGAGGTTGCGCCAATAAATCACTATTTATCCGGCCAATCCAAGCCACTATGCTTTTTTGA
>Ga0302320_10006140_pt1 | contig 26754 bp, 23 predicted proteins | sample Bog_T0_3_FD_202130 | JGI IMG/M metagenome (GOLD analysis project Ga0302320, IMG submission 202130) | Peat permafrost microbial communities from Stordalen Mire near Abisko, Sweden - Bog_T0_3 | ecosystem: Environmental > Terrestrial > Soil > Wetlands > Peat | place: Sweden: Abisko, Stordalen Mire...
AGACTGGCGCGACTTCGAGGATTGGTGCCGGATGCGCCATCTCCAGGAGCTTCCCGCCTCGCCGCAAACGGTAGCCCTCTATATGACAGATCGAGCCTCTTCATTGGCCTCCGGGACCATCACTCGCCGGCTTACCTCGATCACCAAGGCGCATCAATCCTCCGGCTTCACCGACTCGCCCGCTTCGACCCACCACTTCATCGTCGGCGAGACCTTGAAAGGGATTCGACGGACTATCGGCACGGCGCAAAAAGGCAAGGATCCGCTCCTTGCCGTCGACATCCGCGCCATCGTCGCCGCCAGCGCGGAAGGTCTGCATGGTTCGCGTGACCGTGCATTGGTGTTGGTCGGTTTCGCTGGCGCATTCAGAAGGTCGGAACTAGCGCGAATCAATGTGTCCGATCTTTCTTTCAACATCGACGGCGTCGTGATCGACGTCCGCGTTTCAAAGACCGATCAGGAGCGCGCAGGCCGCAAGGTTGGATTGCCATTCGGACAGTGCCCTGAGACCTGCCCGGTTTTGGCGCTTCGTTCCTGGCTTGCAGAGTCTCAAATCTCGGAAGGTCCGGTGTTCAGAAAAGTTGGCCGATATGGCCATGTGTCGAACCGAGGACTTAACCGTAACTCAATCGGCGTCATCCTTAAACGCGCTGCGGCCCGCGCCGACATGCGCGTCGGGCCTTTGGGCGGGCATAGCCTGCGCGCCGGCCACGTGACACAAGCCGCCATGAACGGAGTCAGCGAGAGAGTGATCATGCGGCAGACGGGTCACCGGTCGACGGAGACGTTGCGGCGCTACATCCGCATTGGCGAGATGTTCCGCGAAAATGCGGCGAGGGGACTGGGGATTTAGGAGGGCGCCAACCATGAGCGGGGAATCAGGCCCCGCCCAAATCTCTCTGAAGCCAACACAGCGCCATCAGGTGAGAAGAAGCACTTCTCACACCTTGGTTTTCCGCCCTTTCTGGCCATCTCCCGTCTTCGCCTCACCCCCTCAAACCCAAGAACACCTGTTCCGGCCCAGCTCTCCATCTCCGTCATCCCCCGCACCGCACTTCCACGTCAGCGTTCCCACTCCCATCTAACACAAGGAAAAACCTCATGCCTCTTTTTCTGGACTTACGTAATGGGCGCTCTGCCCGCGATCTCTCCTCCTCCAAGCTGGGTTTTCTCGGTCCGGTGGTCGGCCCCTTCCTCTCCGTCCGCCTTCTGGGTGACGCAGTGCGCGTAGCAACTCCGGCCCGCGAGTTCGCCCTCCAACGCATCGGGGACTGGATCTTCTACGATGACACGCTCTATGCCGACGCCGAGATCATTGCCCAAGAACAAGTCGGTCCTCGCCGCAAACGCCGGATGTGCGCCTTCGACCCGGCACTCGGAGACATCAGTTCCAGCGACTTCAGTGATCGTTAAAACCCACTTGGTCACCGCTAGAGTTGCGCGTCGCGGTACTGCTCTACCTGTTCGTCAGCTATCTCCTGCATGCCCATAGCCTTCTGGCCTGTTTGCAGTCAACTTTGGGTGATGCAGCCTCGCACCCAATCAATTAAGGAGCCTCCTCTTGATACACGTAATTCGCTTTTATGTAGTCGCGCCGGAAAAGGTCTCGGCGTTCATTTCCATGTTTTCCGACGGCGGAATCTATCGCGAACTCACACGACACCTCCAACCGGGACTGATTGCAATCGACCTTTTGTGCAGCCTCGAATTGAAAAGCGCTTTCATCTCCCATGAGGTTTGGTTGTTTGAAGAGGCTTACCGCTTTGCACAGAAATCACCCGGCCAATCCGTCTTGACCAGACTCCTCCGCAACATGACACTGTGCAGCCTGGACCTGGGAACCTTCAACTTTCCGCCCAGGATGGAAGACGACCAACAGTGGCAGAACGTCTCGACTTCCGCCGTGGCTCAATGCATCAAGGAATACGGAAATTAAGACGCGTAAACATTATTCGTCGAATGGCGACAAAGGCGGCCGGGAGCTGAACACAGGCAGAGTCCCGCCATATTCCGTCACCGGATACACCCTTGTGCCAGCGGCCAAATACGTAAGGCCGGAGTCCGACATCGAGCCCCGAAGGCTTTAGAAATGTTGCTCAATTGGGAATTACCGATTAGTCGGATTGCCGTACAGATGATACAAAAATCACCTATACGATTTGTAGTTTTAGTTAGAGGACGATATTGTCCGTTCTCGCTGGCAATATGGTCGGCGAGCCGTATCGGCTTCTTTCGTCAATTGTCATGAAAGCCAACTATGCGGCAAGGTGGATCGCGGAACACTGGGACGTTTGCCAGTGTCCATCCCGTCCACCAGGCTGATTCAGGTATCGTAGACGGCATGACGTGGATCGTCGGTGCACCAACGATGTTCGGCTACGGGTTCGGAATATCGGATGTCAGGGTAACTCTCGCCGACGAGTCAGAAATCGACTGCCTGCAAAAAATCTATTCAATAGGCAGACACTTCGCGGCCGGTTTTGCTGGGTCTGTGAAGATTGGATTCGCGATGCTCGACGAGCTGCGACGCCTTTCAAACTACTCGGACGAACGGATCGCTTGCGATCCGAACGCCATTTTATGTGAGTGGCCCCCGTGTGCTCGGGTCGTCTTCGGGAGGTTCAACGATGCAGAGCGCGCGGGTGCGTGTCACCTCATGCTGATCATGGCGCATCCACAAGAGCATGTTGGAAACCCCGCGTGGCCGCGCTCGTTCGTCTATATCTTCAAGTCACCGTCTTTCGAGGGTGAGACGGTTTCGGTTCATACCTTAGGCTCCATTGGATCGGGTAGTTCTTACCCGAGGTGCCGTGACGCTATCGCGTCGTTCGGCGCTGACCGTAGACGAGAGCAGCTTTATATGCAGGGCGAGATTGGATGCCAGGGTGGCATGGCTTCTATGTTGGGTTTGAGTCTGACGGACATTCTCAAGGAAGTTCAGCCACGGGGTGTGAGCCCGCACATGCATTACTGTTGGGTTTATCGGGGACGGACCATCATCCAGCGAAATGACCATACGATGAAAGGTCGATGGACGATCGCTTCCCTGGGTTCCGGAATAAACCAGGTATCGGACGTTGAAATTGCGCCCATCCACCGAGAACCCGCCAAAGCAGAGGGATCCGGTTTTTTCGAAATGCCCAAGCTGGCGACCTCGTGGGATGAATTGTTAGAACTTTTGCGCAATCGTGATCTAAACGCTTCTGGCTGCACCGCGTGATGCTGATAAGTGGGCTACTCGTCGGTGACAGGCCATTCGCCTCAGCCGGACCGTTTGCCGGGAGTAATCCTTCAGTTGGCTTATTTTGGGCGAACGGCCAGGATGAAGCTAACGCCGTATTGCGTAAGGGCGTACGTGGTTTTCGTGCCACCTTCAGAATGACCGGCGGGCACTTCCGCTATGTCGGTTTCCACGTACATCATCCTCCCAGGTATGTACTCTGCTTTCTTTTCAAGAAGGTTCAACCGTTCAAGGTCGTGTAGTATTAGCTCGAAATTTGTCATTTCGTCGAATGCTGCAATCTGCTCGGGGGACATGCGATCTTTGAACACGCGCATTTCGGCCGGACTCGGCGCTCGCAACTTCGGGTTATAGATGTCAATGAGAGAGAAGAAGCTCAGCTCGTCTTTGCCCTGGCGTTTCCCGGAGTGGTAGCCCGTAGGTGCCGACACGCGCTCCCAGATTCGATCCAGGTAGCGAGCTTCTGCCGGCGTTAGTTGAGAGAGCGTTTGACCAAATGACGGCAGCACATCATTCGCAGCAGTCGCAATGCTTTCCAAAAGGGATGCCCATCGTTCTTGCAGTTCGTCATCGCTCTGCATCGCGGCATCTCTGAGCAGTGGGAGCACGCGCTTGATGGCTTCCGCATCGGGTGGCTTGCCCTTCCTCTGGTTTGCCCACTTCTTGAAGATTTTGGTTAAGTTATCTTCAATGTAGAAGCGAGCAATGTCGCTGATTTGCTCGAAAATCAAACCGAAGTTCTGTGCACTTGGGCCGAATAGATCCTTCCCCAATTCAGAGTTCAATGCACCCTTTACGACCTCTCCGGCTGCCTTATTCGGGTCGAAATCAGAATCACTCAAATTGCTCACCTCCTAGCGACGTCCGTTCCAGCCCAAATACTCCAGCTGGTCGCACCGTGCCGAACTCGATCAGGGTCGCGCCCCTTAAGATTTATCAAGTGTAGTTCCTATCGATACCGGCGAGTGTTTACAAATCCAGTCCACTTGGCCGGAAGACGGGCGACAGGTCCGAGTGGCGGAGTAGGCTCATTGCCACCGCATTGGAGGCGGCTGGGATGAGAGGACACGCTCAGAAGAATGTAGCAAAGCCAAAGCGACAGAAGACGAAACTAGGCCTTCCCGATCTGGACCACAGCAAATCGGCTGTCCTGGACAGCCTCCGTTCACGCGAGTCGAAGCGCGGATACCGCCACGCGATCGATGAGTTTATTCAGTGGTATTGCTCTGAACCTCGCCTGTCGTTCAGCAAGGTCGTCGTCACCCGCTATCGGATCTTCCTCGAGAATCGAAATCTGGCCGCCGGCACGATCAATGGGCGACTCGCCGCGGTGCGACGGTTGGCCTACGAGGCTGCGGACGCCGGCCTGCTCAGCCCTGAACTTGCCGCAGGAGTCCGACGCGTGAAGGGTGTCAAGAAGCTAGGAGTGCGGCTCGGAAACTGGCTCACGGCTGAGGAAGCTCGTCGGTTCTTGCAGTCACCCCCGGCGGACACTCTCAAAGGAAAGCGCGATCGCGCGATTCTCGCCGTTTTGCTTGGTTGCGGACTCCGCCGCCGCGAATTGGCTGATCTGGAGTTCACGCATTTGCAGCAGCGCGAGGAGCATTGGGCGATCGTTGATCTCATCGGCAAGGGCGGCCATATTCGGACGGTTCCGGTCCCGGAGTGGGTCAAGGCGTCCATAGATCTGTGGGTCTCTGCGGCTGGGGTTTCGACTGGCCGTCTATTCCGATGCGTCTGTCGGGCGGGAAAGACCTGGGGCGATATGATTTCGGAACGCGTTGTGTGGCACGTCGTGAAGCAGTATGCGAACGCAGCGGGTCTCGCTCAGGTGGCGCCTCACGATCTGAGGCGCTCTTGCGCTAAACTCTGCCATGCGTGTGGCGGAGAACTGGAGCAGATCCAATTCTTACTCGGACATGTTTCCGTCCAAACGACCGAACGGTACCTGGGATGTAAGCAGCGAATCCGCGGAGCGGTGAACGACAACATCGGCATCGAACCGCCGCCAGGGTCCGCGGGATAGGAGCGCTTAGGCGACTTTACTTCAACGTTGATCGCCGAACACTGGCCCGTTTTCAGGAGTAATTCCAGGTCCGGTAGCCTCGAACCTACAACAATTCGGTTTACACTTGTTGCGGAATCAGTTTCCACCATTTTCGACGGTCACCTTTCATGTGCGAGGGAACCAATAGTCACAGGGATCTCCGCGCATCTTCATCTATCATCGGATTCGCTCGATTGCTATCGAAAATCCCGGTAATTGCCCCGGTACTCGGGCTTCTTTCAAGTGAGCGGCCCGGAACGATTAGGCTCTGGCGACTCGCCCCGTTCATTTCTGAGTGTGCTTAACTCCGCCTGAATCTCCGCACTCTCAGCCAGATCATGAAGTTGACACAAATTGAGTGCCTCCCGCAATGAATCGAGCGCCAACTGAGGTTTGCCTCTTCGGTACTGTATCCATGAAAGAAGTTGCAGACTTCGAACGATCCGGGCAAACATCTGGAAGCGATCGAACAATTGTTTTGCTTCCAGGGCCTTGCTCTCGGCCTCTTCGAGCCGTTCCATTCGGAACAATAGATCAGCAAACTGCAAGAGAGACGCCGCGCTATCGCCGCTACCTTTCTGCTTCGCGTCTCTTTCGATGCAGTCTTTCAACAGGGGGTACGCGCTCGCATAGTCAGCCTCTACAATATGTATTGTTGCCAGCATATGGGTCGCCTCTGGCGCGTCCAAACCAAGAGCTCGTTTTTCGGCGAGCGCCTGTTTAAACGATTCCTTCGCGTCTTGAAAATGCCCTTCTTCCATTTGTGCGCAACCAATTTCATGCAAGGCTTCGGCTGCCAAGCGAAGGTCTTCACGCTGCAAGGCGGACGCGCGACACTGAGTGAGCCGTCGGATTGACACGTCATATTCGCCGAATTCGTAGGCAATGATGCCCAGCTTGAAGATGGCTCGATCGCGAGCGGAAATCTCATTCAAGGCGTTCGCTGCCTCTTCTTGCGCGTCGAAATACTTGAAGGCCTCGGCTCGTTTTCCATTTTTCCAATAAGTGTCCCCCGCTTGTTCAAGGGCGGGCAACAGCGAGGCTAGCGCCTCTTGGCAGCGATGGAATTCCGATTCGTTCTTGGCTTCGCGGTAGAGCCGCCGAGAAGCGATGAACTCTTTCGTTGCTTCTGGTAAATCAGCGTATTTTAAATAAAGGCGCGCAGCCTGGATTCGAGTCCGGGCAACCGCATCTTCCTCTCCGCGCATTTCGTAAATCTGCCTTGCGCGTTGAAGAACCTCGATCCCCGCGTCGGCCTGAGTCTCGCTTTCGCCGAGTGCTTCGCCCAAGTATTGGGAGGCAAATCCCACAGATCTTGAATCACCACTTCCTTCTGCCAAGCTGAGAGCGACACTAAAGTGATGAATCGCCGCTTGCACATTCTTCCGGGTGCGATATTCGAAGATACCCTGAGCCATTTGTACGTCGCACAATGCTCGCAAGTCTTTGATCTCCTCCGCCATTGTCGATGCCTTATGAATCATTTCGCAGAAACGCTCTTCATCCCCCTTCTTCAGGCTGATCCACGCCGAGAGCAGGTGGCTGCGAAGGATTTCTCCTGGACCACTGCCAGACTCTTGGTAGATTTCGAGCGCGAGACGGTTTAATTTCTCCGATTCTTCCTGGCGTCCGCCTTCGAAGGCGTACCACGCACGCTCCAAATAGGAGTCGGCTGCAAGTTTGTTGAGTTGCATGCGAGTAACAGGTGGAACATCGGGAGGAGCTTCGCTGAGTAAGAGTGGGAGTTGCTCCAAAGCTTCTTCGCTCCGAGCATCCTGGCCAAGTCGCTTCCAGCCGAGAGCCATGATACTGACGATCTGAGCTCGCGCCAGAAATTGTCCGGTGCCTAGGCCCGCAGGTATCCGCTCGATAAGATGATGGCACTCCCCCAAGGCGTTGACGGTATCGATCATCATCAAGTCATCGAGTCGGCCCATTCGGTGGGCGAATGCCAGTACATTCTCGCCAGCCTGTTCGTAATGGTACGCGGTGTTTGGAGAATGAATAGACTCGCAATATCGTGCTGCCACCCAGTGCGAGCGAGTAAGTCCTTGACCACTCCACAGTCCTTTGAGAGCTTCGCGGATCCATCCTGGAACGATGTAGGCTGACGCGCCCGGACGATGGGGCACAATCCATCCTTCGAGCAAGAAACATCGGAGGCATTCACGCCCTGCTTCTTGATCGAGGCCCAGGTCTCGGCAAATTTCTGATTGGTCAAAGCTATCGAGTTGCAAAGGTTCCAATAACACACAGAGCAACCCGTAAATCTCTTGTTGAGCGGGCACCCACCCCCTGATTTGGTCCCGGATGGGGAGCGCTTCACTTATCAGTGGCCCCAGAATCGCCTGATCAGGATCCTCACTCTCGAATGCCGAAGCGAGCACCGTCGTCATCAACCTTGGGTTTCCCTCGGTAAGTTTGGCGATCTTGAACGCCAGGGTCAATCGATCCGCACCTCTAAGAAACGTTTGGCAAAGCCGGATAGATTCGGAAAGAGGGATGGGAGCCAGAAAATGGACCGACGAGAAGTCATACCAGCTGCATCCGGGACATCCCTCGACAACAAGAAGATGCCGCGAACGAAGGTTTGCATACCATTGAAGGTGCTGCGGCGGAACGGGTCCAGAATATTCAAGATGGAACAGGCATCGAGGCCCTACGAGAGGGTTGGCGAGTGACTGCGAATCGAAGTTCTCTCCCTTCCACCGGACATACCTGTCGATGGAACCCTCCAAAACGAGTCGATCTCGAAGCGCCTCGATGACGGTGGATTTCCCTGTCCCCGGCAACCCGACGAGGAACACTGGTCGACCTTCATTTTCCTTCGTTCTCTTTTCCAGGCAGTTGATCTCGGCCGTTCGGATCATCTTTGGAACGTCTTCGGCCTCGGCAAATACCAGCGATGTCTCTGTAGCTGCTTCAAATCGCAATTCGCTTGGTGTCTGCTGCACCAGGACAGGCGCGCAAAACACTAAGTCGGGTGCAGCAATGTCTCCGGCAATCGCCTTACGCCCCACGTCCACTGAATCTGCAACCGATCTCCCTTCGAACAGTGTCCGATAGAAGTTGCGAGCAAACTGCGCGGCGGTGTCGTCTGGAATAACTGTACGCATGGCAACAACCGCGGGAATTCCATTGGCAACGAGCTGCCAGGCGAATCCGGAATCGACGTCGGCCACCGAGGTAGTCGCGGTTTCACAGGCATTGAGGAACACCAGAGGGAAGGGCTGGCGCGCTTGGTTGATTGCGTTCACGAATCGCGCGGCCGTGACAGCCTCAGCGGAGCCGTCTTTGCTTTGAAAGAGGAGTGCGCCCTCACGCCTCGCGCGGTCATATTTTGCATGTCCAATGTAATGCAAGACGTTGAACGCGGACATTCGAAGCACGGCGGAGAAATGATCGAGCGTCGGGGCATGCAGGAATTCGATGTGGCTGGCACCAAGGCCTTGAACTGAGGATACGAAAATCTGGAGTTCACGATCGACGTCGAGCGGAGCATGATCGTCCTTCGTGAACGGATCGCTGATGAGAACAAGAACGCGAGGCGACCCAACAATTCTCGCAGGAGTGCACGGTGCATCATTCAAGCATCGCGTCAGAATCAAGCTGGACGAGAGAAAGAGGAAGCTGACGCCGTCATGCATCATCTCCCACGGGAGATCGACGAGCTCTGGACAACTCCTCATGTCGATGCGAAGGGCTAGGTAATTGCGATTGTGGCATAAGTGCTCCTTGTAGAAGCCGTACAAATCGCGGCAAAAGGCAAAGTTGAACAATCTCTGGCCGATTGCCAGAATGTCCCGATCAATCGACGATGATGAGCCATAGCGTAGGGGGATTGCATTCAGGAGCCCGCGTTGAGCTGCCGTGATGGGACTAAGTTGCGATTCTGTCGTGACGATTCTGTCACCCGAGTTGAGCGTGACCCGATAGTCCGATTGCCCAGAAGGACGTGAGATGGAAAAGTCGACGATCATTTCTTGCGAGCACGTGGTTTCGTGGCAGCCTCCTCCTTGGACGGCGACGGACGCGGTGGGTTGACTGACGGCGATAAAGGTGGTGCGCCATTGGATACTCCAATCAGCTGTTCCAGTACTTCGGCCTCGGAATGGTGGGAGTGCCCTTTGATGGTGAGTTTGATCTTGTCGCGCTGGAGGGTCAGCTCTCGGTGCTTGTCGCGCTCGAGGTAGGAGCGCAGGAACTGAAAGAATGCTGTGAAGGCCCCGGCACTCGATAACGCGATGATGATCTCTTTCGCGGTTCCCAGTGTCTGGCTTCTGTAACGCATATCGGCAGGTACGTACAGCTCAACCCCAGGCAAATTTGAGAGCGGGGTGATGACTTCGGACTGCCAACTATCGTCCGGTAACTTGGGCGCGATCTTGATCAAGAGGTTATTCATCAAATCCATTCTAGCGTTGACGAATTCCTGGGCATAGCTCAGGTGATTGAGAAAGTGAGAATCTTCATGCCGCTATCTCTACCATGTTTGCCAGGGGCGATTCCAGGATTTGATTCTCCGAGCGTGGATACCAAACAGGCAAGTAACACAGCGGCCGTGCTGGCCTGCACAGCCCGGAACTCGCCTCCGGAAGCCGGCGAGCAAAAGGGGCCAAAAAGCTGGGTTCGAGGCTAGAAAACCGGCTAACCGCCGAGGAAACCCGCAGGTTTTGACAATCGCCTGCGCCTGATTCTTCGAAGGGAAAAGTGACCGCTTCATTCTTGCTGTCCAGCTTGGCTGCGGACTCCGGCGGCGTGAATTGGCTGATCTGGACTTTGCGCATCTGCAGCACCGCGAAGAGAATTCCGAACGGCCAAGTTGACGGGAAACGGACAAGTTGACGGAAAACGGGCGACGCGCTCTTTTCGTGCAGGTGGTAACGGCACAAGCACCCGTCGGCGACTTTTCGTCCAAGTGGAATGTTGCCCACTGGAAGTCACTGAATACTAACGAGTTTATGAGAACTTGTCAGTCCTTCTTCGGGGTAGACATGGTGCACGACGCGTGGATCTGTCACTGCCGTTAGAACAACGGCAAGAAGATTGAATGATAGTCCCCTTGGACTTACGTTCCACCCTCCTGGAGATCAGATGTCCGCGGAAGGGATCGTTACTCAACGGCTGTGAGGTTCTCTAAATTCAGTGTGTCGAGTCAGAGAGCTGGCCCGTCAGTTGCAGGTGAGTAGTCTGTGTATCCCTTTTCGTCAAAGGTATAAAAAGTCGTTCTATCAAACGGCGATAAGGGGACGGCGTCGCGGATACGCTGTGGAAGATCGGGATTCGAGATGAACAACTTGCCGAACGAAATCGCTTCCGCGCCACCTTCACTGATCAAGGCTGCAGCCGACTCAGGAGTGAATCCACCGTTGGCGATCAGGTCCCCGCGATATGCACGGCGAATCACTTCTATGGCTAGCAGACCCGACTCAAGCGAATCGCCTTCCAGGAGCGCCTTGCCGCGGATGCGAGGTTCGACGATGTGCAGATAAGCGAGGGAATATTCGCTCAGTCTCTTCCCGACAGCAGTGAAGAGAGCGATTGGGTCGCTATCGTGCATCTGATTGAAAATGCTTCCTGGAGCTATACGAACCCCAATGCGATTGCCTGTCCAAATCGACTGCAAGCGTTCGACAACTTCCAAGAGAAGTCGGATTCGATTTTCGATCACGCCGCCATATTCGTCCGTTCGCTGATTGGTGCCGTCTTGCAGGAACTGATCGATCAAGTATCCATTCGCTGCGTGCAACTCTATCCCGTCGAAGCCGGCATCTTTTGCGCGTTTGGCTGCTGCCGAATAATCTTCAATAATTTGCTTAATCTCGGGAACAGTAAGAGCCCGGTGAGGCGACGGTTGCACCCAGCCGCCAGGCGTGGAGATCAGTTGAGTATCAAGATGCCAATAGGACGGATTGACCGATGCGCTCACAGGGACTGAGCCTTCGCGCAAGCTAACGTGGGACGCTCTTCCTGTGTGCCAGAGCTGTGCCAGCATCAGTGCACCCTTTGAATGCACGCGATCCAGTATCTTCTTCCACCCTTCCACTTGCTCATCGGAATAGAGACCGGGGCTTCCGTACCATCCAATCGCATCTTTCGAGATGTTTGTTGCTTCGCTGATGATCAGGCCGCCCTCCGATGCCCTCTGCTCGTAGTAGCGCGCCATCAGGTCGTTGGGTATTAAGCCCGGCCACGTCGCACGCGACCTGGTCAGGGGCGCCATCAACACTCGATGTTTCAATTCGAGCGCGCCTAGCTTGACTGGATGCATCAACACATCCGAAGTTCGAGCGACCTCAACAGCATTGCCGACTTTCATAATCCTCCCAAGCATGTTTCAAGTGGGTCACGCCGCCCGCTGAGCTGTTTCTCTGGGCTGAAGCGGGCGACTACGAAAGCTCCAGTTCGCTGCCGAACCGGACTTAATAGTTACTGTGCGAGTTTGCCGCCATCGACTGGAAGCGACGCGCCGGTGATGAAAGACGCTTCATCGGACGCGAGAAAGACGACGGCATTCGCAACTTCTTCGGCTTTTGCCATTCGCTTCGCGGGCACCCGATTCATCATTTGCTGCTTTGCTTCATCAGAACCGGCAAATCGGGTCACCATTTCAGTGTCGGTCGCACCTGGTGCCACAACATTCACCCGCACATTCACGGGCGCACCTTCCAGTGCGGCCGATTTGGTAAGACCCTCAACAGCGTGTTTGCTCGCAACATAAAGCGACGCGTTGGCAGCGCCCGACCTGCCCATGGTGGACGAGATATTGATGATGCTTCCAGCTTTCTGGGCCATCATGACGCGCAATTCGTGCTTCAGGCTGAGCATGGTACCGAGAACATTGGTATCGAAGGTCAGTGCATATGTCTCGGTGGTCTGTTCGGTTAGAGGACCGCGTTTGCCTTCAGTCCCGGCATTGTTCACAGCCACGTCGATACGGCCGTATTGCTTCACCGCCTGGTCGATGAGATTCTTCACGTCATCATCATTGCGAACGTCCGCACGAATGAACTTTGCCTTGCGGCCTTGTGCCTTAAGTTCCTTTTCAAGCGCTTCGCCTTTGACCTCATCCCGTCCGGAGATCACTACGCTTGCACCCTTCCTCGCGAAAGCTTCAGCGATTGCCAGCCCAATACCTGCGAGGGCCCCTGTAATGACGACTACTTGCTCTGCCATAAAGCCTCTTCTCCTCTGCTATCGCAGCTTCACTCCGAAACTCAGCAGATCTTCTGCGCTGGCCGTGCACCTCCGGCTGGTTGCCTTTTAAGCCATCTCCAGGAGCGCGCAATTACCGGGCAGCCGAAGAGTCGCCTGCCCAATAGTGCGATCCGGCAACGCTTTAACGATTGCCGCCGGAAACCTTCAACGCCTCGCCCGTTACCCAGTGTGAGTCATCCGAAGCAAGGAAGACAGCGACCGCGCCGTAATCATCCGGTACGCCCACACGACCGAGCGGCGTGTCCGCCTTGATCTTTTCGTGGAACTCTCCCTCATGCATCCCAGCAGTCTTTATGCCTTCAGTCATGACCAAGCCAGGATTGATTGAATTCACCCGGATGCCGCGAGGTCCCAGTTCACGAGCCAGAACGCCGGTGATCGAATCCACTGCGCCCTTCGTGGCCGTATAAATCGAGCTATATGCCGGATGTATATGGCTCACGACCGAACCGGTATTGATGATGACGCCGCCGGCTTCGCCAAAGTGCTTCACTGCTTCCTGCGTGGTCCGCAGAAGACCGCGAACGTTGGTGTTGAACATCCAGTTGAAGTCCTCGTCGGAAAAGGCCTCGATCGGCGCGAACTTATACACGCCGGCATTGTTGACGAGCACGTTTACCTTGCCCAGCGCCTTCTCGGTCTCCGTGAAGATGCGCTCTACATCTTCGTTCTTCGTAACGCTGCCCTGCACGGCAATTGCCTTGCCGCCAGTTTGCTTGATTTTTTCCACGACGCGCTCGGCGCCTGCCTTGTCCGACGCGTAGTTCACCGCGACGGAGGCCCCTGCTGCGCCCAGTGATTGTGCAATGGCCGCTCCAATGCCTTTCGACGCGCCGGTCACCCGCGCAGTTTTTCCTGATAGCTTACCCATGATTGTTCACCCTTTCGTCCACGTTTCTTGGCGTTATTGCTCGTGCATGATACGATACATATCGTATCGTAACTATGTGATTCAGGTTACTTCGAAAAAGATTCAGGAGGTTGCGATTCTTGAACGCTATGATGTTCCAACAGGAACAACCAAATCCGGCAAAGGGTGGCCGGCCGAGGAGTCCGCAAATCGACCGAGAAGTCCTCGCAGCGGCTGTGAAGCTGGTTTTGGCTGAAGGATTTGAGGCTCTGACGATGGACGCGATCGCAGCGGCAGCGCGGGTTGGCCGGATGACGCTTTACCGGCGCTGGCCTAACAAGGCTGCGATTGTAATGGACGCCTTCGTTGCCAGAGTCGATCCCAACATTCTCTTCATCTCGGAAGGGGACTATTTGGAGGGCATTCGCCTCCAGATGCGGGCGATGGCCAAGACCTTTCGAGGGAAAGACGGCGTGCTGATGCGATCGCTGCTTGGAGCCGCGCAGCTTGATCCTGAACTGGCTTTGGCGCTGCGTGATCGGTGGACAATGCCGAGGCGACAAATGGCGATCGCATACTTTCGGGACGGTGTGAAGCAAGGTTACCTTCGCCCGGACGGCGACCCGGAAGTGATCATCGATCTCCTTTATGCGCCGATGTATTACCGGTTGCAAATGGGAACCGGGCCGTTGTCCGACACCTATGTTGACGAAATCTTCGATCATGCAATGAATGGTGTCCGAAGCCGACCGTGATGTCGTAGTGATCGCATTTCTCATAGCAACTCTCGCCTGCAAAGCTCAAAGCGAAGGGTCGCCCGGACACTGTCTTAACTGCTCTGCGGCGGGGAATTCGAGACAGATGGTACTTAGCCACTAGGCACCCCTGTAGACAAGTCCGACGAGTAATTCCGGCGTGATGAAGCCGCCTCCCCACTTCGCGTCGAACTCGGAAGTTGGTTTGCTGGCGACCACAGCCCCGAGGGGTCTTCCCGCCCTCTTCTGGGCCGCCACCTTGGATTGAACAGCCTGAAGCATCTCCTGAAAGGCGACAAGGTCACTTCGACTTCCCGTCTCACCATGGCCGGGAACGACGATCGTCTTCTGATCTGCGAGAGAAAGATTCTCAGAGGCTGCAGCTAAGAGGCCGTGAATACTGCCGCCGCTATCGTAATCGATGAATGGATAGTACCCGTTGAACCAGGTGTCTCCTGTGTGCAGGACGTTCGCTTCGGGAAAGAAGACTGAAATGTCCGTGTCCGTGTGGGCCGGGGTATATCGCTGTAGCCGGATACTACTTCCGTTTATTTGGACAGTCTCCGCCTTCTCGAAGACGCGGGTGGGTAATGCCGCGGGTGGTGAAGGTGGAAAGTCCGCGTCAAAGGCAGGAATGACCTGGTAAGAACTCATTCGCACAAGTGTCTCCGCTTGGGCGATGATCTCGGCTCCGGCCTTATGCATCCACTCGTTTCCGTCCGTATGGTCGAAATGCCAGTGGGTGTTTATGAGATGGCGGAGCGGTTCGGAGGAGACAGTGGACAGCGCGTTTTCGATTTGGGACCGCGAAGTCGCGTATCCACTGTCAACAGTAAGCTTGCCGTCGGAGCCCGATGTGACCAGGATGTTCCCCCCCGAACCCATCAGCACGCTCACGCCGGCTCGCAGTAGAAGCACCGTGATCTTCGTAGTGGCGCCACCCGCCCTCATTTGTGCTGCCGTGACAGCGGCTTTTTGTCCGCTTGCAGAGAGGTTTTGCCCGAAAAAAGCGAGGTCGATCGTTGCTAGGGCAGTGTTCTTCAGGAAGTTGCGCCGTGATGATAGTCCGGGGCTGCGGGGCATCTAATTCCTCCTGCAACTCAAGCGATTGTTTGAATGGACGAGTCTGTCTGCAACGGCTTTGCGGCGGCAAGTACAAGGTTGCCGCCGCGTTAAGTCAGGCGTTCAGGAAGCGGTTTGTCTCGAAGACGAAGTCGTCATGGTACTGGTACCACGAACCATGATTTGCATCGGGATACAGAATCAGCTTCGCATCCGGGATGTTCTGCACAAGATGGAGAGAGTTGATCGCGTAACAGATGAGTTCGTGATTGCCGCTGACCACCAGAGTGGGCTGTTTGATGTCCTTAAGGTAAGCGTAAGGCTCTCCCGGATGCGTCTTCCAGGCAGCCACCGCCGCCATCTGCGCTGGAGCGACCTTGTCGCTGACGGGCAAATCCGGGTTTTCAGTGCGGGACAGATAGCGCTTCAAGAACTCGCGTCCAGCGGCCTGGCTCTTGTCGGAATCGGTAAAAAAGACTTTCAGCCACAGGTTCTCAGGCGGGTCATACGTCGCTCCGAAGATGCGCACGGTCTCCGGGGTAAGGCCATTTTGTCCCTCTCCCACGTCTTGGTTGCGTGGAGCTGTGCCTACAAGGACGAGCTTGCGCACAAGATCGGGCCGATCCAGAACGATCTGCTGAGCCACAAAACCGCCGATCGAAAAGCCAAGGAGATCGACCTGCTTGAGCCCCAGGGCATCGATGAAAAATTCCGCATTCCTCGCGATTCCCTCGAACGTCAAAGGAACGTCACCGGAGGAACTTGCGACGCCTGCGTTGTTGAAGATGATCACTTCTCGTTCTTCGGCAAGGCCGTCGAGTACAGCTGGATCCCAATTATCCATATTGCCATTGAAGTGCTGGTTGAAGACAAGAGGAAGGTTTCCTTTTTTGCCCCAACGGCGGTATGCAAAACGGATTCCGTTCGCCTCGACGAATTGGGTAGGTACGGTAATTGCGGAGTATTCTGACATTGTTTTCTCCTTTTGATCTGAGGTCACGGTGAACGATTGAGGAAATTTGTTACCAAACATAGGTTTCCCGCTCTTGGATTGCTCCTCCGTTGCTTCATCCTGGATGACATCCCAATGCTCGACGAGGATTCCTTCTTTCATGCGAAGAATGTCTGCCGCGATCCAGTTGACTGGTGCACCGAAGCCTGAAAAACGGCCGTGGACCATCACGAAATCGTCGTCCGCAACAATGGGACCAGCTTCGTATTTGAGGGTAGGCGGGATGCTCTTGATGAGGTTGAACAGACCTTCACGCCCAGGCTCAATGTGTGCGCTGTGCTGGATGTAGTCAGGCGACCAATATCGCTCTGCTGCTGCATAATCTCGTTTGTTGAAGAGCGTATCGAACGCTTCAAGCACGATTGCCTTGTTTTGTTCGGAGGTAATTTTCGGCATAGCAATTCTCCAGGTTTACTTACATCCGTCTGCCACTCGCTTTAATGCGCTCAACGTGTTCGGCCCCAGTCTCGGATGATCCTTATCGAGCCCATACGTGGGAAGTTCGGTGTAGTGCAACACAAACTTGTATGGGGCTTGTTTCAGGAACACAGCGAGACCTTGCGGGCCGTCGCTTGCCGTAATTGCTCGCGCCATTCCGTAGCCTATGTCGTAGAGAACGCCGTGTCCGTGAAATCCGACAGCATAGACGTCGTCGGATGGAACGCTATTGCTCGCATTCAGGCCAATCACGGAAAGTTCAAGGAGTGTTGCGCTGTCGTGAAGGTGGGCCATGCCATCATTGATATCGGCTAACTGCCTGGCCGCGCTCTCAGACTGAGATTGCGCCAGAGCCGACGAATCTTCGACAACCATTGCCGATCCCTCGTCGTATAGATCCTTAAAGAGGTTCGCGATGTCAATGCAGGCCTGCTGAGAATTATTTGGAGGTTGCGCAGGCACTTCCACCACGCGGCCGGTCTCACTACGAAATGCACCTTGCACCGCGTGATATAACTCGTGTGTCGTAACAATTCTGGCAGCAACAAAGTCATCGTTGAACAAGAGATTAAGATAGAAATCTGTGCCACCGAAGGCGTACCCTCCACCGTCTCCTCCGGCCACGATGTAACCCTCCAGGTGTATGTCCGAGCCAGGAGGTGTGAAGAGCGCAATACGCTTTTCGATCGGTCTTTGAAATGCCTGAGGATCGCCGTCGATTTCCCGAGTAAGTGCGAGTAGTTGTTCCACTTTTGGCTTGACGCGATCGAAGTAGAGCGTGACTTCGCTTGGGTCTGTAACTTGTCGACCTTGCGCGGCGGCAACGAGTGCATTGGCAAATATTTCCGTTGTCACTGGGATATTGAACTCGTTCTGCTTCCGAATGATGCCCTGATTCCCGGGTATCTGCGCGATCTTCAACGCTTCATCGTGAGTGAGCAAGGGATTCTTAAGCGCAATCAGATCTGCCTTCGCAGCGTCGGTGTTGATGGTGACAGTGATGCCAGCCGATGCGTGAGCCGCTGCCAGTAGAGCCAGAATCCCAATGACCGGGATGTTCATTCGAAGCATGGCACGAATCCTCTTTGAAAGTTCTCAACAACAATTACCGTGTCTCGTTGACAGCGATCGAGTGAGCGTTGAAGACCGCAAGAACAGAGTCGGCGGTATTAATTTGCCGGCTCTCGATGATCACGGCGAAGTGTCGCTGTTCAGGTCGCGCTGGAAGAGCCGTGATGGTTTAAGCGTTGGTCCCGCCGTCCACAGTCAGATTCGCGCCGGTGATGTACGCCGCTTCAGGACTTGCGACAAACGCTACCAGCGCAGCTACTTCATCCACTGTGCCGTAGCGATTGAGCGCCGTCATTGCCTTTTGTGGGGCTGCCCAATCACCTGACGCGGGATTAAGATCGGTGTCGATCGGCCCCGGCTGGACGGTGTTCACGGTGATACCGCGGCCGCCAACCTCCCGTGACAACCCCTGGCTAAACATCTTCACGGCTCCCTTTGTGGCGGAGTAGACAGCTAAGCCTGGCGTCATCATGCGCTCTCCAACGCAGGAACCGATCGTGATGACTCGCCCACCGTCGTTCAGGTGCTTCAGTGCCGCTTGCGTTGTGATGAACACGGCGCGCACGTTGAGGGCGAGAACGTGATCGAATTCCTCAATCGTTCCTTCTTCGAAGGGTTTGGGAATCGCCGTCCCCGCGTTGTTGACTAGAATGTCGAGCGAACCGAACGCCGCCACGGTCTTTTCGACCGCGCCTTTGATAGCATCGGCATCGATCGAATCGGCCTGGATGGCCATCGCCTTCCCGCCGCCCTCTTCGATGGCTTTGACCACCGCCGAAGCCGACTTCGCATCTTTGGCATAGGTGATGGCGACGCTGGCGCCTTCCGCGGCCAGATGCTTTGCGATAGCGGCTCCAATGCCGCGCGACGCTCCTGTAACGAGTGCAAATTTGCCTTGTAGCTTCTTCGACATTGAATTTCTCCTTGATGCGTGAGCGGAATAAAGCGCCCGCTTTGTTGAGGCCGCAACCGGCGCTTCGGGCGCGGGCTTGATACGTTAACGGCGATGATTCGAGAGCCTTGTTGGAACTGTTGAGCCGGACAGTCTATGTTGATTTGTGAACCGAAGTCAGTGACTCTCCGGCTCTGTCACTTTGCTTTCCATGAGTGCGATACGCAGTTGCTGGTTCTTTATCAGCAGTTCACATATCCATCCCTGCAAGGAATTCAACTTTGCCTCCCACTCCTCTTTCATGACTTCAATGAATTGAGTTGTAAGTGGGTCGTTTTGAATTGTGTACCCGGTGTGCGTACCGGGTGGGTTTGAGTCGACTTGCGAGGAGGTTCCTCGATGGGATGGAGCAATCATGTCGATCTCCGGTGCTTGAACGTTTCATAGAGAGAGCGAGCCTTCTCCGCACGATTCGAATAGCCAATCAATACCCGCTTTGTAATGCCGAAAGCCAGTAGGTTCTATCGATGCCTCTGGGATTCGTGAGACTGATGTGCGAGGTTGTGTTTGATGCAATCTGTGATATCGCCTGAATTGATACGCGACGAAAGAATTTCCGATGATCGCTTGCGGGCCAACTGAGAGACTCCAAAGTGCGAAGCCACGCATCTGCAGCAAGAGAGCGGCTATGTGGACCCAGAATTTCAGCCGTCGCTTTCAGGAATGCTGCCATCTCCCATTCGGCCTCTTGACGGAGATTGGGTGAATTGCCGTCGCCGCACTTGGACATGATTTCCTCCTTCGTTCCGCAAGCTGTCGGACTCACTTTGCCGTCCTGACTTGTAATGAACTATGAAGGAAGCCTGACGCGATTACATGCCGCAATGGAATGCATTTTCGATAGCGGGGAGTGGTGTGTGTCGCGTACCACTATCGGGTCATATTTCGGACCCACGATATGGACCGATTCCCACCTTTAGACTGCGATTGAGCCGAGAGTGCCAGCACCATGATTCAGTCGAGTGGCCTTCGGCGTTCGGGAATGATGATCTCCAATCGGCCAAACAGGCGCGCGTCTGCCGAGAAAGCGCCGGGGCCGAGCAATGCAACCGCAAGTGAGATCAAAGCAAGATAAATAAATGTCGACGCATCGGCATGTTTGGCTCCATCGCCTGCGAGAACCAACTGTACGCTTTCTATGAGATAGCCGACAGCGAGGACGGGCCCAACAATTGGCGTTAGAAATCCAATCAGGAATGCAAGGCCAACAACGAGTGCGGATAATCCTAAAACAGCGATTGACGACACCGCGCCGCTCGATGCGATGAGCATGCAAACACCTTGGGTGATTGCATGCACCCCAACAGCGGTCCGCAGAATAGCCAGGCCGAACCCTGGCCGCCCGTCTGGAAAAGTAGAGAAGAATTTGTGCAGCCTATGCCTCCCCGGGTAAGCAAAGCACACCTGCGAAGAGACTAGTTCAACTATGCGGAAATTAAACCCCCAGATCGAGTGCTTTTTTCTTAAAGCTGTATGATCCCCCTTCGCACTCCGATCGCGACTGCCTCCGTACGATCACTCGCGCCAAGCTTCTCCATGATGTGCTTGATGTGTCCTTTCACCGTTTCCTCTGAGATAAAGAGCATTGTTGCGATGTCGCTGTTTCGATTTCCTCCGGAGATCTTTTGAAGTACCTCAATCTCGCGCTTGCTCAATGTCTCATCGCCAAGATGCTCGGCGAGATGAGCCACGACCTCTGGAGGAATGTGCTTCTTGCCGGAGTGAACGCGTCGGATCATCTCGACAAGTTGCTTGCGCGGCATGCTCTTCAACATGTAGCCCTTCGCTCCTCCCTCCAAGGCCCGCTGAATCTCCGCATCCCCCTCAAAAGTCGTTAGCATAATCACGCGAGCGTCTGGGAACTCGGTGCGAATTGCGATCATTGCATCAATGCCGCTGATGTCCGGCAGCCTGACGTCCATCAAGGTGATATCGGGCCGGTGTTCCCGGAAGCCAGTCACTGCCTCGCGGCCGTTGGACACCTCGGCAACAAGGGCCATGTCTTGTTCATTCCGTATCACAGCCGCGATCCCTTCTCGCATAAGGGGGTGATCGTCGACGCTAAGAATTCGAATCTGAGGAAGAACGCTCATCAGTGACCTCGTCTTTCGTCTTGAAGTGCTTGGAAACCGGCAATCCCTGCGAGTCTTGAAGACCGTTAGAAGAGCCATGAGGGGAGGACTCGAAAGCTACCTCGCGCGGGACAATCAACTCAACTTCTGTACCGGTGCCCAAACGGCTGCGGAGCTTGAGACGAGCACCCATCGCCTTGGCGCGATCCCGCATTCCCGTCAGTCCCCAGTGTCCCTCGCGCCCTTCGCGCAGGACTTGTGGATCAACGCCAACCCCGTCGTCCCGCACGAGAATGCGCAGATGCTTCGCTGCATATTCAACTTCTACCTCGACGCTTCGGGCGTTTGCATGTACGAAGGCGTTCACTATAGCCTCCCGGCCGATGCGATAAGTTTCATCTCGGATCATCGGCTGCAGAGGGCGCGCGCCAGTGTTTACCAGGACACGAAAATCCACCGCATCATCAAAAGAGAATTCTTGCCGCACACGCGAGAATGCAACTTCAAGGCTGTGGTTTTCCGCGCCTGGCGCTCGCAGGCCACGCAGGGCGCTTCTTCCCTCTTCGGTTACCTTGTGCATCAGCTGCAGAATTCTCCGCAGGAGAGGTTTGGTGGGCGAATCTTCAGGCAGTTGGTCTTCCGCCACATCGAGTTGGAGAGAAGCGCTCAGAACACCTTGAAGCAGCGTGTCATGGAGTTCCTGAGCTATCCTGGAGCGTTCTGCAAGCCGCTCCTGGAAGCGGATATTCAGCTGTTGCGTTAGCTGATAAAGGCGCAACCGATACATGCCAAAAATTGCGCCAAGGAACGCTGTCAGACAAACCATTTGGAACCATAAAGTCTGCCAAAAAGCCGGCTTGATTACGAAGGGGATATTGGCTTCCGGTCCATTCCACAGGCCCTCGTCATTGGACGCGACAACCCGAAAACGATAGGGACCTGGATCGAGGTGAGAGTAAACAACCTGCCGCGATGTGACGCTATTACTCCAGTCCTGTCCGGACCCCTCGAGTTTGTAACGAAATCTGACACGTTCCGGAACAGAAAGATCGGAGCCCGCATAATTGAAGGTGACGCTTTGGGTGCCAGCCGAAAGCGTCGGAGAGTCTTTCAGGTTAACGGGCAATCCCTCAACTGTTGTCGATTCGATTCGGACTGTAACCACAGCAGTATTGCGCGCAGAGCGAAGTGGATTAGCCACAGCGAGTCCACGGTTCAGCGACACCCACACTTCCCCATCTGGATTCACGGCAACGGAACGGTCACGGCGGACGCCTTCCACCCCTCGAAGCCCGTCGGCGGCACCGTAGATCTGAACGTCCGACCTGTCAAGAACCCCTGCGCGAAGTCGATCTCGATCTGCACGGATCATGTGGTCGCTGGTCGCAAACCAGAGCGAGCCGCCTCTATCTTCAGTGATTCCGAAAACCTGCTCCCGCAACGATTCCGGCAAAGCGGCAGGTACACCAATGCGGCCAGACGCAAGGTAGGCAAGCCCGGAGGAAGTAGCGACCCAGACAACGTGCTTTGAATCTTCAAATACCGATTTGACGTTTGCTGAAGGAAGGCCGTCTGAAGTTGTTCGATTGAACCATTGGCCGTTGGAAAAGGATGCAAGTCCGTTCGCAGTGGCGAACCAGACGGTTCCGTCTCCACCTTCGAAGATTGAGTTTACTGAATTCGAGGGCATTCCATTAGCTGCGGAGTAGTTAGCAAAAACCCCGTCCTTGAGTCGACCGACTCCGGCACTTACGGTTCCTGCCCACACGGTGCCGTCGCGATCACGATAGACCGAACAAACGCTGTTTTGAGGTAGACCGTCTTGTTGTGTGTAAGTTTTCTCGGAGTACGTGTTTCCGTTCTTAATCAGGCGCGTGAGTCCTCCGCGCTGCCGACCGATCCAGATTTCACCTTCGCCGCCGCTTATCGAGTAGACAACATCCTTATCGAGTCCCGCAATCTGAATGTGCTCCACATGGCCGCTCTCCAGCCGATAGAGTCCGCCTGACGCTGGACCGAACCAGACATGACCTTCAGCGTCAACGAACAGGGGCCCGTTGTTCTCCGAAGGAAGTCCTTCGCTGCTGGAGTAAGTCCGGAACATTCCATCCCGCAATCGCTCGAGCCCCTTCGGACCGCCGTACCACAGAGACCCATCATGATCTTCATAGATTGCCGTGATCTCGTTATTCTGCTTTGCGTCAGCCTCGTCGAGTGAGACAACACCGGAACTGTTGATGCGAAACAGTCCCTGCTTTGTTCCAACCCATATGTTCGACTGGTGGTCTTTCTCCATGGCAAGAACTTCGGCGTTGTTAATCGAGGATGAATAACCCTGGTTGACCAGGCTTTTCCCGTCCCAATACTCCACGCCTGCGTTGGTCCCAATCCACAGTCCGCCATTGTTGGCGGCCAAAAGGGTGTTGATATCTTTGTTCACCAATTCCCTGGCTGCCACTGAAACAACACCGTGGTCGCTGCGAATTAGTCCGAAGTTGCGCGATCCCATGTAGATTCTTTCGTCGCGTGTCCCCGTAAGAGCGTTAATGGTGGCGCATAATGTCGATGCATCGGCCTCGACATTGAATTTTCCATCGTGAAAGCGAAAGATGCGGCTATTGAGCCCGGCCAGCAAAACGTTCCCATCGTTGTCCAGAGAAATTGCTGTGAAGGCGTGTTGTCTAAGGCCAAAGGTTGTATATGCGTCCTCGAATTGTCCGTTGCGGTAGCGGAGCAGATGCGGACCGTCGAGGAGAACCCACATGGATCCGGCGAAATCAGACTCCAGTCCACGTATCGGGCCGGTTAAAGGTGAATCTGGAATTGGCTGTTGCATCAATACAAAATTGAGGCCATCGAACCGGACCAGCCCTCTGTCGGTTCCAATCCAGAGATAGCCATCCTCTGACTGGCAGATAGCGAATATGTTTTCTCCGAGAAGCCCTCTATCCGCTCCCCAGGCATCGTGAATGTATTGGGAGATCGAACTGGCGGGATCCAACGCACGAGCCGCATAAGGCAGCCACAAGGACGCAATCGCGGCGAGAAGCACCCGCCATATCGGATGACCCAAATACCATCGGTCATGGAAGGTATTCAAACTTCTCAATGACCACCTCGGCCGGGACGTGATTGGCATTCCTCGAATGGTGAAATTCGTACAGGTCTATGTGCACCTTTTCCCCTGCGGGAGTTGGAACACCCGAGTTGAAAACATGTTCACTGATGCTTTTCGCGTCGTTCGAAGCCACCGTACCGCTAACAGACTTGAATGAAGCTAGACCTGGCTCCCAACGAAACATGTGCGTGACCTCGCCCGCTGGAGCGACGAAGCGCACCACATTTTCCGGTCGATAATAGGGCTGAACGACATACTGTGCATTTTGCTTGTTTGGAGTGCCCCATCGACTCAGTTCAATATCGAGTTCATGTCGGACGTCATCGCTAGCCTGGTCGTCCAGCGTGTATATCCCGACCACCGGAGACGGCCCTAAATGCGGGCTATCCTGGACGACAAATCGATAAGAACCGTACCCCAGGCTGCGGTTCAGGACGACCTCTGCGCAGGACCAGTGGCCGTTGAATAAACCCATGTGAAGATGCAGGTAGCCCTTTCCGTCTACCCAGGCATTTTCGGGGTCGTAGAAATTCGGCTCGCCACCGCGGTCGCTTCCTGCATTGCGCACGGTCCAATCGTAGCCACTGAACTGGATGACTTTCGTGTTCAGCGGCTTGGTTGTGACTCCCTTCGCGGACACAACGGCTATAACGCCATTTCCCACTCCCGGCAACGCTTCGATCTTTGTTGGCGGTTTATAGTCAGGCCCCACCATGAGTGCTGCATATTCTGTGCCAAGATGGGTTGAGTTTTTCCAGGTGAGATCCGGCAGAATGTTGGTGAATGGTTGAGCTTTAAAAGGCTGGATCCACCAGAGCCCGCTGCGAGCGTAAAGAACAACTCGCTGCCCCGGCAAAGCCCCGGTTACTCGCCCTTCGATGAAATCCATTTGAAGTGGACCGCCGGGGTCTCCCGTCGGAATACGGGTCAACTGAATCGACGGTTTCGGCGCAGTATTAGGTGCGTGACAGCCTCCAAGCGCCAGGCTCGCGGTCACTCCGAGGATTCCAAACAGAATAATGGTTTGGTGCTTGAGGAAGCAGGAAACGCAACGTAAACGCATAGGTCTCCGGGGTCTTGCAATATTGGAAGACTAGCAAAATATCTGCGATTTTGCGCCATCTGTTCAGCTTTTGAGGTTTGCCGAAGGCTCTATGAGGTACCGAAAAAAGTGCTCTACGCAAGCTCTCCCCAACTTGAAGATCCCGCTGGCGAGGTTCCCGCACGGGAATTCCAAATGACCGGTACTGAAGATTCGAAATAGGATTCAAGCACGCTTATGTAATTGAAAAAAAGATAGTTGATATTCGCAACTTGCTGTTCAAATTAGCCTGTCTGAATAGATCGACGCTGCCAGAGGCAGGGAAAACGCCTCTCCTCTCTTCACTCTGGGTGCAGTCGGCGCTCGATCGTGCTCTTTTCGATGATGACTGTATCTGGGCGGAGTGGACGTTTTCCCCGTTCGTTTGTTTTTGAGCTTCGATTCTCAACTGGTCGATTCCTCGTAGGCGAAACGATAAAGCTGGATACCAAAAGTGCACGAGCAAAGGCTCGTACCTCGTCGCGTTTGTGGGCTCAGGGATGTCTGGGTCCAAGGCCAGATAAAACCAGTCTCGATCAGGGCCGCGGCAGCAAACCGAGTGGTCGATGTGCTGGTGCAGTCAAGGCGTCTCGATAGACGCGTTTTTCGCGAAATTCCTCGCCGACAACACATTAGAGATCGAATGTCGGCCAGTATTCACAAATCCCAATCCACCTGGCCGTAAAACCGGCTGATCGGACAAGTGATTGCTGCCGGATTGACTCATTGCGGCTTTCTCGATGAGCGCATTATCTTTGAGGCACTCACTGAGCCCGGATTTGTAATTGGAGTGTCAGAATCGCGCCTCTCGCTAAACGTCGCTCTCTGAGAAGCGAGGTCTTTCCCGCGCGTAGATATAGTGCTTGACCTCGACAGGTTTGATGGCATACCTGAGCACTTGTTCCTCAACCTCTCTGTCGGCTTGAGTGAAACGGTTATGTTGCCGCTCGTGTTCCGCCCAAGAGTCGACTTTGAAGTTTTCCAGGTATGTATTCGGCGCTTCTGTATCGACGAAAATTCCCCAGCTTACGGCGCCATCGCGGCGACGAATGCGCTCATAGTTGCGGATTTGATGGAGAAACTCGGGAGCTTTCGCCGGATCAACTACATACTTCACGGTGATGAGGACCGGCCCCTGGTCGGGATCAGGTTCCTCGATCATCGACGGTATAACCCAGTGATTCCAGATGCTGAGATCCAGCTTAGTATTAGGCAATCTGAACCAGGGCCGTAGCAATAGGCATGCAGCCGTTCCGATACTTGCAGCCGCAAGAGTTGCATGGACATTCGTGCGCAGCGCCACAAAGCCCCACAAAGTGCTACCTACGGTAACGCTTCCCTGAAATACGAAGAGATAGACGGCGAGCACTCGCGCTCTTACCCAATCGGGCGCGAGCTCCTGCACCATGATGTTGAAGAGGGACATGATCGCGGTCCAGGAGGCGCCTCCAAAGAGCATTAGGAAGCAGAGGACCGCCGGTGTGCGCAACAATGCCAGACTTAAGACAATTGCGGCGAATATCGCTGTGGCGGAAGACAGTAGAGTCTCCGTCGAGAGCTTCGACCTGGAACGCTGCAGCACCATGGCGCCCAGCACCGCGCCCAATCCGAAGGACCCGAGCAAGAATCCGTAGGCGACTGGGCTTTTACTGAGTTCCCTCGCTGCGGTTGGCAGGAGCGCCCAGAAGGAGCTTGTGAAAAATATGAGAACTGCCGACCGAAGCAGTAGCCTTCGAATACCCGGGGAATACCGGACATAGCGAATGGCAGCGGAGGTCGCCCCCCGGAAGGTCTCTGCAGGCAGTGTGCTCTTTCGCAGGGGCCTCTTCCATCTCTT
>Ga0302320_10006141_pt1 | contig 26753 bp, 31 predicted proteins | sample Bog_T0_3_FD_202130 | JGI IMG/M metagenome (GOLD analysis project Ga0302320, IMG submission 202130) | Peat permafrost microbial communities from Stordalen Mire near Abisko, Sweden - Bog_T0_3 | ecosystem: Environmental > Terrestrial > Soil > Wetlands > Peat | place: Sweden: Abisko, Stordalen Mire...
CCGCCCCTTGAACATCATCGAAGAGGCCGCGTGACCAAACGGATGTTCATGATCCGTCCAAGTTACCGTACAAAAAATGACAGACCTTGCGCTGCCCTCTGGAAGGGCGAAGATTACGGGCCCCGGAATCGATGTCGTCACCGGTGCCCGCGTGCCCACCATAGATATTCACTTTCCTGAGATGGGACCGCGTGAGGTGTCGGAGGCGTCCGCTTTGGTGCCGAAGGAAGCCGAGACGAAATCGAGCGAGCGGGAATATCCGCCACAAGCGGCGAAGAAGCCGACCGAGCTGGTTACTTTGAAGCCCACGCTCTGGGGCATGAGCATCGATCTAAAGGAATTGTGGCGGCGCTTCTGCGCTTGGCGAGAGAATCGGAAATGAGCCAACTCGTCCCCATCATCGCAGACCGCGCCCCTACCCTCATCGCGGCCGTCGGCGAGCGCGCCTCCTATCGCTTTTTTGAATTCTTCACCGCCAATATCCGCAATCCGCACACGCGCCGCGCCTATGCGCGCGCGGCGCGTGAATTCTTCGATTGGCTTTCCGCGCGTGGCGTCACGAGCCTCACGGCCATCGAGAGCGTGCATGTCGCCGCCTATATCGAGCAGTTGCAGAAGGCGCGCTCCGCGCCGACGGCCAAGCTGCGCTTGGCGGCGTTGCGCCATCTTTTCGATTGGCTGGTCATCGGCCAGATCATGCCGGTGAATCCCGCCAGCGCCGTGCGCGGCCCGCGTCATATCGTGCGACGCGGCAAGACGCCGGTGCTCGACCCGCAGGAGGCGCGGCAGCTCATCGACGCGATCGACGCGACGACGATCATCGGCCTCCGCGACCGCGCGCTGATCGGCTTGATGGTCTATTCCTTCGCGCGCATCGGCGCGGCGATCGGCATGCAGGTCGACGACGTGTATTCGCAGAACCGGCGGCTATGGGTGCGTTTGCATGAGAAGGGCGGCAAGCAGCACGCCATGCCGTGCCATCACAATTTAGAGGCCTATCTGCATGAATATATCGACGGCGCTGGGCTGGCGAACGAGCCGAAGGCGCTTCTATTCCAGACCTACAGTCGCGCGACCGGCCAGCTCACCGGCAACCCCCTGCCCCAAGCCAACGCCTACGCGATGATTCAGCGGCGCGCGAAATCCGGCGGCATCACCACGCGCGTCGGCAACCACACCTTTCGCGCCACGGGCGTTACCGCCTATCTGAAAAACGGCGGCACGTTGGAGCGCGCCGCGCAGATGGCGAACCACGCCTCGACACGCACGACGCAGCTTTACGATCGTCGCGCCGAGGAAGTGACGCTCGACGAGGTGGAGCGAATACTCGTTTGAGGCCGCGCGGTGACGCCCGCCGAAACCACGGCGACTGTGAGACAGCTATGGTAACTCATAATCCTACCGCTCTAGACTGGTTACGAAAGGCAAAATTCAAAATACAGGGGAAATGGATACCTGATCCAAATACTGGTCTTCCACAACTCAAGTGGAAGCGTGAGAGTGATCCTGACAATCAGAGACAGGCTGTGTATGCGTTCGTCACCGAATACCGCATACTTTATGTCGGGAAAGCTGCTGCGAAGAAAGGCGGTCTCAAGGGTCTAGCCCAGCGCATGCGCACGTACGAAAAAGGGAGCCACAAGGAAGGAAGGCATGAGCAAAATATGCGTAGTAGAATTACGCAGAAACTGAAACAGAGCCCCATATCTGTATGGGCGCACATGCCTGACGAAGATGACGCCACCGTTCCGTATGGCGACCTACCGTTTGGCATCAATATCGTTGCCGGATTGGAGACAACGATGATCAACAGATTCGATCCACCGTGGAATGCGGGTAGCAACAAGGAAGAGTTGTGACCAGTCTGTTTGGGGTCACCCCCAGAGGCGCGCGGCAATCAAGCTCCGCGACCATGGCGAGAAGGCGCTTGCAGAGATTGGCCGCAGCTATAATGTGTCAGAGCTGACGATTTCGAGGCTTGCGTCATGACCACACCGTCTCTTTTTTCCCTTTTCCCATCATCACAAGACTTGCTGGCGTTGACGCCTGAAGACCTTGGGGGCGTGATTATCGAGGTTGTCCCGCCACTCATGCAAAACGGCATGTTCCACGTTCACTCGCTCTTGACGCCCCTCTATCAAGGCAATGACCCGCCCTATCCGCGAGAAACGCGCCGTCCTGTTATGCTTGCGTGTGCGGAGGCACTTTCGTGGCTGACCACGCACGGACTTATTGTCGTCGATCCTGAGCAATCTGCGGCCTGCTATTATAGAATGACCCGTCGTGCCGCCGACTTACGCACTCGATCTGATGTAGAAGCTTTCCGTAAGGGACGTATCCTGCCCGACGATCTTGTGCCCGCCCTCTTTGCTCAAAAGGTCGTTCCGTTGTTCCGTCGCGGCGATTACGATGTTGCGGTCTTCCAAGCTTTCAAAGAGGTCGAAGTCGCAGTCAGGAAAACGGCCAACGCCAAAGACGCAGGCTATCCTGATTCCGACGTTGGCATTGCGCTGATGCGCAAAGCATTTCATCCTGAAAGTGGGCCACTCACTGACAAGGTGGTTGTGCCCGCCGAGCGCGAAGCCCTGATGCACTTATTCTCCGGTGCTATCGGCTATGCGAAGAACCCACCGAGTCATCGGGATGTAGGGATTAACGCCCAAGAGGCCGCGCGGCTTATCATTTTTGCCAGCCATCTTTTCGAGATTGTCGAGCAGCGGGCTAATAAGCCGCATTCGAATGTTAGTGGTTGAAATAATTCGCAACTCCAAGTGACTGCCGCTGAGGTTCCATAATGGCGCTTCTCCGAATCTGTGGGGTTTGCGCGTGCAAAGCAGGATCGCGGCGCATAGAATCCGGCCATGACCGCTTTGCATCTTTGCCGCGTTGATCCGGCGCGCAACATGCGCCGCTTCTATCGGCTCGACATACAGCCCGATCTTTTTGGCGGCGTGTTGCTCATGAAGGAATGGGGCCGCATTGGCGCGCGGGGGCGCATCGTGGCCGAGCGTTACGACAGCGAGGCTCTTGCCGCCGACGCTTTGCAGCGTCAGGCCGAGCGCAAGCGGCGGCGCGGATACGCCGAGCAATAAGGGTTCACGCCTTAAGCGGGGGCGTGTTCGTTAAGTGTCTTGCGGGTGCGCCGCGCTGGTTTCGCGCGCGTGTCGAGACTATCAAGATCGGAAAGCGTGACGGGCTTGCGATCCGGAAATTCCACGACGAGTCGCAGCTTGCCACCCATTGCTTCGATATAGGAGCGAAGCGTTGAAAGCAGGAAGTCGCTGCGCTTTTCAATGCGCGACACGCCATCCTGCGAAATGTGCAGAGCTTCGGCCATGCGCTCTTGCGTGAGTTCATGCGCCTTGCGCAGATCACGGAGCGTCATTTCTTCGTCAATGAGGCGCGCGGCTTGCGTTGCGACCTCTTCCTGTTGATCGAGAGGAAGCCCCTTGATCACATCGTCTAATGTTTTCGCCATATCACACCCCCTTTTTCTGTTGCGCCAGATGCTCATCAAACCGCTTGTCAGCCGTGGCAATCAGTGCGCGGTAAAACCGCTTCTGACTTCCGCCCGACTTGTCACCGGCAACGAGGATGACCGCTTGCCGGAGCGTGTCGAAAGCAAAGGCGGCGCGCCATGCGCCGTCCGCAGCATCGAAACGCAACTCCTTCATATTGGCGTGTTTCGAATCCTTCAGCGTGTCCACATGAGGCCGCCCAAGCTGTGGCCCGTAGTGTTCGAGCAACCGCGCTTTGGCGAGCAAGGCCGTTTGCACATCGCGCGGAAACGCAACAAACTCGGCGGCAAACGCCTCATCAAGGATTACAGTCCAAGTCATTGAATTTAATATAGCATCCAAAAATATGTTTTTCAAGACATATTTTCAGTCACGCCATGTGGCACCGCGCTCGTTTCTTCCGCGCCGCTTCTGCTTTTTGAAGGTATTCCCAAGTAATGGGTAGAAAATCCAGCTGGACGCGAATCAGCAAATCAGACAGTCTCGCCAGTTAGCGGCGCAATCCCGCGCCGTGATTCGACGGAGCTTTACCAGCCCTAGAACGTCAAAAGCCCGCACAAAGCGGGCTTCATCAGGCCGATGATCTCGGCGGAAAATCGTGTCTCAGCAACCCGAATTTCCCCGAAATCGCCGAAGAACGCAAGAGAAAAGTTGTCGCTTTTCTCAATGGGAGCGTTTGCGCCGAATTTTGGAGCCCCTTTGGCGTGGCACAGCCACGAACAGAGGAGCTATGCCTATGACCCAATTAGATTTTTCCTATTCCCGTTCCGGCAGCTTCACCCCTCTGCCCTTGGGCGCATTTGTCGGCGGGCTGACCGGCACGGCTAGAGCCACATGGCCGGTATGGCGCGACAGCACCCGCAAGGAAGTCAAATTCATCCCCTTGCCGAAGAAGCAGGCCGTGAAGCTCTACCACGAGGCGCGGCGCTTCGAGCGCCAGACGCGTGCCGCCGCGCCGAAAGGCCGTCAAGACGGGGCGCTTGGGCGCAACGGCCTCGCTGTGCTGCACGCGCTGATTTTCGATTTCCTCAATTACGCAACCGGCACGTTGTTTCCGTCGATAGCGTCTATCGCCCACGCCGCCAATATCAGCGCACGCAGCGTGTCACGCGGCTTGGTGAAGCTCAAAGAATGCGGCGTCGTCCATTGGCTGCGCCGCTGCGCCGAGGATTGGCAGGACGGGCGCTTTGTGTTGCGGCAGGAAACCAACGCCTACGGCATCCTGCCCGCCACGCAATGGCGCGGCTACATCCCGCCGCAGGAGCCGCCCGCGCCGCAATCCGGCACATGGGGCGATCACCCTCCCCTGCCCGACGCGATCACCCTCGCCTGCCAAGAGAAGGCGCAGGGCGTGCCCGCGATGGTTCGCGCCTTGGAGTCAGACGAGAGCCATCCGCTGGCCTTGGCGCTGGCGAGTTGGGGGCGCAACTGCTTTCTCACCAAGGGCTGAAAACCCCGTGTTTTATCGGGTTGTCAGCCTGTCCATGTATCCTAACCAGAATCTCTTTCTTATGATCTAGACCCTCTCACCACCCACCAAAGAAAAGAATAGCGGAGCCGCGTAAGAACGCGGCCTGTATTCGTGCGCCATCTGCGCCCCTTTGGGGCGCGGGCGCACCGACGCGCAAGCGCGCGTCGAAAGGGGCTATGCGAGGAAGAAGTGACGGCGGCGAGATCGCGCTTTACCGGCAAAGGCCGTGCGGGCTTCTTTCCCGTCGCGCCAAGCCTATCACGGCGCGGGCAACCGGCTTGCGCCTATGGCGCATTTTTCCGAAGGCGGAAAAACCGCCTATTGCAACGCTGCGCTTATGCAATTTGCCCTTTCCGCCGTGATATTCTGGAAGCGTCGGGATGAAGGGCGTCCCTGCCCGCGCTATCGCGCGGTTTCGACCTCGCCTCCGGCGGGTCGAACGAAGGGCAAATAAGCAGGCAAGAAGGTAAGCCTGCTAGGTGGCTATGCGGCTTTATGGCTTGCCTGCTAGTCGTCTTTTGCTAGAATCCCTCGGTGATTCTGAAAGGTAGGCCACCATGAAAACGATTGCCATCGTCAGCCAAAAGGGCGGCGTCGGGAAGACAACCACAGCCATAGAGCTTGGTTTTGCCGCGCATTTAGTGGGGCTCGCCGTGGCAATTATCGACCTCGACCCCCAAGGAACCGCCGCCAAATGGGGCGACCGAAGGGAAACCGATGGCCCTTCCGTCATCGGCGGCCAAGCATCGAGACTCAGCATCATTCTCGACACGGCGCGGGAGAATGGAGCCGATCTTGTTATCATCGACACGCCGCCGAGCGCAGAAGCTATAGCGTTACAGGCCGTGAAGGTCTCGGATTTTGTCTTAATCCCCACCCGTGCCGGGGGGTTCGATATTGAGGCCATTCAAACCACACTCGAAATGGCGGACTTTGCAAAACGGCCAGCTTCCGTTCTGATTAATTCCATTCCGACAAACCGTCTGCATCTTGGATTGACGACTCTCGCCGGTTTGCAGGAACGGGGCTTTTCCGTTGCGCCTATCATGTGGATGGAGCGCGCAGCTTTTGCAGACCTCGGAGCCGACGGGCTTCCGGCGCTAGAGAGAGACCCAGAAAGCAAGGCCAGCCATGAAGTCATTGATCTTTTTGAGTGGCTTTGTGTGCAAGTAGGCTTGACACCTAGCCCGCTAGAAGATAAGAATACTAAGAATCTATCCCGTAAGGTGGCATGATGGGAAAGCCGAATCCTAAAGACCTTTTTCGCGGCCTCGACGCCAAAGCAGCCCCCAAGGTCAGCGCCGCCGAATTGCCAGAAGCGCCGCCGAGGGCTTCTCAAATCTTAACCCAGCGACAACGGAGTCGGCAGGGCAAGAAGGTCGTGACCTATTACCTCGATCCAGAGCCGTTTATGCAGCTTAAGGTTCTTGCCGCCAAAACCGGAGTTACCGTGCAAGAGCTGAACCTTGAGGCTCTCAATCTTTTGTTTGAACGGCATCAAGTCAGCCGCATAGCCCGCTAGCAGTCTAGACACCTAGACAGTTAGGCCGCTTAGGTTCCGCCACGCCTGCGGCGCGTTGAACAAGGAACCAGAGCAGGGAAATGAGAACAGGTCGGGAAGGGCTAGCGGGGTAGTTTCGGAACCCGCCAGCCCCATCACCTTGCACGGTCATCGGCTTCCCAGCCTGCACCGTAAGAGAGATTCTAGCGCGGCGGCAGGGTAGGGCAAGGAAATTAATCCGCAGCTCACCAGCGGCGCGTTACGGGGCGCACAGGGGAATTTTAAGCCCGAGCCCAAGCCCCATCATCTTGCTAAAAATATCCCGGAGAGCGCGAGAGGCAGAGCCTCTCGCATTAAAAAAGTGCGCGCCCTTGCGCGCTCCTTATGGCTGCGAGGGCAGGGGAAGAACAGCGAGGCCGATCTTGCGGCGCTGTGGCGCGCGAGAAAAGAGAATTCAATGTGCGAACCACGGGTGTGCGTTGTGCGCCCGTTCGCGGCTCCTCGCGTCAAGGAGCTTCCACCCAAAACGCAGAGAAAACGCCTGCCGCCAAATAGGGGCGGCCGCGGCGTTTTCTTGCGTTCCGGGTCCCTGCGAAGCTCCTGTGACGCCGCCGCGCCCGTTCGCCCAAAGCCCCCCCGAGGCTCGCAATCAAGCGAGCCCAAGCAAGAGGGGGATAACCCATGGGAATGGATATTTATGGCAGCAAGCCGACTTCGGAAGAGGGGCGTTATTTCAGGTGCAATGTTTGGACGTGGCGACCGCTTGCGGAACTGGTGACCGAGCTTTGCCCGGAAGAGACAGCGGCGTGTGAGCTGTGGCAATCGAATGACGGCGACGGACTCGACGCAGCGGAATCGGAGAAGCTGGCGGCGCGGCTTTTCGGCTTGCTCGAAAGCGGCGTGGTGGAAGCCTATTGCACGCGGCGCGACGCGCGACTGGCGAAGCTTCCCGACAAAGCGTGCCAGCGTTGCGAAGGAACCGGCTTGCGGGTTTCTAGTCCCGACATCCCTTGCTTCCAATGCGACGGGATAGGGAAAGTCGGGGCGTTCGAGCGCGCCTACTTTGTGCACGAAGGGAACGTGAAAGAGTTCGCGGATTTTCTGAAAGAGTGCGGAGGTTTCGCAATTTGCTAGCGAAAGGGGCGGGGGCCAACGGCCCCCGCTCAATTTCAAAGGTTGCGCGTTTTTGCGCTCCTAATCGGTTTTCCGGCCAAGCATACGGGCGAGATCGTCGAGATTGGAGGCGAGAGGATCGGCGGGCGGCAGCTGCGTGTCTGGACGTGGCGTGAAGAGCGGGGAGAAGGCGCGCGGCGGCGGCGGAGCCGCGCTTGGTTGCGCGGACGGCGCTATAGGGGCGCTGGGAACGTGTGGGGCAGGTGCGGGAGCGCCGCCGCTCTTTTCAGGAGCCGTCGCGCTGGCGACGCCGGAGGCGAGGCCAAGCAAATCGGCAATGGCCTCGCGGTCATTCTGACGCCCGACGGAGGCGGCGAGAATCTGGCGGACGGTCGCGGCGAATGCATGGTCTTTTTCCATTTGGGCGATGAGCGCGCCGCCGACGATGATTTTGCGGCGCGTGTCGCGTTTGCGGCTTTCTGATTTTGATTTTTGTTCGAGGGCGTTGAGGCGTTGAGCGAGCTTTTCGCGTTTCTGTTTTATCTGCGCAATGCGTTCATCGACGTTCTTGACCATGACCACGCCCCAAAAAATCATCCGACTGATTCGCTGATTGCATTTTCCACTTGCGAATCAACAAAAGCAAGCTAGCATCAGAATTTGGAACCCGAAGTAAGTGAGGGCGCACTTATACAGCCGTTACGGCTGTGTGCGTTCTCATCCCGCCATCTCGCGCCATCCGGCGCAATCCGTTGTTCGAGAAAGCCGCGCCATCCGGCACGGAGCAGCAAGAGAGCAGTTCATGACGCGCGGCGTTACCTGCGGCTATCACTGCACGGCGAAGGCCCTAAGCTTTGGCAAGGGGCAAAGCGCGGTGCATACGTCAGCCTATAACGCGCGGGAGCGGCTGTATCAGGAGCTGGAGGGGCGCGCGACGCGGGATTATAGCCGCGAAGGCGAGGTGCTTTTTAAAGGGATATTCGCGCCAGAGGGCGCGCCGGAATGGACGCAAGACCGGCAGGAATTGTGGAACCGCGCGGAGGCGGCGGAGCGGCAAAAAAAGAACGGACAACCGGCGCGCAACATGATCGTTGGCCTGCCGCATGAATTGAACCAGCAAGAGCGCGAATGGATGGTGAAGGACTTTGCGCGGGAGACTTTCGCGCGGAAGGGGATGATCGCGGACGTGGCGATGCACGCTCCCGACGCGAAAGGCGACGAGCGGAATTATCACGCGCATATTTTGCTGACGATGCGGAAACTGGACGGCGACGAATTCGCGAAAACCAAATGCCGCGAGTGGAACCAGAAAGAGCAGTTGGCGGAGTGGCGGGAGCAATGGGCTTCGAAGGGCGCGAAGGCGCTGCATCGCGCAGGCCACCCGGTCGCTGCGGAGCGCTGGCGGCACGGACATAAGACCTATGCCGAGCAGCGGGCGGCGGCGCTGGAACGCGGCGACAAGGAATTCGCGGAGAGCCTCGGCAACCGCGAGCCGACTTTTCATAAGGGCGTTAAATCGACGGCGTTGGAACGGAGCGGCGGCTCGAATGAGCGTTTGGAACGGCTGAAAGAGGTTATTGAGCGCAACGATATCCGGCTGGAAATGTCAGCGCTCGACCGCGAGCTCGTGGAGCTGGAGCGGCAGCAAGCGCGCAGAACCGGCAGCGGCGGCGAGCTTGAGTGGACGGATCGCGCCGGCATGGTCGCCCAGCAGGATTCGGCGATGAAGGCCGCGCTGGATCAAGCGCAGCAATCCGCCGCGCCGGGAATTAAACCGGCAAAGTCGCCGACGACACAAACGGGCGAATCCGGCCTTATGGCCGACTTCGTGAAGGCGGAGACAAAAAGGAAGGCCGCCGAAGAAGCCGCCGCGCGTGCCAACGAGGCAAGCCGCGACGGCGACGGAAAAGGCGGACGAACGCGATAGGCCAACCGGCGCGGAGGCAGCGCCGGGATGGTCTAGGCGCAAGCCTCGCGTGGATATCCGGCGCGGCAGAACCGGCCTCGCGGCCGTGGCGAAAAAGCCGCTCACGCTCGACCCGGCGGAGCAGCTCCGCGCCGAGTTGCGCCGTTGGAGCCTATGCCGAACCTTCGTTCATCAGTTCGAGGTCATGGCGAAGCCCGCGCCGCCCGTCCCGGCTAAAGCCAAGGTCGGCCGACGTGGGAAAAAGGGCAAGGGTGGCGTATGGCGGAGCTACGCGCTGCCTTTGAAAAGAAAACGCGGCCTGGCGGCGGTCAAAGCCCGAGACGATCCGGGGGATTTATCGTTCGAGACCGAGCAAGAGGCAATCCGCGCCTTTTATGGTGCGAAGATCGAGGCGACGCGGCGGAGTCTGCCGAAGCTAGAGGCCGGAGCCGCCGTGCGGGCTTTGCTCGTCGAGCAGAGCTTGGCCTTCAAGGCGCTTGCCGAACGGCGACAGGCGGAGAGCGCGGCCAGACGAGCCTCGCACAACTGCGCGCCGATCCCGAGCGGCCTAGCGAAGAAAGTATTCCAAATCGGCCCGCGCTTGTGGCATAGTAACGCTATAGATTAACAATTTGTAGCGGAGGCGATATGGACGAAGAAATCAAAAAGAAGTTTGTGGAATTGGAAGCAAAAATTGCCGCGCTTGAAGACGAGAACAAAAAACTAGTCGAGGACATTTGTGCCCACATTGAAAAGCATGGCGACGAGCATATCGACTTAATTAACATGGTTATTCCGGCCTATTGCAAGACCCACCCGGAACATATGAAAGCCATGGAACAGTTTCGCAATATCGCGAAGCCAAGATTTCCTCTGCCTCCCGAATGAAACGAAAAAACTCGTGGTATGTTGGCGCACCGCCTAGGGTGGAGTGCGCCTTGTGGAAAGCGATCCTGACGACATTCTGCTACTGCTCGAAGCCGAGCGGCACACACTCACGCCTGAGCAGCGTCAGTGGCACGATAACTTTTCCAATTTCTTGCGCCGCAATGAGATTTACACGATCGAAGTGGCCATCAGGGCAGCAGAGATCGTTCGAACCGAAAAGGGCGCTCAACAGGCCGCCGCGCTCGAAGATTTAACGGATAACGCCAAACGAAATGCGCTAGAGCGCAAGTTGAAAGCCGAAGTGCAAATGCTTACGCCGGAGCAGCGCGAGCACCATGAGAGATGGTGCGCCGATTTGCCGGGCAATGAGCCCTACACGACAGAAGTAGCTGCGAAGGCGGCAAGAATTATTCGAACTGAAAGACCTGTTCATAGGACGAGCGAATTAAAAAGATTGAGGTGCGAGGCCGAAGCCAATGCGATAAATCTCTTGCAACGCGAGCAAGCCGAAAGTCGGCGGCAAACAGCACATTCAGAACAGAAAGATGAGAGAGTCCGAGTCGAGCGCCCTCAAGAAACCGAGCAGCCGCAACAGCCACAACAACCGGCACAGGAATTCGGAACGCCTATAAGGACGGCGGAGACAAATACGCCAGAGCGCCTCAATCGGCAGATTGGCCGCTACGACGAATTAAAAAGGCTGTCGGAACAGCCGACCAAGGAAGCCGTTCCCGCTCCGATCATCGCCGCGTGGCATGCGACGGCCCATGAAGTCTGCGATCCTAAAATACCGCCCTCGCCACCAAATTCCCCAGAGCCGCCCCCGAACGGGCCGAGCGGCGAGCATTCGCCACAACCGCCGACACCCCCAACGCCGCCCTCGAATCCGAACCAACCCTTGAGCGCCAACGAAGTTTTCCAACGCTTCAATGATCCGGCTTTGCAGGCGCGCTATCAGCAAGACCAGCAACAGCGCGATCAGGACACAAAATCGTCTCTCTATTCGGCGGACACAGTCACACGCAGCGCCGCGCGCGCGAACACGTCGCCGGACGGATCGCGCGACACCGGCCTTATGGCCGACTTTGTGAAAACCGAGACGAAGCAGAAAGCCGCCGCCGAAGAAGCGGCGCGCGCCGCCGAGGCAGCACGCAATCTCGAACGAAGCGGCGGACGCGGGCGATAGCTTGTTAGACCGCGCCGGGCTTGATATGCCCAGCTTTGACCTCGGGCAGCGCCGAAAAATCGGGGCTGTAAATCTTCTTAATCATCTGCCCTTTGTCGGTCGGGATGAATGCCCATTGTTCGCCCATGACCATTTGCCGCCAATCATGGGCCGATACGAGATCGTCCTTTTGTATGGTGTTCGTCACGCTGACCCCGCCGTCCGGACTATAGGTGGTGGTGGGAATGGTTTTCGTGCCGGTTCCTATGAGCTTGGTCAGATGATCGCGCGTGAACACATCGCGCGGCGCAAAGGTGGTGACGCATCCCGCCGAGAGGAAGGTTTCCCAGTTCTCGCCGTAATGCTCTTTGAGTTGGCCGAGATGTTGAACCGCAGCCCACACCTTGACGCCGTATCCCGCATTCAGGCTCACGGCGGTCTCGATTGCTTCCATATGTCCCAGCTGCGGAAATTCATCGAGCATGAACAGCACATCGGGACGCCCCGGAGTCTTGAGCGTCCGCTGCATTGCCATCATCGCCGAGCTTATCACCAGCCGCAGCCACTTGGCGTGCGTCAGCAGCCTTTCTGGCGGGAGCACCAGATAAACCGTTACGTTTTGCGTCTTAAGCGCTCCAAAATCTATTCCGTCGCTTTCGAGATTGCGGGCAATGCCGGAGCTGTCCAAGAAGCGCGTTTGCGTTTGCGCGTTGGACATGATCGAGGGGATTTCCTTGCCGTCACTGGGGGCGTCAGCATATTTGGCGAGCTTGTTGCGAACGGCTTCGTGCGGGGCCGATTCAAGAACCTGTTTGGCGATCAATTCCATTTCCGCAGGGCTGCGGGAAATCTCCTGCCGAACCATGGCGAGCGTGGCCTTGTCGCCGCGCACACAGCGCAGCAGCATAATCAGGCCAGCAACCAAGTCCTGCGCGGACTCCGCCCAATGCGGATCGCTATCGCTGGCCTTCACTTGTACTAATGCTTCGGCGAGGTTCATCGCGTCGTCAACGAATTCGTCGGACGCCGGATCGAGCCCCGACATCGGGTTGAATCCGACGCTCGGAATTTTTACGCCACGGCTTGGCAACACCCCGAACGGATCAAGCGCGACAACCGCGCCGCCTTTTGCCGCTCTATGAGGGGCGGTAATCGCCGCCAGCTCGCCCTTCATATCGACGACGAGAATCGAGCGGCCTGTTTCATAGAGCAGGTTCGGAATGAGCAGCCGCCGCGATTTTCCCGAGCGCGTCGGCCCAATGGTCAGCATGTGGCCGTCGCCGGGGTAGCCTATGATGCGAGTCGTCGTGGAGCCGTTATCGACTTCATTGCCGAGATACATTGTTGCCGCTCCTACGAGTTCGGCTTGTAGACAAGATCGTCGTCGGCTGGGTGTGCCGAACTCACGGCGGATTGCGGCCCATAATCCGCTGCCGGATGATGCTCATCTTGGAAGGCTTGCTGAACACGAGAAAAGAACCAGCCACCCCATTTTTCCATATGGGCGGGTAGCGTCACGCGGACGAAATTCTTTTCAGCATCCGCCGCCTTGTCAGTATCTTGACGCTTTTGCGTGTTGCTTAGACTTGTATTGCTGCCAACTGTTTTTATTGCACACGCGTCTTCATAGTCGAAAACATGGCGAACGGTTTCCTCAACTATAGATTTATGCACGACCCCGGTTGCGGCATAAAAATCACGAAAAATCCATTTCTCCCAATATTTGAAAAAATCGAGAATATCTTGTTTTGGCGTTAGAACTGGCTTCTGCGTTGAATCCGTGACGGTAAAATGCTGCGCATACATGCGCCAAAAGCGTGCTTCCCGTTGTTCTCTTTCGGCCTCATCACGAGGGGGCTCAGGATACATTTTTAGCATCCGTGACCACCAATCGTCACAATTCTCACGATAGGCTGGATCGCCGTCCTCTGGAGAGACTTTTAATAGCTCGCGAATTTCGTCTGGCACATAATATACCTTGGAAGCATGGAAGCGAGCTCTCAATTCCTGAGAAAGGCCCTTCGGATATCCGTCTGGAGCTGGTTTATCCTTTATTCCGAAAAGTTTTTTCAGCCGCTTCGATTTGTTAAAGGCAACGTCATTAAGTGCAAAAATAATAACAATTAGCGAGATTATGATTGCGAAAAATGTAATGAAATTCAGTGTGTTATCATCTTTTGGATGAGAGGCGTTGAACTCTTTAGCCCACTGTTCTAGCCGTGGATTGGTGGCCGCCTGCGCTTGCATAGGAGTGGAGATGCAGAGGGCATAAAACGCCAAGGCAAAGCGACCGAGGCTGCGAAAGGAAAAAATATAGCTGCGCGTGAGCATGTCGAAGCGCCTTATCAAGTGTGAACGTGGTGGCGTTCCGGGCTTTAAAAGGTTCTTGGATGAAGCGCAATCGGGGCTCGGTTGCGTCCAGGAGTTCCCTCGGAGCGCAGCGACCTTGCATCCTCGATGTTACGACCTTGCCCATTGCGGCAACTGCTGCCGAACCAGCCACAGCCTTTTTGCGCCATATTAAGAGATCGACACCCGCACGTTGAATGCGCGGCCACCGCTTGTGTCGACCGATAGACGGGCAAGGGCGTTCGCCGCGATCATGGCAATCCTCTCGCGCGCGTGAATTCCAACACCAACGGCCTCGAGCGTGGGGGCTTATGCCCGCGCGCGCGTCGCATTCAAGGCCGCTCGCTTCCGCGCCCCGAAGAGGGGGCTTGTGCAGCTCCGCGCCGCCGAGCGGTGCCGGAGGCAGCCTTTGAACGCGCCGCTCTCTCGCGCGGGTCAAGGAGCCCCACGAAGCCGTGAGGTGCATGGCTTCAGCAACCAAGCGAGAGGAAACGAACATGACCACGACAAGCAAACTCCCAAGCCACAAGGTCTATGCGGTGACCAAAGGCAGCAAGCGCAATTTCTGGCAGGAGATCGGAGCCGCATGGGCGCACGCCGACGGCGAGGGCTTCAATCTGAAACTCGACATGTTCCCGCTCAACGGCGCGGAAATCGTCATCCGCAAGCCCAAGGCTAACGCCGGGGAAGGGGGTGCCCCATGACCGACACGAAAACCCTCAGCGCCAGCGATTTGCGGCAATTCACGGGAAGCGAAAACTGGTATCGCCACAGCCTCGTGCGCAGCGTGCTTTACACCGACGGGGCGCAATACCTCGCCGAGCACGGCGGCGCTTATTGGCTTCTCGACGAAATCGCCTTGGCGCAACGCTATGACAAGCGTGTCGCGGGCGAAGAATTCCAGCACTGGAAACTCGCGGTCGATCTCGACAAGCACAAAGGCGTGCTCACCTGCGACGACGGCAACGGCAACATCGTTTTCTCAAAGCGGATTCCGTTTACGGATTTTCCACTTTCAGAGATCACGCTCTATTACGTCAACAACACCATCTTGTTGCCGAGCGAGTATTGACCCGCGCGAGGCCGTCCCGAAAGGGGCGGCCTTTTCCGATTTAACGGAATGGGCATTATGCGACGTTTTGAAATTCAGTCATCTTTCGCCATAGCGCGGTTGAATTCATACCAACCTTCCATGGTCAACTCAGGATCGTCTTTAAGATCATCAATCCGCGCCAAAAAAGCGAAACGGGCCTTTTCGCTGAGAAGCTGTAGGGTTTCGTCACACCCCTTGATGAACGTCTTTGCATCCTTGGTGGTGACTTCCCATCCGCCGTAGGACCTTCTGTCTAGAACAGTCCGATGCAAGTTGTAGATCGACTCGAAGCCCTTCGGGTCATTGGCTGCTAGCCAACTATCAAAGTCGGTTGTGCCGCTCATTTCGATTGCCTCCTATGTTCCGCTATAATCGCCGCGCGAACCGCAGCCCGACCCAATGGACTGCGAAATCCGAGCAACGAGAGCCGCCCCGAAATAGGGCGGCCCCTGTGCATCTTAAGACCACTCTCGGACAATTCGTTCGTCCTCAATCATCTCGGGGGTGAGACGACCCTTTAGGGCGGCGTCTTTATCCGGCCACCCTACGTAGCCACTGGCGAGAGTCACAACGCAGCCACGCTGCTCAAGCCTCTGGGCGGCCGCTTCAAGTGCATCTCCGTCGCGCTCGCCCCAACCTTCATCAATCGCTCTGTCCATCAATTCTTTCGCAGCCTTGATGCTCGGAATCCTCGCCTGACCCCGTGCCGCTTGGAGAGCGCCTTCTTTGGTTCGCCAAATGAAGCGATATCCATATTGGTCGCCATCATCCAGCTCGTAGCGGCACCATTGGAACCAGAGTCGCCAATCGTTTGGAGGGTCGTTGGGGTTGGTTGTTTCTTTTCGAATATGCACGCGTGCCATGTTCGCGCCTTTTCTAGCAGTTAAGAGTTTAATTGAACATAACTAATCTGAACTGTTTTTGCAAGGGTGTTCGCTTTGGCCGGGGGCTGCCAGAATCCACCATGTGCAGAAATCAAGACTTTCGAGACAAAACCACCGCGTTGATTTTACGAACGAATCTTGATGCACAAGTTAGGTGCAGAAGTCCGCGATTAGTTTGGGCTGGGGAGCGCATCACCCGATAACTGCGATGATCCCTCCGGTTCCCGCGCCGTCAAAAATGGCTCCTCGCCATGCTCGCTGCGCTGCGCGTGGCTGCGGTGCCGCTTCGCGCCTTTGACCGCGCTGCAAGCCTACGCGCGCCCGGCGTATTTGGCCTAGACCCAACAGTCGTGGCATCAGCCGCCAAATCGATTCTGAGCCGATTTTGCGACCAACGAAGGCCAGACTTTTTACAGAAAGCGCCTTTCGTCAAAAGTGATGCCCCCACTGGGCGGCATACTGTGGCTTTGATCGACGAAACGAGGCCAGGTTCAACAGGCGAAATGTCAAAAGTGTCGCGACGAGGGCGGCGTCCGCCGTCGAAATCGGGCGCTTCATGGGTATTCCTGCCAAATGGCGGCTGATGACACGACTGTTGGGGCTAGGCCATATAACAAGGTTCCGCGAATCCGGCGGCGCGGGCTGGCGATAGGGTTTCCTGAAATTGGTTTATGATCAAGGCGTTTCGAATTCAATCCCGGAGCGAGATAGCCTGCGAGGCTGAGATGTTGATGAAACTTTGTGCGGCGCAGTTGGGGCCTCTGTTTGGTCAGAGGCGGTCTATCTGGCCCCTCTGAACTGCCGCTGCCAGCAGCCGCTAGCTTTATCAGGCGATGCAGGTTCCAAGAGCAGGTCTCATTGCTGCCTTACAAGGCAGCGATAGCATACCCCGAACCCGGCGAAAGGGGCCACCATGCTTGGCGTGGGCAACGCCGATCTATTCCGATGATTGTGGTGAAAGCTCCATGCAAATCGCCTCCTTTAGAGAAAGTGATAACCTCCCCGGGAATGGACCCTCGCCAGAGAGAGCGCTTCTCCCGCATGATATCGCCCTGCCGTTAGTTGTCGATCTCGATGGCACATTGATCGCGACAGATGCGCTACACGAGTCATTGATTTTTTTCTTGAAACGGCGTGGTGCCGAGGCGTGGAAAGTTCCCTACTGGATTGGCGCCGGCCGAGCAATCGTCAAGAATCGGCTGGCTGAGGTGGTCACGGAAGAAGACGTGGCGAGTTTCCCGGTGAACGCGGGACTCGTTTGTTTCGCCGAGCAGGAGGCGAACCGCGGGCGCCGGATTGTTTTGGCGACCGCCGCCGACCTTGCCATCGCACAGAAGGTGCAGCAGCGATTTCCGTTCATCAGCCATGTGATCGCCTCCACGGACGGCTTCAATCTCAAAGGTTTGGCGAAAGCCGAGGAGGTGATGCGGCAGTTTCCCGACGGGTTCATCTATGCGGGAGATTCCGCATCCGATCTACACGTCTGGGACAGGGCCTCCGCAGCCATATTCGTCGGACGATCGACGAATATGGAGAAGAAGATTACGACGCGGACCGAACTCGCGGCTGTCTTTCCGACCAAAACACTCAATTTTCCATCGCTACGGCGCGGGTTGCGACTCCATCAGTGGGCAAAGAACGCCTTGGTGTTCGTGCCGTTGATCCTTGGAGGGAAAGCGCACGATGCGACGGCCTGGCTGCACGGCCTCGCCGGCTTTACCGCGCTCAGCCTTCTGGCCTCGGCGACCTATGTCCTCAATGATCTTTGGGACCTGGCAGAGGATCGGCGGCACTGGTCGAAAAGACACCGACCGCTCGCCAGCGGCGACCTGTCGATCGCGACCGGAATCGGCTTGATCGCGGGGGGAGGGCTGCTTTCGTTCATTCTCGCGGCGCTGATGGGGCCGGGCTGCGTCGCGATACTGGCGATCTATCTCGTCATCAGCCTCTCTTATTCCTTCAGACTGAAACGCGAGCCGATCATAGACGTGTTCATCCTCGCGACGCTCTTTTCCATGCGTCTGGCTCTTGGCGTGGTGGTGACGGATGTCGTGTTCTCGCCGTGGCTGTTCGTTTTTTCAATGTTCCTGTTCCTGTCGTTGTCGAGCGCCAAGCGTCAAACCGAAATCACACGCATGGTGGTCCACGGACATGAGAAGACGCCCGGCAGGGGCTATCGCGCGAGCGACGGGCCGTTGGTTCTGGCGCTTGGCGTCGGCACGATGATGGCGACGGTGCTGATCATGGTCCTCTATCTCGTCGAGGACGCCTTTCCTTTGGGGCTCTATAAGCACCCACATTTCTTGTGGGGTTTTCCGGCGATCATCTTCTTGTGGCTCGCGCGCATTTGGCTGCTTTGCCATCGCGATGAATTGCACGACGATCCCGTGGCCTTCGCGCTTAAGGACCGCGTCAGCCTGCTGTATGGCGCGGCCATGGTGGGGCTCTTTGGCGCTGCCTTGCTTTAAGAGCGGAGACCGGGAACATTTCTCCTTTCGTCAAGCGAACCGATATTCTGTCATGGGGCCGCGTCACGCGGCGGCCACAGCTTATCGCGCGTCCGCGCTTTCGCGATGAATTACAAGACCTTATCGGGAACGTCGGGCACACCAGTCGATTGGCCATTGGCTTGCGAAGGTCCTATGGCGATTCCTGTCTCAACAGTGGGGGCGCGCTCATCGACATGCGCGGCCTTGATCGGTTCATTGCCTTCGACGCCGAGAGTGGAATCCTCCGCGCCGAGGCGGGCGTTAGCTTTTCGGAAATCCTTCGGCTCGTCGCGCCGAAAGGATGGTTCCCGCCGACGACCCCGGGAACGCGCTTCGTCACCCTGGGCGGCGCGCTTGCCAACGACGTTCACGGTAAGAACCATCATGGCGCGGGCTCGATTGGACGCCACGTCCGCGCGTTCGGGCTTTTGCGCAGCGATCGCGGACGGCTAACCGTCACCCCTCAAAATGACCCGGCCCTGTTCGCCAGCACCGTCGGCGGGCTTGGCCTCACCGGCGTGATCGAATGGGTGGAGCTTCAGCTCGTCAAGATCGGCGGCGCCTATCTCGATGTCGAGACCGTGCCTTACGACAGTCTTGACGCCTTTTGGTCTCTGGCGGAGGAGAGCGTGCAACGCTTCGAGCACACCGTGGCTTGGATCGACTGCACGTCGCGCGGAGCCAAAAGGGGGCGCGGCATATTCTCGCGCGCCAATTGGATCGCGGATGGAGTCTATGACATTCACGACGACCGGACATGGAAGCGGATTCCATTGGAAGCGCCGGGTTTCGCGCTTAACCGTTTGACGGTCGGCGCGTTCAATAATGTCTATCATCGTCTCAACAGCGCCAAGGCGGGAACCAGCCGCCAGCATTACGCCGCCTTCTTCTATCCGCTCGACGCGATGCTCGATTGGAACAGGCTGTATGGCCGGCGCGGCATGCTGCAATATCAGTGCGTCATCCCGCGCGGGAACGAGCGCGATGCAATAGGCGCGCTGCTCGATGTCATAACGGCCTCTGGTCAGGCCTCCTTTCTGGCTGTTCTAAAGACTTTTGGCGACCTGCCTTCGCCGGGATTGCTTTCGTTTTCCCGCGCGGGCGCCACCTTGGCGCTCGACTTTCCCTATCGGGGCGAGGTGACGCTGAATCTGATGGCGCAGCTGGACGCCATCGTGAGCGAGGCCGGCGGCGCGCTCTACCCGGCCAAGGACGGCCGTATGACCCGCGAACTCTTCCGGCGATCCTTCCCCAGATGGGAACAAGTCGTTAGAGATGCCGCCCTGAGTTCCGATTTTTGGCGAAGGGTGGCGGAATGAACGGCCAAGGAGAGCGGATCGTGATTCTTGGCGCTGCTTCGGCCATCGCCGAAGCGACGGCCCGCCTCTGGGCGGCGCGCGGGGCTCGCCTCGTCCTGGTCGGCAGGGACGCAACGCGGCTGGAAGCGATCGCCGCCGATCTTATGACGCGCGGCGCGGCGCAGGTGATCGCTTGGCGGCTCGATTGCGCGACCGCTGATGCCCGTCCCCAACTCGACCAGATCGTTGAGAAGCTTGGCGGTCTCGACATCCTGCTTCTCGCCTACGGCCTCCTCGGCGATCAGGCTGAGCTTGAGCGAGAGCCAAGCGCGGTCACGAAACTGATCCAAACCAATTTCACGAGCGCGGTCGCTTGGTGTCTCGCCGCCGCCGCCATCCTCGAAAAGCAGCGCGCCGGCGCGCTGCTTGTCATCGGATCGGTGGCTGGAGATCGCGGCAGGCGATCCAACTTCATCTATGGCGCAACCAAAGGTGGGCTCGCCCGGCTCGTCGAGGGGATCGCGCACAAGCTGGCGCCGCTCGGTGCCCGCGCCGTGGTGATAAAGGCAGGATTCGTCGATACGCCGATGACGGCGGGGTTCACGAAAAAAGGGCTGCTTTGGGCCGGACCCGAGAAAGTGGCGGCGACTATAGTGGCGGCGGGCGAAAAGGGCGGACCGGTCGTCTACGCACCCTGGTTCTGGCGGCCAATCATGCTGATCATCCGGCATCTGCCGACCATTATCTTCAACAAACTCAACATCTAGGGGGCTCGCCTTGACCCTTGAAAGGGGAATCCGATTCTTCGACGCCAAGGCGGAAGCGCGGCGCTTCGCGCTATTTGTGGCGCTTGGCGGCTGCGCGGCGGCGGCCAATTGGCTGTCACGATTTCCGCTCGAACATTTCATGTCGTTTTCGGCGGCCGTCGTCGTCGCCTACATGGTCGGCATGGTGATCGCCTTCACCCTGTTCAACCGCTATGTGTTCCCCGCTTCGCCGCGACCACTCGCCGAGCAGATCACGTTCTTTGTGCTGGTCAACATCGCGGGAATCATCCAGGTCTGGGTCGTGTCGATGGCTCTGGTCTATCATGTGTTCCCCGCCATTGGCTTCATAGGGCCACTGGCCGAGTCGATTGCGCATGGCGTCGCGATCGGAGTTCCGACGATCTCCAGTTATTTCGGACACAAGTTTCTGACTTTCAAAAGTAGCTAATGCCTTATAGGCCTGAGGCGAACTTTAATCATGTTGCCCAAAGTGGCGGAGCGGTTGCCGGCAGAATGCGAAGCCGAATACCGATGCAGGACAGTTTTTGATCACCTCACCGTCAACGCAGTCATCAAGCTGATTAGTTGCTAACCGTCGCGTCCTGCCTTTCAGCTTTGGGGGTCACTTATAGCTGTGGCAGGGTGAAATCCTGAATCTTGTCAGCTTATACCGACTCCGGCGACTCAGGTTCGGCTTTCCAGGAATCGAGATATCATCGTGCCGCAGCTATAGGGCTTAGGGCAACGGAATCACTCTCCGACGCAACGCGCCGCTGGAGAGGGTATGGTGCCGTCAAATAGTTGCTTATCATCATCAGTAAAGAAAAAGCACCTATTAAATACGGTCCCGAAAAGAACCTATCCCACGCCACCGGAAAAGCAAGAAAATGGCTCGCCACAAAAGATACACTAACAACCGCTAGCGCGGCTGGCGTGGATATAAACATGCTAAAGGGAGGCGGCCTCTTAACCTGAGTCTTGACAATGTAAAGCGAGTATGTAGCCACAAGAGCATATAGAACAAATGTTCTATTGTAGAATAAGGACTTTACTCCATTTAACAGCGCACCCAAATAATGTTTCGCCGTTAATACCGGAGGCTCTGAAATAGGGTGAGTAAGGAAATTGACTAGTGTAAAATAGAAAATGGTAGACCACCCAGGGTTTTTCCAATAAATCCCAATACATACGTATATGGTAATAGATACAACTGCTGACAGAGCGGTTTTCCAGCGGGTTGATGCTTCAGATATAAATAAAAAACCCAACAATGGAATCACAAAAAGAATTAAATCTGTTCTGATTCCAATCATAATTGGCAGCATAAGTTGTAGAGCTGAAGTGCGTTTTGTTATATAAAGATATGTAGATGCTACAATAGCTAGGTATGCTAACCCATCTGGAGTAGAGTAAGTTGCTAGGTCCCATATACCGAAAGTGATTGCAAGCAATGGAACTGCGTATACGAGTTGATTTGCTAAGCAGCGCACAGACATAAGGTATAAAAAAACAGAGGCTGCGCCAATGGCAACGCCAGAGACAAAATGGGTTGCAAAAACAATATTTAAGCCGCTTTTATACAATAGATATATGGCTCCAGTATAAACCGGGCGTATTTGATAGAATGGTAACTGCTCGCTTAAAGCTGACGGATCGGTGCTTATGGTAAATCTATAGTAACCATCAACTAATTGTTTGTATATGTCGGTTGATACGGCATTCTGCACCTGATTATAAGTGAATGAATGAATTGATTTAATGTCGTTCTCTTCGAATGACTTTGCGGCGGCTATATAGCCAATCATGTCCCAATTGTAAAGTGGGCGATATACGGACAGTAGAACGGATCTAAGTCCTAGAATAAAGAACAGTAATACAGCAGCGGAGCGCTCAACAAGTGTCATTGCGTCATTGTTCTTTATATGTTTGTGGATGTCGTCAAATGCCATTGCGCGGGCTCCACGCCATTCTCATAGACCGACCTCCGTCGGATGACGGATGTGCCGCCGCTCAGATTGTCGAACTCGACGGATTTTGGCAAGGTGAGATCGAGAGTTGGTCGATTGCGACGTGGTGCGAGTATATGATAATAACCTTTATCACATAGTATGGAACAGGCGATGATCGACGACGCGGAAATCAGAGGCCGGCTGCTCAAGCACTTTTACAGGCTGCGTGACGCCAACGGCGGATGGTGTCCAGCGGACGAGATTATTCTAAGCCCGCACCCGGTCAGCCGTTCGGCCATTGCAAACGCGTGCCAACATTTGGCCGACGCCGGGTATATTCGATGGGAGCCTTTCAACCCTCCGATTGAGCAGCTCGCCATTGGAAGAGGACAGCGCAAGGCCCGTTATTTTTTGTACGCTACATTGGACGTATCATGAACATTGGCTTTATCTTCCTTCGGGACAGCCGTTTTTGAGGTGAGCGCGTCGTAGAGCGCGGTCTTTCCAATCTTCACCCGTGACGCCGCCTCGCGCACGGTCAACCCTTTTGCAATGAGGGCTTTGGCACGCTTCAGCTTATCGGCGGTGACGACGGGTTTTCGCCCGCCGCGCCGGCCACGAGCGGCCGCAGCGGAAAGTCCGGCGCGTGTGCGTTCGCGAATGAGGTCTCGTTCGAACTGGGCGAGGGCGCCAAACACGTGGAATACGAGTCGGCCGCCGGGCGTCGTCGTGTCGATCGACTCGGTCAGGGATCGCAGGCCGGCGCCGCTTTTTTCCAATTGGTTTACGGTCTCGATCAGATGCGGGAGCGAACGCGCAAGGCGATCGAGCTTCCAGGTGACGAGAACATCGCCGTCCCGCACGAAAGCGATAGCTTGCGCCAATCCCGGGCGGTCTGTCTTCGCGCCCGATGCACGGTCCTCGAAAATGCGGTCGCAACCGGCGGCGCGCAGGGCGTCGAGTTGGAGCGCCATCTCCTGCTCGAGCGTCGAAACTCGTGCATAACCGATCTGGACCATTGCGATTTTCCCGGACTCGTCCGTTTTTCCGTCCGACAATCATCTTGTCCGGCTTGCCGTTGTCAAGACATGTTTCCGGACACACGGCCGATCGGCCGGCAAAGGATCGATTGCCGGACAAACAATCAGAGGATGCAATGGCGCGACGGGGCCTCCTGAATGACGCCGATCGCAAGCGGCTGTTCGGAGCGCCTGACGACAATGGCTCCTTGATCCGGCTTTATTCTCTCGGCGAAGCCGACCGGGATTTCATTTTGTCGAAGCGCGGCGCCCGCAATCAACTCGGCATGGCCGTGCAGATCAGCCTGCTCAGATACCCCGGCATTGGGCTGCGTCTCGAAGACGAAACGCCTCTTGCGCTGGTGCAATTTCTTGCTCAGCAGATTGGCGCGCCCTGGCCGGTTTTCCTGGACTATGCGCGCCGCGACACGACCCGCCGAGAGCATTTTGGCGAGGCTGCGGAACGCCTCGGACTTCGGGTATGCACGAGCGCTGATCGGCGTGATCTGCTTGTCTGCGCCACCAACGAGGCGATGACGACGGACAAGGGGTCCACGATCGTCAGCGCATTGCTCCAGCGCTTGCGTAACCACCGGATCGTTTTGCCGGCCCCTGCAAGCATCGAACGGATTGGTTTGGCGGCCCGTGCTCGCGCACGGCGCCTCGCCTCCGAAGCCATGATCGTTGGGCTCAGCGCGGCAAAGGCCGCCCGTGTCGACGAACTCCTCGTCAATGATCCTGCCTTGAAACGAAGCCGGATAGCCTGGCTTCGCGATTGGGCGGAAGCTCCGTCCGCGTCGAATCTCATGACGATTCTCGACCGCTTGTCGTATCTGCGCGCCATTGGGCTCAATCCCAAGGCAACTGAACGGGTGTCCGAATGGCGGTTTCGCCAGTTGGCGCGCGAAGGTGCCGCAGCGCCAGCATTCCTTCTCGACGAATATGGGCCACGCCGGCGACGCGCCACTCTCGTAGCCCAGTTGCTCGATCTCGAAACGCGTCTGTCGGACGCCGCCGTCGGTATGTTCATCCGGCTGATTCTTGGCATCTTCACCAAGGCGCGCAAGCGTATTGAGCGCCGCTATCAAGCGACGGCGAAAGAGGTTGCCGATTTGATGCGCATGCTCTCGTCGACGATCGACGTGTTGAGCGAAGCGCGCGCCGCCAAAAGCGATCCATTCGAGGCGCTCGACAAAGAAATTGGCTGGAAACGTCTGCTTGCCGCCAGGCCAGCCGCCGCCGAACTCGGAAAGAGGGCCGACGAAGATCCGCTCATCAAGGCATGCGACCGGTATATGACCGTTCGCCGGTTTGCGCCGACATTCCTTGAGAGTTTCACGTTTCGGGCTTCCTCCAACAAGCACGCGTTGCTCGCCGCGATCGAGCTGTTGAAGCGGCTGAATGCGGAACCGCGCAGGGCGATGCCCGAAAGGCCGCCAACGTCGTTTCTGCCGAAAGCCTGGCAACGCCTCATTGTCAAAGAGGGCAAGGTCGATCGCCGCCAATATGAAATCGCGACGCTCGCCGTCTTGTGCCGACGCCTGGCTTCCGGCGACATCTGGATCGATGGAACCAGAAACTACCAGCAATTCGACCGCTATCTGCTGGCGAAAACCGACGTGCCCGAACAAGCCAAGGCGCTGGCCGCGCCAATGGGGTGCGATGACTATTTGCAAGAACGAAGCCGCCTCCTCGATTGGCGGCTGCATCGTTTCGCCAACGCCTTGCGCCATGATCGCCTTCAAGGGGTCGTGCTGCAAAAAGGAATTCTTCACGTCTCCCCAACGCAGGCGATCACGCCCCCCGAAGCGGATCGTCTCGATAGAGACCTTGACCGGGTGATGCCGCGCGTTCGCATCACCGAGCTTCTGAATGAAGTGGCGCGCCGCACGGGCTTTGCACAAGCCTTTACCGATCTGCGTTCCGGTAAGCCCGTCGAGAACGAGACCGCGCTGCTCGCCGCCATTCTCGCCGACGGCAGTAATCTCGGGCTGGAGCGAATGGCCAATGCATCACAGGGCGTGACCAAGGCGCAGCTCGCATGGGTGCATACTTGGTATTTGCGCGAAGAGACTTACAAGGCGGCGCTGGCGGCGATTATCGACGCCCACCACGTCGAGCCCATGGCGGCGATCTGGGGCGCCGGCGAAACATCATCGTCGGATGGCCAATTCTTCCGGGCCGGACGGCGAGGCCATGGCTCCGGCGAGATCAACGCAAAATACGGCATCGACCCGGGGATGCTCTTCTATACGCATATCTCCGATCAGTATGGGCCGTTTCACGCCAAGGTCATTTCGGCCACCATGGGTGAGGCGCCCCATGTCCTCGACGGGCTTCTGCACCATGGAGCCACCCTGATCGTCAAGGAACATTACACCGATACCGGCGGCGCGAGCGATCATGTCTTCGCCTTGTGCTATCTCCTTGGATTCCGCTTCGTGCCGCGTCTGCGAGACTTCCAGGATTATCGTCTCGGCGCTATTGAGAAAGTCTCCGCTTACAAAGGGATCGAAACTCTGTTCAGCCGCCAGATCCGCATCGACGTCGTTCGCGAACATTGGGATGAAATCATCCGGCTCGCCGCGTCGATCAAAGCCGGCGTCGTGGCTCCGTCCGTCATCTTGAAAAAGCTTGCTGCGTTTCCCAGACAGAACCGGCTCGACTTCGCGCTTTCTGAACTGGGTCGGCTTGAGCGCACATTGTTCATGCTCGACTGGCTGGAGAGCCCCGAACTGCGCCGACGATGTCATGCCGGCCTGAACAAAGGCGAATCACGCCACGCGCTCGCCCAGGCCGTGTTCCTCCATAAACAAGGCCGGATCGTCGATCGCACGTTCGAAAACCAGAGTTACCGCGCTTCTGGGCTTAATCTCGTCACTGCGGCTGTCGTCTATTGGAACACCGTGTATCTCGGGCGCGCAGTTCAGCATTTGCACTCGATCGGCAAAGCCGTTCCAGATAATTTATTGCGGCACGTGGCGCCCCTCGGCTGGAACCACATCGGCTTAACCGGCGATTACCTCTGGACCCAGGCCGCCATGTCCGGCGACGACTTCCGCCCCTTGAACATCATCGAAGAGGCCGCGTGACCAAACGGATGTTCATGATCCGTCCAAGTTACCGTACAAAAAATGACAGACCTTGCGCTGCCCTCAATCATGGATGAAATTCATACCCTTTTTGTCGTTGGCTTGGTCGCCGTTCTCGCGCCACTGCTCGCGCGATTGCCACCGCTTATGCAAACGCCCGTGGTCGTCCTCGAATTTGTGTTCGGAATAGTCGTTGGACCAGGGGGGGCTTAACTGGGTCACAAGCCAGGGCTCCATCGGCTTGCTCGGCG
>Ga0302320_10006142_pt1 | contig 26746 bp, 27 predicted proteins | sample Bog_T0_3_FD_202130 | JGI IMG/M metagenome (GOLD analysis project Ga0302320, IMG submission 202130) | Peat permafrost microbial communities from Stordalen Mire near Abisko, Sweden - Bog_T0_3 | ecosystem: Environmental > Terrestrial > Soil > Wetlands > Peat | place: Sweden: Abisko, Stordalen Mire...
GAGGCTCCTGCCCGCAGGCGGGGCAGCGCAGGCCGGGGCCGGGATAGGCGTGCGCGCAGGCCAGGCACCTCCTCATCGCGGGGCCCTCACCGCACCTTGTCGTACACGAAGGTCCGGTAGAGGCCCAGGGTCTGCTTGAAGTCGATGTCCACGGTGTCGACCAGGCGGTAGTGCCGGGCGGCCTCGGCGGGGAAATAGAGGAAGGTCTGGCCCATCACCAGCCGGTCGAAGCCGCCGGCGGCGACCTGGGCGCGGAGGCCGGCCTCATAGCCCTGGGCCTGGCGGCCGACCGCCTGCATGGTCGGGGAGAGGCGGTCCAGCGCGTTGCCTTGCGGCTGGGCCAGGTACTCCTGCATGCCGGTGTCGTGGAAGGGCATGCCCTTGGCGTAGGCCAGGGCCGCCGCCGTGCCGCTGACCAGCGTCCGCTTGGACGGGTCCAGGTGGGCGTCCAGGCGTTGCCAGGCCTGCGTGCGGGCCGCCAGGTCGTAGTTGTGGGGGTCCAGCAGCGTGCCCCCGGCGACCAGGATGGACGCGGCCAGGACCGCGCAGGCCAGGGCCCCATGGGTGCCGCAGCGGTTGAAGACGGCCAGGGCCAGCAGGGCCACGAAGGGCGCCAGCAGCTCCAGCAGGTAGGTCAGGTAGACGCCGGTGTGCACGGACATGCGGAAGGGCACCAGGTAGGCCATCAGCACGAAGTAGAGCTCGGCCTCGGCCAGGCCCCGCCCCGGGGGCCGCAGCCCCTGGCGGCGCAGCAGGCGCCACAGCAGCAATAGGGGCAGCGCCAGCATGCCGGGGAGGTACCACTCGAAGTCGTTCAACTGGCGCCAGGCCCAGGCGGGCTCGGGCATGAAGTTGTTGAAAAAGCTCAGGCAGGTCTCGTAGTGGTACAGCGGCATGGCGAGCCCGGCCGCCAGGGCCGCCGCCGCCGCCGCCGCCAGGAAGGCCAGCGTGTAGAGCAGGGCCGCCATGGGGCCGCGCTTCCACAGCACGGTCGGGCCCACCAGGATGGCGCCCATCAGGAAATAGGGCTTGGTGAAATAGGCCGCCAGGCCGAAAGCCAGGGCGTAGGCCAGGCCCCGGCGGTCATAGTCCCGGCGGGCGGGCGCGTAGAGGCTCATCAGGAAGAAGAAAAGGCCCGGCCCCTCGGGCTTGCAGGTGGGCAGGCCTTGGGCCATCCACAGCGTGTAGCATAGCAGCGCCGCGAAGCCGGACACCAGGCGCGACGAGCTGAGGCGGCCCCAGGCGTAGATGACCCAGGCCGAGGCCAGCAGGAAGAGCCCGTTGACCAGGCGCAGCAGGGCCAGGTCGGCCTTGCCATGGGCCCACACGAACGGCGCGCAGACCAGCGCCTGGCCGATGCCATAAAGCTGGGCGGCCAGCGGCGTGCGCTCCATCACGTAAGGGTCGATGCCCTGCGAGACCAGTTGGGCGCTGTAGACCTCGGAGATCTCGCGCCATTGCAGGGGGTAGGGGCAGCGGATCAGGCGCCAATCGTAATAAGCCGTGCGGGCGAAGCCGGCGAGCAAGGCCAGCGCCACCAGGGCTTTCAACGCATTATCCTTCGTCCAGGCCATGCCGGCTCCGCGGGGTGCAAGGCCAGCATCTTGGACCAAGGCCCCCGGCCTTTCCAGGCAAAAGACCTTGCCGCCGCCGGCGGGATCCGGCGTAAGATGGCCCGCATCCACTTCACGGGGGAACGCATGAGCCAGGCGGGCCCGGCGCCCACCGTCCTGCTTTGGGGCGGGCGTTCGCAGGCAAGGATCATCCATCAGATGCTGCTGGACCAGGGCGTGGCCCGGGTGATGGCGCTGTTCGACGCCTCGTTGGAGGCGCCCTACTTCGACGCCTCCGCACCGCTTTTCACGTCGGCCGAGCAGCTGCCCCAGGCGCTGGCCTTGGCCAGCCATTTCGTGGTGTGCATCGGCAGCGAGCACGGCTATGCCCGGGTGCGCGTGGCGGATGCCCTGCGCCGGAAGGGCTTGCTGCCCCTGGCGGTGCGCCACGAGCGCGCCTTCGTGGACAGCGGCGCCAGCCTGGGTGACGGCTGCGTCCTGATGCCCTACGCCTTGGTGCACAAGTTCGCCCGGGTGGGCGGGCAGTGCATCCTGAACACGGCCTGCACCGTGGATCACGAATGCGACCTGGGTCGCGGGGTGCATGTCATGGGCCGCGCGGCGCTGGCCGGCAAGGTGCGCGTGGGCGACTACGCCAGCATCGGCACCAACGCCACCATCCTGCCGGGCCTGAGCATCGGCGAGGGTGCCATCGTGGGCGCGGGCGCGGTGGTCACCAAGGACGTGGCGCCCTGCACGGTGGTGGCGGGCAACCCCGCCCGTCCCACCCGCCGGGCCGAGCCCCGGCTGGACGGGTCCCTGCAGGCCCTGGAAGCCCTTCTCCCCAAGGACCTATGAAGCCCCTGCTGTCGGTGGTGGTCCCGGTCTACGGCTGTGAGGCCTGCCTGGACGAGCTCTTGCGGCGCCTCAAGGCGGCCCTGAAGCGCGTGCCCGCGGACCACGAGATCCTGCTGGTGGATGACGCCAGCCCGGGCGGGGCCTGGGCGCGCATCGCCCGCCTGGCGGCCAAGGACCGCCGCGTCCGGGGCCTGCGCCTGTCGCGCAATTTCGGCCAGCACCAGGCCATCAGCGCCGGCCTGGACGCGGCCCGCGGCACCCACGTGGTGGTGATGGACTGCGACCTGCAGGACGACCCCGACGAGATCCCCCGCCTCTTCGCCGAGCTGCAGCGCAGCGGCTGCGACGCCATGCTGGCCCGGCGCTCGACGCGTCAGGACCCCTGGTGGAAGCGCCAGGCGTCCCAGCTGTTCTACCGCGCCCTGGGCTACCTCACCGACACGCGCTTGGACGCCAGCGTGGCCAATTTCGGCGTCTATCGGGCCAACGTGATCCAGGCCGTCCGCTCCATGGGCGACCAGACCCGCTTCTTCCCGGTCATGGTGCGCTGGGTGGGCTTCAAGGTGGGCTCGCTGGAGGTGGCGCACCAGCCCCGCTTCGCCGGCGATTCGGCCTACTCGCTGCTGCGCCTGCTGCGCCTGGGCGGCAACGTGGTGCTGACCTTCAGCAACAAGCCCCTGCGGATCATGGTGAACGTGGGCTTCCTGCTCAGCGGCTTGGCCGCGGCCTACGCCTGCTGGGTGCTGCTGCTGTCCTACCACAACGGCATCACCGTGCCGGGCTGGACCAGCGTGATCATCTCGCTATGGTTCCTCAGCGGCGTGCAGATGATCAGCGCCGGCATCGTGGGCACCTACATCGGCAAGATCTTCGACGCCGCCAAGGGCCGGCCCGGCTACATCGTGGGCGAGTCCGTCAACCCCAAGCGCGGGGCTTGAGCCTTGCCCGAGCGCATCCCCTTCAACCGCCCCTACCTGGTCGGGCGAGAGCTGGCCAACATCGCCGAGGCCCACCGCCTGGGCCAGCTGGCGGGCGACGGCCCGTTCACGCAGCGCTGCCATGCCTGGCTGGCCCAGGCCGTGGGCAGCCGCCAGGCCCTGCTGACCCATTCGTGCACCGCCGCGCTTGAGATGGCCGCCCTGCTGCTGGACCTGCAGCCCGGGGACGAGGTCATCCTGCCGTCCTACACCTTCGTCTCCACCGCCAACGCCTTCGCCTTGCGCGGGGCCGTGCCGGTGTTCGTGGACATCCGCCCCGACACGCTGAACCTGGACGAATCCTTGCTGGAATCGGCCGTCACCCCGCGGACCCGCGCCATCGTGCCGGTGCATTATGGCGGCGTGGCCTGCGAGATGGACCCCATCCTGGCGCTGGCGCGGCGCCGGGGCCTGGCGGTGGTCGAGGACGCGGCCCAGGGCATCCTGGCCGCGTACAAGGGGCGCCCCCTGGGCGGCCTGGGCGTGCTGGGGGCCCTCAGCTTCCACGAGACCAAGAACGTCATCTCCGGCGAGGGCGGGGCCCTGCTGGTCAACGACCCGGCCCTGGTGCGCGCCGCCGAGACCGTGCGAGAGAAGGGCACCGACCGCAGCCGCTTCTTCCGCGGGGAGGTGGACAAGTACACCTGGCAAGGGCTGGGATCCTCCTACCTGGCCGGCGAGCTGACGGCGGCCTTCCTGCTGGCCCAGCTGGAAGAGGCCCGCAGCATCACCGACCGGCGCCTGGCGGTGTGGGAGCGCTATCACCAGGCCCTGGCGCCCTTCGAGGCGCGCGGCCTGCTGCGGCGGCCGATCATCCCGCCCCACTGCCAGCACAACGGCCACCTGTACTACGTGCTGCTGGCCCCGGGCCTGGACCGGCTGCGGGTGCTGGAGGCCTTCCGCGCCCAGGGCATCCATCCGGTCACCCACTATGTGCCGCTGCACTCGTCGCCTGCGGGCCTGCGCTATGGCCGCAGCCACGGCACCCTGCCGGTGACCCAGGATGCGGCGGCCCGCTTGCTGCGCCTGCCGCTGTGGGTGGGGCTGAGCGAGGCCCAGCAGGCCCGGGTGGCGGCGGTCTTCGCGGGGCTTTAGCCCGCAGCCCTCATCGGCGCAGGCCCAGCACCGGCGCCAGCGCGTCGTTGAAGCTGTCCCCCGGATACAGCACCCGCTCCAGGTACAGGCCCTGCGGCGGCGCCGTGAACGGCGACAGCGTCTTGCGGTCGGACTTGAAGAGCTCCGGCGTCTGGGCCGCCTTGTAGCGCCCGCGCCCGACCTCCACCAGGTAGCCGGTGAGGCGCCGCACCATCTTCCACAGGAAGAAGCGCGCCCGGAAGCGCAGCAGGATCAGCGGCCCGTGCTCGACGATCTCGATGCCGTCCAGGTCCAGCAGGGTGTCCTTGGGCTTCTCCGGGTCCAGGTCGCTGAAGGCGGCGAAGTCGTGGCGGCCGGTGAGCATCGGCACGGCCTGCTGCATGGCTTTCAGGTCCAGGCGGTCCTTGACCCACCAGGCTTGGTCGGCGCCGAAGGCGGCGCGGCGGCGCAGCACCTGGTAAAGGTAGACCCGGCCCACCGCGCTCTTGCGGGCGTCAAAATCGTCGGATACGGCCTGGCTGCTGCGCACGGCGATGTCGGCCGGCAACCGGTCGTTGAGGCCCATCACCAGGTTCTTGGCGGGGAAGCGCAAGCCGCCGCTGCGGACGTGGACCACCTGCTGGAGGGCGTGCACGCCCGCGTCGGTGCGGCCGGCGCCCACCAGCTGCTTGATGTCCTTGAACTGGTCGCGGCAGGCTTTCTCCAGCACGTTGGCCACGCCCAGGGCGTTCTTTTGGGCCTGCCAGCCGCGATAGGCTGCCCCGTGGTATTCCAGGTCGAGGCGGTGGTTGGGCATGGGGCGTATCACCGAGTTCACAGGGATGTTGCTGTCGCGCGCACGGTGCGCGGTGCAGAATCGTGCCTGTTCGCGGCCCTGGCCGCAAGGCGTATGCGGAGGGAGCATGGTCTGGATCATGACGCTGGCCCTGGCCTTGTCGCCGGCGCTGGCCCCGGCGGCGGCTTATCCCAAGGTGGGCCATGTGGTCGTGGTCATCGAGGAGAACCACGGCTACAGCCAGATCCTGGGCTCGGACGAGTGCCCGTACATCAACCAGCTGGCCGGCCGCGGACGGGTGCTGACCCGGTCCTACGCGGTGGCCCATCCCAGCGAGCCCAACTACCTGGCCTTGTTCGCCGGCTCCACCTTCGGCGTGACGGACGACGCCTGCCCGCCGCCGGGCGCGCCCTACGACGCCCCCGACCTGGCGTCGGCGCTGGCGGCGGCCGGAGCCCGCTTCACCGGTTACAGCGAGGGCCTGCCGCTGACCCTGGCCGCGGCATGCCAGGACGGCCTGGTCAGCGGCTACCGCCGCAAGCATAACAGCTGGGTCGATTTTGGGGGGCTGCCGCCCGGCGCCAACCTGGGCTTTGAGGCGTTCCCGCAGGACCCCAACGCCCTGCCCCAGGTGGCCTTCGTGGTCCCCAACATGGCCCACGACATGCATGACGGCACGCCGGCCGACGCCGACGCTTGGCTGAAGCGGTCGCTGGCGCCCTATGCCCTGTGGTGCGCCGCGCACGACGACCTGCTGATCGTCACCTTCGATGAGGATAATGGTGCCGAGGGCAACCATATCCTGACCCTGGCCTGCGGCCGCCTGGTCCAGCCGGGCCAGGACGATGAGCGCGTCGATCATTATGGCCTGCTGGCGACGCTATGCCGGCTCTATGGCGCCCAGGCCCCCGGGCAGGCGGCCCAGGCCAGGCCCTTGGCCCGGCTCTTCCGATAAGGGTTCCCGCGCCGGCCCCGGCGCGGCAGAATAGCCGCCTCTGCGGCCGCGGCCGCATCATCAAAGGAGCGCCCATGCGCAGCAAGCGCCTGCTATCCCTCGCCTTGGCCCTGGTGGCGGGGTCCCTGTCCGCCGGGACCTTCGTCGGCACCATTGAATACCAGCTGACCAGCGCCAAGGGCGGCACCCACGCCATGAGCATGGCCCTCTCCGGCCGCAAGGTCCGCAGCGAGGTCACGGCCGGCAAGCATACGATGGTCAGCATCGTCGACCTGAAGGCCCGGACCGTCACCACCCTGATGCCCGAGCGCAAGGCCTACATGGTCGCCGATTACGGGGCCCTGGCGCCCAAGGCGTCGCCGATCACCGCGGTCAAGACCGGCGCCACCGAGACCATCGCCGGCTACAAGGCCCAGGAGTGGGCGGTGACCCGTGACGGCAAGGTCAGCTCAGTGTGGCTGACCCAGGCGTTGGGCCGCGGCTTCTTCCAGCAGGGCGGGGGAGCCTCCGTGGACGTGCCGGAGGAGTGGAAGGGGAAGGACCTGCTGCTGCTGCGCTTCAGCCGCCCCGGCGGCGCCCGCATGGAAGCCGTGAAGGTCGACACCGCCGCGCCCGACGCCTCCCTGTTCAGCGTGCCGGACGGTTACACCGAGATGAAGGGCTTCGGCGGCGGCGCCCCCTCCGACGACGGGGGCCAGGGCGGGTCCGAGGCCAGCGCCGGCATGGCGGCGCGCATGAAGGCGGCCATGGAGAATATGACCCCGGCCCAGCGCGAGGCCATGCAGCAGTCCATGAAGGCCCAGCCGGGCGCGGGCCAGTAGGCCCTCGGCAGCGGGGTCCGGCCAAGGCCCGCCGTCACGGCGGGCCTTTTGCTTTTGGCCGGGGCTGGCCCGGCGGCGCCCCCACCCATCCAGCGGTTCACGGGGCCCCATGGCCTATGTTAAGATTTCGCGTTCCGACACCCACCTTTGACCACCCTAGGAGCCCTTCGCATGCCCCCCATCAAAGTTGCGGTCCTGCCCGGCGACGGCATCGGCCCGGAGATCATGGAAGCCAGCCTGCCGGTCATCGCCAAGGCGGCCGCCGGCGCCAAGCTGGCCCTGGATTTCCAGCACGGCCTGGTGGGCGGCGCGGCCTATGACGCCACCGGCCACCCGCTGCCCCCCGCCACGCTGAAGCTCTGCGACAGCGCCGCGGCCATCTACTTCGGCAGCGTGGGCGGCCCCAAGTACGACAAGATCCCCGACCCCAACCTGCGGCCCGAGCGCGGCGCGCTGCTGCCCCTGCGCAAGCGCTACACGCTTTACGCCAACGTGCGCCCGGCCATCGTGTACAAGGGCCTGGAGAAGCGCAGCGCCATCAAGGAGTCCATCGTCACCGGCATGGACCTGCTGGTGATCCGCGAGCTGGTGGGAGGCGCCTATTTCGGCAAGAAGGCGCTGACCAAGAGCCACGCCTACGACGTCATCGACTACGACGCCAAGCAGATCGACCGGGTGCTGGACTTCGCCTTCAAGGCCGCCCTGGGCCGCCAGAAGCGCCTGACGCTGGTGCACAAGGCCAACGTGCTGCTGACCTCCGTCCTGTGGAAGCAGCGCTGGGACGTGATCCGCAAGAAATACCCCAAGGTGGCGGTGGATGACTGCTACGTGGACGCCTTCACCATGTACCTGATCTCGCGCCCGGCCAGCTTCGACGTGATGGTCACCGAGAACATGATGGGCGACATCCTCACCGACGAGGCCGCCCAGGTGACGGGCAGCATCGGCCTGATCCCCTCGGCGTCGTTGGGCGCCAAGAAGACCAAGTGGGGCACGTTCGGCCTCTACGAGCCCAGCCACGGCTCGGCCCCCGACATCGCCGGCAAGGGCATCGCCAACCCGCTGGCCACCATCCTGTCGGGCGCGATGATGCTGCGCTACAGCTTCGGCGCCGAGAAGGCCGCCGTGAAGGTGGAGGCGGCGGTGCGCAAGGTGCTGGCGCAGGGCCTGCGCACGCGCGACCTGGCGGGGCCCAAGGACAAGGCCTTGAGCACCCACGCCATGGGTCAGGCCGTGCTCAAGGCGCTGTAGGATGAGGCTGCGGGCGGGGGCCCTGGCGCTGCTGGCTCTGGCCTGGTTGGCCGGCTGCGCGTCGGCGCCCCCCGCCGGCGGCGCCAAGGGCATGTGGGTCAAGCCCGTGGCGGGCCCGGCGCTGGTGCGCATGGCCAGGACCCAGATGGGCCGGCCCTATTCCAGCGGCGGCCACGCGCCTGAGACCGGCTTCGACTGCAGCGGCTTGGTGTGGTGGTGCTACCAGCAGTTCGACAGCCAGATGCCGCGCCGCGCCAGCGAGCAGTTCAAGGTGGGTGACGCGGTGGAGCGGCGGGACATGAAGCCCGGCGACCTGGTCTTCTTCGACAACGGCGTCCGGCCCAAGCCCGGCCATGTGGGCATCTACGTCGGCAACGGGCGCTTCCTGCACGCCCCCAGCACCGGCGAGCAGGTGCGCGAGGACGAGCTGCAGAACAACTACTGGCGGCGCGCCTTCGTGGGCGCACGCCGCATCGAGTAAACCTAGAACCCATCGCCGAAAGGGGGCGCCTTGAGCATCCTGTCCGACCTCACCATCACCGAGCTGGCCCAGAAGCACGGCATGATCAAGCCCTTCGTCAAGAAGCAGGTCCGCAAGGGCGTCATCAGCTACGGCGTGTCCAGCTACGGCTACGACATCCGCGTGGCCAACGAGTTCAAGGTCTTCACCAACATCAACAGCACGGTGGTGGACCCCAAGAACTTCGACCCCAAGAGCTTCATCACCATCAAGGCGGGCCACTGCATCATCCCGCCCAACAGCTTCGCCCTGGCCAAGACGGTGGAGTATTTCAAGATCCCCCGGGATGTCCTGACGGTCTGCGTGGGCAAGAGCACCTACGCCCGCTGCGGCATCATCATCAACGTCACGCCCTTCGAGCCCGAGTGGGAGGGCTACGTGACGCTGGAGATCAGCAACACCACGCCCCTGCCGGCCAAGATCTACGCCAACGAAGGCATCGCCCAGGTGCTCTTCTTCCGCGGCGACCGGCCCTGCGGCACCAGCTATGCCGACAAGAAGGGCAAGTACCAGAACCAGAAGGGCCTGGTGCTGGCCAAGCTGTAGCCCCAGGACGGGACGTCGGGACGAGGCAGGAGCCCCGGAGCCTAGAGCTCCGGGGCTTTTTTGCGTTCGGGCCCTGCGCCGGGGAATAAAGGCCCGGGAGGGCCCATTCAATACAAGGGCCCCCGGGCTTTTGTGCGGTCGGCTTGGCATCTTCCTTCATGGAGCGGCGATGGACGCGATCGAGATCCTCAAGACCGAGCACAGGGGCGCCAAGGGCCTGATGGTGGAGGTGCTGGCGGCCACCGGCGCCAAGCGCAAAGGCCTTTTCGACAAGCTGAAGGGCGAGCTGGAGGCCCACGACCGCATCGAGGAGCAGGTCTTTTACCCGTCCGTGCGCTCCGCCCCCAAGGCCGCCGGCCTGCCCGCCGCCGACAAGAAGGCCCATGAGGCCGTCGAGGCCCTGCTGGACAAGCTGCACGCGCTGCCGGTGGATGACGGCTCCTGGACCGGCCTCTTCGCGGGCATGCAGAAGCAGCTGCTGGCGCATGTGGCCGAGGAGGAGACCAAGTACTTCGTCACCGTCCGCAGCCTTTTCAGCGCCGCCGAGCTGGAGGCCCTGGGTCAGAAGATGGCCGCCGCCAAGAAGGTCCTGGTCAAAGCCGGCTGAGCTTCGCCCAGCCTCCCCGTTCCCGGAGCCACGATGCTGAAGAAGATGACCCTTTGTGCGGCCTTGGCCGCGTCCGGCGTCCTGCTGGGCGCCTGCGCGGGCACCCGCGACCGGGGATTGAACGCCAGCCCCACCGCCGCCAGCGACTTGGCGCCCGTGTCGGGCAGCAACGTCAACGGCAAGGCCACATTCCACATGGAGGGCGGCCGCATGATCATCGAGGCCGACATCCAAGGCCTGAGCCCCGGCCGCCACGGTTTCCATATCCACGAGTTCGGCGACTGCGGCAACAACGCCAAGAGCGCTGGCGGGCATTTCAACCCCACCGGGCAGAAGCACGGCCCCGGCATGCTGATGGATAGCCACAGCGGCGACTTGGGCAACCTGGTGGCGGACGGCGGCGGCTATGCCCATGGCGTGTTCGAGACCGAGCACCTGTCCTTCAAGGGCGCCAATTCGGTGTTGGGCTTGAGCCTGGTGGTCCACGCCGATCCCGACGATTTCGTCACCCAGCCCAGCGGCAATTCGGGCGAGCGCATCGCCTGCGGCCTGATCTACCAGACGGGGCCGTGAAGCTTGGAAAACGGATGGTGACCGCTTAGAATGCCTTTGAGTTGAAAGGGCCACGCTGCAGCCAAACAGTGGAACGGCCATTCGGACAAAGCAGAAGCCCCGGAGCCGAGAGCTCCGGGGCTTTTTGTTTGGGCTTGGGCGTGGGCCAGGAGATTGACGAGGTGATACAAGGTATCCTATGCTTGGGAGGGGACCATGAACGCACCAGGGGATAGCCTGGAGTTCAGGGAAGGCACGGCCTTTCGGCGGCTGGATCGCCAGGTGCCAGGATTGGGCGATGCCATTCGAGCTTCTTATGCTGAACGGCCAGCCATTTTGACGCCGGTGAATGCGGTGCTACGCAAGGGCGAGATCGGGTTCATGGGCCGGGATTTCGAGTTCTTGCTCTGTAGGCGCGGGCCGACCAAGGTTTATTTGATCGGGCGGCAGAGATCGTCGATGGCATGGGGATACCTGCGGTCGACTTAGAGCATTTCTTGAAACTTTACCCGCGATAGGAGGCGGACATGCCGAAGCTCATTGGCAAATACGTGGGGGGCTACACTTACAAGGAGGCGGTGGCCGATGCCCGAGCCATGCGGAAAGAGGAGGCGGGGATCGATACCGGACATTTCCGGAAGACCGTCGTGAAGCTCCCGCCCACCCCCGATGAGGTGAAAGCCACCCGCAAGGCCCTGCACGTCAGCCAGGCCGCCTTCGCCGAGCTGGTGGGCGTCAGCGCCCCTAGCGTGAAGGCCTGGGAGCGTGGCGCCCGCCGCCCCGACGGCGTCACCAGCCGCCTGATCCGGCTGCTGAAGAAGGATCCCAGCTTCGTGCATGTTTGGGCCAAAGCTTAGCTCGCGGACCATTCCGATCAGCCTTCCTTTCGCAGGTTCCATGACCCTCTACCTAGCCTCCGCCTCGCCCCGCCGCAAAGCCCTGCTGGAACAGGTGGGCATCAAGCCGCGGGTGCTCCCCAGCCGCGTCCCCGAGTCGCGTCAGCGCGGCGAGAAGCCCCAGGCCATGGTGCTGCGCCTGGCGCAGGCCAAGGCCGCCGAAGTCGCTGTGAGGCTCGCGGCCAAGGGCGAGCGGCGCGGCTGGATGCTGGCGGCGGATACCACGGTGGCCGTGGGCGCCAAGGTGCTGGAGAAGCCCAACGGGCCCAAGGGCGCGGTGGCCATGCTGAGGGCCCTGTCGGGCAAGGCGCACTTCGTTTATACGGGCGTCTGCTTGCTGAACCTGACCAGCGGGGAGGCCCACAGCTTTGTGGAGGCCACCAAGGTCTTCTTCCGCCGCCTGTCGGCCGAGGAGGTCGCAGCCTATGTGGCCACGGGCGAACCGTTGGACAAGGCCGGTGCGTATGGCATCCAGGGCGCGGCGGCCGCCTTCGTTCGGCGCATCGAGGGCGACTATTACAACGTGGTGGGCCTGCCGCTGGCCGCGGTGGTGGAACTGCTGAAGGCGGAGGATTGATGCCGGGCCTCACCCTGGTGACGGGCGCCAACGGGCATATCGGCTCGCGGGTGGTGAAACAGCTGCTGGAGCGCGGCCGCCTGGTGCGCGCCTTCGTGCGCAAGACCGCGGACCTGCAGGGCCTGATGGGCGCCGATGGCGGGCTGCCGGCTGGGCTGGAGCTGGCCTATGGGGACGTGCTGGACCTAGCCACGCTGGACGGCGCCCTGGAGGGCGTGGAGCGGGTCTTCCACGCGGCCGCGGTCTTCAACACCCGCCTGGCCGATGAGAGCGAGATGCAGCGCGTCAACGTGGAGGGCACCGCCGAGCTGCTGCGCGCGCTCAAGCGCCATCCGGTGCAACGCCTGGTCTACACGTCCTCGGTGGCGGCCATCGGCTACAGCCGCGACCCCAAGGTGGTGCTGGATGAGGCCACCTGGAATGGCAAGCCCATCGACGTCTACACCGCCACCAAGACCGACAGCGAGAGGCTGGTGCACGAGGCGGTGGCGGCGGGCCTGGACGCGGTCATCGTCAACCCCTGCACGGTGCTGGGCCCCGGCGACCACAAGCCCACGCCCAGCAACGCCTTTGTGCTGCTGGCCTTGCAGAAGGGCGCGCCGGTGACCTTTGACAGCGGTCACACCTATGTGGACGTGGATGATGTGGCCGCCGGGCACCTGCTCGCCGAGGAGAAAGGCCGCCCGGGCGAGCGCTATGTGCTGGGCGGCACCCACGCCAGCAACGATGCGCTGCTGGCCGAGTTGGCCCGGCGCCGCGGCGGTCGGGCGCCCTTCATCCACCTGGGGCATGCTTCGGTGGAGGTCCTGGGCTGGGGCGTGGAGCTCAAGGCCAAACTGTCGGGGGGCAAGCCGCTGTTCACCCGGGCCAAGGCCCACCAACTGATCGACTACTATGGCTACTTCAGCCATGCCAAGGCCGCCGCCGAGTTGGGCTATGCCCCCCGGCCGCTGGACCAGGTCCTGGATCGGGCGGAGGCTTGGTACCGTGAAAAAGGCTGGCTGGAGGCCGTCAAATCGGCTTAAATGTTCAAAAGCCCTCCTGTCAGGTATTTTGTAGGGTCGCTTTGGGCGAATTTACGGCGAAGTCCTTGCCCGAAACCCTTGTGTTTGTTAGTATTTCGCCGGTTGACAACTTCATCGGTTGCCAATGAACACGGGCCGCGAGGCCCGTTTTCTGTTTTTTAGGCCCTTTCGCCCCAAGGGCCTGCGCGGCGTTGTCCCGCGTTCCGGCATCCGACGGTGGGGTACGGAGGTAAGGCATGAGCTCGATCGTCCTGGAAGCCCTGGAAGCGTTGGAGCGCTCGAAGCGCATCGACAAGAAGGTCCTGTTGGAGGCCCTGGAGGCCGCCATGGCGTCCGCCGGCCGCAAGGCCTATGGGGCCAACCTTAACATCGTCGTCGAGTTCAACGAGGGCAACGGGGAGTTCAAGGCCTTCTCGGTGAAGAAGGTCGTGGAGAGCGTCGCCGACGCCGACCTGGAGATCAGCCTGGAGGAGGCCCGCAAGAAGGTCGCCGACGCCCAGCTGGAGCAGGAGATCCGCCTGCTGCTGCCCAAGGTCGACTTCGGCCGCATCGCCGCCCAGACCGCCAAGCAGGTGGTGCTGCAGCGCGTGCGCGAGGCCGAGCGCGAGAAGGTCTACGAGGACTTCAAGAACCGCCTCAACGACGTGCTGACGGCCGAGGTCCTGCGCCAGGATGGCCGCAGCGTGATCCTGGACATCGGCGGCGGCGTGGAAGCCGTCCTGCCCCCCAAGGAGCAGATGTTCAAGGAGGAGTTCAACCCCGGCGACCGCGCCAAGGTCTTCGTGGTGGACGTGCGCCGCACCGCCCGCGGCCCCCAGGTGGTGGTCAGCCGCACCCACCCCATGCTGGTGAAGAAGCTCTTCGAGATGGAAGTGCCTGAGATCCAGGAAGGCATCGTCGAGATCAAGGCCATCAGCCGCGAGGCCGGCGTGCGCACCAAGATGGCGGTGCAGAGCTACGACGAGAAGGTCGACCCCGTGGGAGCCTGCGTGGGCATGAAGGGCATCCGGGTGCAGGCCGTGGTCACCGAGATCCTGGGCGAGAAGATCGACATCATCCCCTGGTCCGACGAGCCGGCCAAGCTGATCGCGGCGGCCCTGAGCCCGGCGCGCGTGTCGCGCGTGCTGATCGAGGAAGCCGCCAAGAAGGCCACCGTGGTGGTCGCGGAGGACCAGCTGTCGCTGGCCATCGGCAAGAAGGGGCAGAACGTGCGCCTGGCGGCCAAGCTGACCGCCTGGAAGGTGGACGTGAAGAGCGAGGCGCAGATGGCTGAGGAGCAGCTGCGCGAGGCCAGCCAGGAGCTGGCAGCCCAGGAGGCCGCCGAGGCCGCCGAGGCTGACGAGGAGGTCTTCGAGCTGCCCGGCGTCGGCGCCAAGCTGACCGCCCGGCTGATCGATGCCGGTTATGACGACCTGGAGAAGATGGCCGGCGCCACCCTGGAGCAGTTGACCGCCATTGAAGGCATCGGCGAGAAGACGGCTGAGAAGATCAAGGACGTCGCCGCCCGCCTGATGGCCGGCGAAGAGGTCCAGGACGATGGGGAAGACGCCTGAGCATCCGCATGCAAGACCGAGAAGGGAAGGTTGCAGTGAGCAAGATCCGAGTCTTTGAGTTGGCAGAGCGATGCGGCAAGACGCCGCAGGAGCTGAGGGACGAGCTGGGCCGGCGCGGCAAACCCGTGCATAGCAACCTGTCGTTGGTGGACCTGGCCACGGCCGGGATGATGGAGGCCTTCTACGGGGTCGCCCCTTCGGTGGACGCAGGGCCGGCCCCTTCGCCGGCTGCGGGGCAGCCGCCTGCAGCCGCCCCGGCGGTCAAGGCGCCCCCGGCCCCGGCCGCCGCCGCGCCGCTGGTCAAGGCGGTGGAGAAGTCGGGCGTCACCATTGACATGACCATCCCGTCGATGCCCAAGTTCGCCATCCCCAAAAAGAAGGTCAAGCCGGTGGACGTCCCGGCGGTCCTGGCGCCTGCGCCAGCGCCCGCCGCCGACAACGCGGCTCCCGCCGATGCCGTCGCCGCGCCTGTGCCCGTGGCGGCCGGCTCCGTGCCGGCTTTGGCGGTCGTGGCGGCCCCCGTGGCGCCCGCGGCGCCCCGCGCCCCGCGCCAGCTGACCTCCGTGAACATGGACATCCCCAAGCGCAAGATCGTCGAAGTGGTGGCTCCCGAGCGCCCCAGCGGCATCGTGCGCCGGGACGGCACCGCCGTCCCCAGCTCGGCCCCCGCCATGGGCGGCCCGGCGGCGCGGCGGCCCCGTCCGGGCGACCCCGCCACGGCCGGCGCGACCGGCGCGGCCCCGGCGGCCCCCGGCGCGGCGACCCCGGTCGCCCCCGGCACCCCGGGCGCCGGCACCACCAAGCCCAAGCCCGGCGCCGGCAGCAGCAACAACGCCCGGCCCGGCGGCAAGGGCGGCAAGGGCGGCAAGGGCGGCAAGAAGGACAAGTTCGCCGAAGTGGACGCGGGCCTGCGCCCCAGCTTCACCCAGATCACCGCGCCCGTGAAGGTGGAGGGGGCGCCCCGGCCCCTGGAGCTGCCCGAAGGCGCCAGCATCTCGGAAATGGCCCAGGCCATGGGCGTGAAGGCCTCTGAGCTGATCAAGAAGCTCATGGTGGACTTCAAGGTGATGGCCACCGTGAACCAGAAGCTGCCCAAGGATGTGGTGGAGACCCTGGCCGTGGATTACGGCTTCGAGGTCGTCCACGCGGGCCTGTACGGCGTGAACCTGCTGAAGGAGGAGGAGGACGACGTCAGCCGGCTGGTGCTGCGCGCGCCCGTGGTGACCATCATGGGCCACGTCGACCACGGCAAGACCAGCCTGTTGGACGCCATCCGTGACGCCAAGGTGGCCGCTGGCGAGAGCGGCGGCATCACCCAGCATATCGGCGCGTACAAGGTCAGGCTGCCGCAGCACGAGGGCTTCCCCGGCGGCGACGTGGTGTTCCTGGACACCCCCGGCCACGCGGCCTTCACGGCCATGCGCGCCCGCGGCGCCCAAGCCACGGACATCGTGGTGCTGGTGGTGGCGGCCGATGACGGCGTCATGCCGCAGACCGTCGAAGCCATCGACCACGCCAAGGCGGCCGGCGCGCCCATCGTGGTGGCCATCAACAAGATCGACAAGGAGGGCGCCAACCCCGACCGCGTCATGCAGGAGCTGGGCAAGCATGGCCTGGTCCCCGAGGATTGGGGCGGCACCACCATCATGGCGAAGCTGTCGGCCAAGAAGCGCCAGGGCGTCACCGAGCTGCTTGAGCTGCTGGCCCTGCAGGCCCAGGTGATGGAGCTGAAGGCCGACCCCGGCCGGCTGGCCAAGGGCGTGGTGATCGAGGCCAAGCTGGACAAGGGCCGCGGCGCCGTGGCCACCGTGCTGGTGCAAAAAGGGACGCTGACCGTGGGCGACACCATCCTGGTGGGCAACCATGTGGGCCGCGTCCGCGCGCTGGTCAACGAGAAGGGCGCCAAGATGAACAGCGCCGGCCCCAGCACCCCGGTGGAGCTGCTTGGCCTGGGCGGCGTGCCCGAGGCTGGCGACGTGCTGATGGTGGTGGAGGACGAGAAGCTGGCCCGCCAGATCGCCACGCGCCGGCAGGCCGTGCAGCAGGACCGCGAGCGGGCCAACCGCGGCCATGTGAAGCTGGAGGACCTCTTCGACCGGATCCAGACCGGCGACATGAAGGAGCTGAACCTGGTCATCAAGGCCGACGTGTCCGGCTCGGTGGAGGCCTTGCGCGCGGCCTTTGAGGACATCAAGTCCGAGAAGGTGAAGGCGCGGGTCATCCACGGCGGCGTGGGCGGCGTCAACGAGAGCGACGTGATCCTGGCGGCCGCCTCCGACGCCCTGATCCTGGGCTTCCACGTGAAGGCCGCCAATTCGGCGATCGACCTGGCCCACAAGGAGAAGGTCGAGATCCGCATGTACGACGTCATCTACGACGCCGTCAACGACGTGCGCGACGCCATGCTGGGCATGCTGACCCCCCATTTCAACGAGATCAGCATCGGCAAGGGCGACGTGAAGCAGATCTTCAAGATCACCAAGGGCTTCATCGCCGGCTCCATCGTCACCCAGGGCAAGATCACCCGCGACTGCACCCTCAAGTTCTTCCGCGAAGGCGAGAAGGTCTGGGAGGGCAAGGCCACCGGGCTCAAGCGCTTCAAGGACGACGCCCGCGAGGTCATCGAGAGCCAGGAATGCGGCATCTCGCTGGACCCCAGCTCCGGCATCAAGGAAGGTGACACCTGGGAGGCCTTCGTCCAGCAGGAAGTGGCCCAGAAGCTGTAGCCCATGGAATTCAAGCGATCAGACAGGGTGGCCGAGCGGATCCGGGCCGACATCAGCGAGCTGCTGCTGAAGAAGGTCCACGACCCCCGCATCGGATTCGTGACCATCACCCGGGTGAAGGCCAGCGACGACCTGCGCAACATGACGGTCTTCGTCTCGGCGTTCGGCAAGGACGCGGCCGCCAAGAAGCGCACCATGGAGGGCCTGAAGTCGGCCACGCCCTTCCTGGAGCGCGAGGTCTTCCGCGGCCTGGCCATCAAGGTCAGCCCCGAGCTGATCTTCCGCCTGGATGAGAGCCTGGAGAAGGGCCAGCAAGTGCTGCAGAGCATCAAGGAAGCCATCGCCGCGGACGCCAAGCCGCCGGAGGGGCCTGCGGGCACGGGGCCTTCCGGCGGAGGGGAAGCGTGAGCGCCCCCCGGGTGCAGGCGCCGGAGGCCTTGGTGCGGGCCCTGAAGGCCGCCTCCACGGTGGCTTTGGTCACCCATCTCAACCCCGATGGCGACGGCTTGGGCGCGGAAGCGGCCTTGGCCTTGGCCTTGGAGTCCCTGGGCAAGCGGGTGGCTGTCCTCAACAACGACGCCACGCCGGCCCAGTACTCGTTCTTGGGCCTCGAAGAGCGGCGCCCCTCCGGCGCGTTCGACGCTGACCTTGCCATCTCCCTCGACTGCCCGGTGCTGGAGCGCCTGGGCGAGCGGGGGCAGGCGGCTTTCAAGGCCGCCCCGGCCACCGTCGTGATCGACCACCACGTGCCCAAGGAGCCGTTCGGCCAGCAGGTGTGGGTCTCCACGGAGTCCTGCGCCACGGGCGAGATGATCGAAGCCCTGCTGCCCCAGCTGGGCGTGGCGCTGACGGCCCCCATGGCCACCGCGCTTTACGCCGCCGTGGTCAACGACACCGGCTGCTTCCGCCACAGCAACACGGACGCCTTGGTCTTCGCCCTGGCGGGGCGGCTGCTGGCCGCCGGCGCCGACGCCAAGGATGTCAACCGCCGCCTGTTGGACGAGAAGCCGCTGAGCATGGTCCGCCTGCAGGCCCATGTGCTGGACCGCCTGCGCGTGCTGGCGGGCGGCCGGGCGGCCCTGGTGAGCGTGGGCGCCGCCGACCTGAAGGCCTTCGGGGCCACCTGGGAGGACACCGACGGGCTGGCCGAGGGCCTGCGCTCCATCGCCGGCGTCCAGGTCAGCGCCATGCTGCGGCAGGAGGGCGAAGCCAAAGCCAAGCTGAGCCTGCGCAGCAAGTACGATTTCGACGTGAACATCTTCGCCGGCCGCTGGGGCGGGGGCGGGCACGCCAAGGCGGCGGGCGCCACCGTGCCCCTGCCGTTCGAGGCGGCGGTGGAAGCCGTGGCCGGGGCGTTGGAAGAGGCGCTTGGAAAGTGAAGCCGGAGCGCGGCCGCCGATGACGGGGATCCTGCTGTTGGACAAGCCCGCCGGCATGACCTCCCACGACGTGGTGGCCAAGGTGCGCAAGGTCCTGGCGACCCGCGAAGTGGGCCACGCCGGCACGCTGGACCCCCAGGCCACCGGGTTGCTGGTGCTGGCCGTCGGCGGCGCCACGCGTTGGCTGCCCTGGCTGCTGGCGTCCAAGACCTACCGCACCAGCCTGCGCTTGGGGCTGGCCACCGACACCGAGGACGTGTGGGGCGTGCCCATCGCCCAGGATGAGGCGCCCGCGCCGGGCGAAGCGGCATGGCGCGGCGCGCTGGAAGGGCTGACCCGCCTCACTGAGCAGGTCCCTCCCATGGTCTCGGCCCTGAAGGTGGGCGGCCGGCGCCTTTACGAGCTGGCCCGCGAGGGCAGGAGCGTGGAGCGAGCCCCCCGGCCGGTCAGCATCACGGCGGTGCGGGTGCTGGCCGTGCGCGGCCAGGAGGCGGATCTCGACGTGGACTGCGGTCCCGGCACCTACGTGCGAAGCCTTTGCGTGGAAGCCGGGCGCCGCCTGGGCCGCCCCGCCTGCATGACCAGCCTTCGGCGCCTCCGCAGCGGAGCCTTCGACGTGGAGCAGGCGCTGCCACCGGAGCGCTGGGCCGCCGACGGATTCGGCGCGGCCCTGCTGGGCGCTGACGCGGCCCTGGCGCACCTGCCATGCAAGGGTCTGTTGCCGTCCGAAGCCGTGGATGTGTCCTTTGGCCGCAGCGTGGCCGGCCCGGCGGAGGCGCAAGGCACCTGGCGCCTCAATAGCGGGGGCCGACTGCTGGCGCTGGCTCAGGCCGGCCCGGGCGGGCGCCTGCAACCCAAGAAGGTATTCGCAGCCTGATGCGCCTGATCACCCAGCTCCCCGAAGCCGCGACGCTGCGGCGGCCCCAGGTCCTGGCCATCGGCGTTTTTGATGGGTTGCACCGGGGCCACTTGGCCGTGCTGGCCCAGGCCGTGTCACAGGGGCGGGCCTTGGGCCTGCCGGTCGCCGCGCTCAGCTTTGACCCGGCCCCCGAAGCCGCCCTGGGGCAGAGCATCCCGGCCCGCCTGCAGCACCCCGGCGAGCAGGCCGAGCAGTTCAAGGCCCTGGGCCTCGATCGCCTCTACCGCGTGCCCTTCACCCCGGCCCTGGGCCGGCTCAGCGCCCAGGCCTTTGCGGCCCGGGTCCTGGCGGCCCGCCTGGCCTGCGCCCAGGTGGTGGTGGGCCACGGCTTCCGCTTCGGCGCCGGCGCGCTGGGCACCGTGGACGCATTGAAGCGCCTGGGCCTGCAGCTGGGCTTCGGCGTCAGCGAGGTGGCCCCCGCCCGCGTCGGCGGCCATCCGGCGTCCTCGACCCGGCTGCGCCACGCGGTGCAGGCCGGGCGCATGGCCGAAGCCCAGCGGCTGTTGGGGCGCCCCTGGCGCCTGCGCGGGACGGTGGTCACCGGCCGCAAGCTGGGGCGGACGATCGGCTTCCCCACGGCCAACCTGGCCAGCCCGCAGTCGGCCTTGCCGCCCAGGGGCGTGTGGGCCGGCAGGGTCCGCGTGCTGGGCCCGCAGGGCCCCGGCGCTTGGAGGGGTTTCGTGGGCAACCTGGGCGTGCGCCCGACGCTGGGCCAAGGCCTGGCGCCCAGCATCGAGCTGCACCTGCTGGGCTTCACGGGCGCCCTGGTGGGCCGCACGCTGGAGGCCGAGTTCCTCAAGGCCTTGCGGCCGGAGAAGCGCTTCGCCGGCCTGGAGGCCCTGAAGGCCCAGATCGGCCGCGACCGCGACCGGGCCCGGGCCTGGCTGAAAGGCCGCTTGAAAGGTTAGGCACCGCCTTGCGCCTCGCGCGCAAGCCATCCTTCAGGGTGGCTTGCGCGGGATGCGGGAAGGCTCGCACCTGGACCCCCTTCGGGGCCCGTCATCGACCCACTTCTCGGGCGCCCGCTGCTCCGGCGGCGACCTGGGAGGAGGGCGTCTGTTCCAAAAGGAGATCAACACCATGGTCATGGCCAAGGAATACAAGACCGCTGTCATCAAGGACTTCGCCCAGAAGAACGGCGACACGGGCAGCCCGGAAGTGCAGGTCGCGCTGATGACCGAGCGCATCAATTACCTGACCGAGCATTTCAAGACCCACAAGAAGGACCACCACAGCCGCCAGGGCCTGCTGAAGCTGGTCAACCAGCGCCGCAAGATGCTGGAGTACCTGCGCAAGAACGCCCTGGAGCGCTACAAGAAGGTCATCGACCGCCTCGGCCTGCGCAAGTAGGCAGCGATCCATCCTTCGAAAATTTCCGTCCGCAGACTGGAGAAGATAATGGCATTTGAAAAGGTAAGCCTCGAGTTCGGCGGCAAGACGCTGACGCTCGAGACCGGCAAGTGGGCCAAGCAGGCCGCCGGCAGCGTCGTGGTCCGCTACGCGGACACGGTGGTGCTGGGCGCGGTCACCTCGGCCAAGACCATCCGCGAGGGCCAGGACTTCTTCCCCCTGACCGTCGACTACCGTGAGAAGAGCTACGCCGCGGGCAAGATCCCCGGCGGCTTCTTCAAGCGCGAGGGCAAGCAGCGCGACAGCGAGATACTGACCTGCCGCCTGATCGACCGCCCCATGCGGCCCCTGTTCCCCACGGGCTTCTTGAACGAGGTGGCGGTCAGCCTGATGACCCTGTCCTCGGACAAGGAGAACGAGAGCGACATCCCCGCCATGATCGCGGCGTCGGTGGCGGTCTGCCTGTCGGACATCCCCTTCGCCGGCCCCATCGGCGCGGTGCGCATCGGCCAGGTGGAGGGCGAGTTCGTGGTCAACCCCACGTTCGCCCAGATGGCCGTCAGCACGCTGGACCTGGTGGTCGCGGCCACCAAGGACGCCATCATGATGGTGGAGGGCGGCGCCCAGTTCCTGACCGAGGAGCGCATGCTCGACGCCCTGGACCTGGCCCACGCGGAATGCCGCAAGGTCGTGGCCCTGCAGGAAGAGCTGATCAAGAAGGCCGGCAAGCCCAAGAAGGAAGTGACCCTGCACCTGCCCGACCCGGAGATGAACAAGGCCGTGCGCGCCCTGTTCGAGGCGCCCATCAAGGCGGCCACCAAGAACCCGGACAAGCTGGCCCGCCAGGAGGCCGTTGAGAAGCTGATGACGGACGCCAAGACCGCCTTCGCCGCGACCCACGCCGAGAAAGCCAAGGACGTGAAGGCCGTGCTGGAGCAGATCGAGGTCGAAGCCGTTCGCGGCATGATCGCCAACGACGGCCAGCGCCCCGACGGCCGCGCCATGGACCAGGTGCGCCCCATCGACGTGGAAGTGGGCGTCCTGCCCCGCACCCACGGCAGCGCGCTGTTCACCCGCGGCCAGACCCAGGCCCTGGTGGTGGCCACCCTCGGCAGCAAGCGCGACGAGTCGCTGCAGGAGGAGCTGGAAGGCGAGAGCTGGAAGAAGTACTCGCTGCATTACAATTTCCCCAGCTTCAGCGTCGGCGAGACCAAGCCCAACCGCGGCCCCGGGCGGCGTGAGATCGGCCACGGCATGCTGGCCGAGCGCGCGGTCAAGGCCAGCCTGCCCCCGCACGACAAGTTCCCCTACACCATCCGCATCGTCTCGGAGATCCTGGAGAGCAATGGCTCCAGCTCCATGGCGTCGGTCTGCGGCGGCTCGTTGGCGCTGATGGACGCGGGCGTGCCGGTGAGCGGGCCGGTGGCGGGCATCGCCATGGGCTTGATCAAGGAAGGCGACAAGTTCGTGGTGCTGACCGACATCCAGGGCCTCGAGGACCATTTCGGGGACATGGACTTCAAGGTGGCCGGCAGCAAGGACGGCATCAGCGCCATCCAGATGGACATCAAGATCGACGGCTTGAGCCGCGAGATCATGCAGAAGGCGCTGGCCCAGGCCAAGATCGCCCGCCTGCATATCCTGGGCAAGATGGCCGAAGGCTTGAGCGTCCCGCGCGAGGGCCTGTCGCAGTACGCGCCCCAGATCGAGAAGATCCGCATCAACCCCGAGAAGATCGGCATGCTCATCGGCCCTGGCGGCAAGAACATCAAGCGCATCCAGGAGGAGACGAAGTCGCAGATCAACATCGAGGAGGACGGCGGCGTGCAGGTGGTGGCTGAGAATGACCAGTACCTGAAGCTGGCCGTGCAGGCCGTGCGCGACAGCGTGGCCGAAGCCGAGGAAGGCAAGACCTACCTGGGCAAGGTCGCCAAGATCATGGAGTTCGGCGCTTTCGTCACCATCCTGCCCAACGTGGATGGGTTGTGCCACATCAGCGAGCTGGCCGACGCGCGCGTCGCCAAGGTCGAGGACGTGGTGCGCGAAGGCGACGAGATCCTGGTGAAGTGCATCGGCGTGGACTCGGGCTCGGGCAAGATCCGCCTGAGCCGCAAGGCCGCGTTGAAGGACCGGCAGGGCTGAAAAGCCCCGTGGCCGTCCACAACGGCAAGGCAGTGAAGCGCGCGCCGGAGGCCCCCCAGGGGCTTCCGGCGCGCGTCTTTTTGGGGCCAGCCGCCTGGTTCTGCGGCGAGGGGGCCTGGGAGGCCGCCGCCGCCGAGCTGGCCGCCTGGCCCCGACCCCTGGGGCTGCTGGGCGAGGCGGGCCTGCTCAAGCGCTTCCGGGCCCCGCTCCAGCGCGCCCTGATCGAGAGCGGCCTGGAGGTCGAGCTGTTGGCCCAGAGCGACGGCGCCGATTGCGATGAGGCCGGCCCGGCGCGGGTGCTGGCGCAGGCCCAGGCCCGCAACGTGAAGTCGTTGCTGGCCTTCGGCGGCGGCCGGATGATGGATCTGGGCAAGCGCACCGCCGCCTTGGGCGGCTGGCGCCTCGCCAGCCTGCCCACCAGCGCGGCCACCTGCGCCGCCGCCAGCGCGGTGGCCGTGGTCAACGGGCCCGACGGCGGCTATCTGCGGGTCGATGACCTGGGCCGCCCGCCCGAGCTCTGTGCGGTGGAGCTGGAGCCCCTGCGGCAGGCCCCGCCGCGCTTGTTGGCCGCGGGCTTGGCGGACACCCTGGCCAAGTGGCTGGAATGGCGGGCGGTCGAGGGCAGCCCCGGGCATTTTGGCGCGGCGGCCGGCTGGGCCCTGGCGCGCCAGGCGGCCGAGGACTGCCAACGGCGCGGGGAGCGCGCCCTGCGCGACCCGCGCGGCGATGACCTGGTGGCGTGCGTGGAGGCCTGCCTGCTGGCGTCGGCGGCGGCCTCCTGCGCTGGCGAGGCCCCCGCCGCCGCCGCGCACAGCCTGGCCAACGCCCTTTCGCGCCAGGCCCCCGGCCGCGGCCTGCTGCATGGCGAAGCGGTGGGCTTGGGCCTGCTATGGCAGGAATCCTTGCTTGCCCAAGTCGATAGGGAGAACATGGGGGCATCGGGCCTGCGCGACCAGTTGCGGGCTTGGGGCCTGCCTGTGGCGCTGCCGCCCGGGTTGGATCTGGAGCGCCTGCTGGACGACGCCCTGGCCGAGGATGAGACCGTGCACCTGATGGGACTGCGACTGGACCGCGCCCTGGCCGGGCGGACCCTGCCCTTGGACGCCTGAGCATGGACCCAAAGAGCCAAGCCGAACGCCATGACGCGTTCTTCGACCTGGAGCGCGACCCTCGCCGGGCTGCGCTGACCAGGCCCAACACCCTGTTGCGGACCACCGAATGGGGGGGCCTCACGCTGGTCAGCTTGCTGGCTTCGTGGGCTTTCCCCCCTTATTTCGTGGCCGTCATGCTGCTGGCGTTCTTTAACGCGGGCGGCTTGCTGTGGGTCACGCATCTCAACGAGGCCGGCCGCCGCCGCTTGCGCGAATTCGAGGTCGAGTTCTCCAAGGGTCATGCCATGGAGGAGGCCGGCCAGTGGTCGCAGGCCGCCGCCTACTACGCCGGCGTGGCGCCCCGCTACCAGGACCACCCCCAGATCTCGCGGATCGCCTTGCACCGGGTGGAGCACCTGCGGCGGGAGCATCCGGAAGCCTTCCTCCCCGCCCGGCCCAAGAAAAAGCGCGCCACGGCTGCCGTCAAGCGGAGCCGGCGGTGAAGTGCCCCCGCTGCCTGGCCAAGGCGCCCGCCAAGGCCCGCTACTGCCCCGCCTGCGGGCAGGCCTTGGACGTGGCCAGCCTGCAGACTTGGGACGACGCGCGCCGGCGCTTCCAGCGCGGCGATTACGCCGGAGCCGAAGAGGCCTTGCGCAACCTGGCGGCGGGCGAGGGCCCCGAGGCGGCCCGAGCCCTGGCCTGGCGCGGCCATGCCGCCTTCTTCCGCGGCCGTGAGGCTGAAGCCGAGATCAGCTACCGTCGGGCCTTGCGGCGCGTCCCGGGGCTGTGGGAGGCCGCCCACCAGCTGGGGTCCCTGGCTTTCGCCCATGGCAATTTCAGCGAGGCCGCCGAGGCCTTCCAGTCCGAGGCGGACGCCGAGGACGACTTGACGCTGCACCCCTTGGGGCCGCTCTTCGGCGGGTCGGGGCGGCGGGCCCGGGCGCAGGCGCGCCTCTACCTGGGCCTGAGCCTTCGCGAGCTGGGCCAGGCTGAGGCGGCCGAGGCCGCCCTGCGCCAGGCGATCGCGCTGGATCCCGGCGAAGCGCTGGCTTGGGGCGTGCTGGGCGACCTTTTGATGGCCGCCAACCGCTTCGGCGAGGCCGCCGAGAGCTATCGTCAGGCGCTGAAGAACGTCGCCGACGAGCAGGGCCTTCGCAGCCTGCGCAATGACCTGGGGGTGGCCTTGTTCCGTGGCGGCGACCTGGACGAGGCCGCCGCCGAATTCAAGGCCGTGCTGAAGGAGAAGCCGGACGACTCGAACGCCCTGCACAACCTGGGGATGCTCTACCTGAAGCAGGGCCTGGGGGAGGAGCTGCGCCAGGACCTGCGGGAGTTCCTGAAAGCCGATAAAGCCGAACAGCTGCTCCTGGGCTTGACCCGCAGCCTGGTGGAAGGCGCGCGGGGCCAGGCCCAGGCGGTCCCCGAAGGGACGGGCATCATCGGGCGCAGCCCCCTGATCCGTGACGTGCTGGACCTGGTCAGCCGGGCGTCGCGCGGCGACAGCAATGTGCTGGTCCTGGGCCCCAACGGCAGCGGCAAGGAGCTGGTGGCGCGGGCCATCCACAAGCTGAGCCCCCGCTCGCAGGGGCCCTTTGTGGCCGTGAACTGCGCCGCCCTGCCGGAAGCCTTGCTGGAAAGCGAGCTGTTCGGCTACGACAAAGGCGCCTTCACCGGGGCGGTCAGCGCCAAGCCGGGCCGCTTCGAGCTGGCCAGCGGCGGCACCTTGTTCCTTGACGAGATCGGCGACCTGCAGCCGGCGCTGCAGGTGAAGCTGCTGCGGGCCGTGCAGGAGAAGGCGTTCGAGCGCCTGGGCGGCACCCGCACCTTGAAGCCGGATTTCCGCCTGATCACGGCCACCCATCGAGACCTGCGCAAGGCCGTGCTGGAGGGCCGCTTCCGCGAGGACCTTTACTACCGCCTCTTCGTGATCCCCATCCAGCTGCCGGCCCTGCGCGAGCGCCTGGAGGATATCCCCCTTTTGGCCGAGCATTTCCTGGCCCGTTTCAACGCTCGTGAGGGCAAACGCTTCAGGGGGCTGCACCCGGCGGCCATGAAGCGGCTGGGCGAGCATGACTGGCCCGGCAACGTGCGCGAGCTGGAGAATTGCCTGGAGCGGGCCGTGGCCATGAGCGATGGCGATTGGCTGGAGCCGCAGCATTTCCACTTTGAAGCGTCGGCCCAGCCCGCTGAGGCGCCGCCGGCTCCGGGCCCTGTCGGCGTGCCGGCAGCAGGGTCCGCCTGGTCGCCCGGGGAGGCGGCGGAGCGCGAGCAGATCGCCCAGCAGCTGCGCGTCTCGGCGGGCCAGGTGCAGGCCGCCGCCGATAGCCTGGGGATGAGCCGGGCCACGCTCTATCGCAAGATCGGGAAATACCGTCTCAAAAATATCAATATTGAGATTAATTCTCAAATATGATACAATTTATCTAGTCGAAATAACGGTCCACATTATGACAAATAGAAAAAAGCACTTTAATTAAAGGTTTTAATGACTCGCATCCCCGGACTTAGTGTGGGCATGGGACTTGCATGTCTACGGTCAGGTGGCGCCATGTATACTTTTGAATGCCTCGTTAGGATG
>Ga0302320_10006144_pt1 | contig 26741 bp, 21 predicted proteins | sample Bog_T0_3_FD_202130 | JGI IMG/M metagenome (GOLD analysis project Ga0302320, IMG submission 202130) | Peat permafrost microbial communities from Stordalen Mire near Abisko, Sweden - Bog_T0_3 | ecosystem: Environmental > Terrestrial > Soil > Wetlands > Peat | place: Sweden: Abisko, Stordalen Mire...
GTATTGTCAAGGAGAGGAGCACAACCATGTCCCACCAGGAACGCGAGAAGCTCAAGCTGTTGCAGAGACTCAGAAAAGTGCGCGGCCAACTCGACGCCGTCGAGCGTTCGCTGGCCGCCGATGAGGATTGCGGCGGCCAACTCATGCTGCTGGCGGCCGTGCGAGGCGGCGTGAACTCGCTGATGGGCGAGGTGCTTGAAACCCATATTCGCTTTCACCTCGCGGATGGCGCCAAGGAGCAAATTGCACCGGAGCTCGCCGAAGACCTCATCGACCTGGTGCATGCCTATCTGAAATAACGTCACTTCGGAAGGGAGTCTTCCCGCATGCAGATAAAGGCCTCGACCATCTGAGCCGCAGTCCGTATCCTGCCTATATTAGATGCCGGGGCGACGCCGAAATATTAAGGTCAGGTTGATTTAAAAGGTAGGTATTCTTCTTTCTCATCCGCAGGCCGAATGAATGCGACGCCCCAACTGCGATGCTACTGGTAGTTACCGATCAGAACGAACGGAGCCCAATAGAAGGGATGGGAATAGCCAGCTTGAGGCCCCGTCTGCACCGGCCCTCCCACAGCCTCAAAGCCGCGCTGGCTGCGCCCATCGGCAGATGCGGCCGTCCCCTTCAGCAGCGCCAACTGCGTCTGGCGCAATGCTTCCGCTTTGCCGTCGGCCGGATTCTTCAGCCATCTGGAGTAGAAATCGCTCATCAGGCGGCTGGTGCTCGCATCGTTCACATCCCACAGCGTAGCCAGCACAGCTTCGGCGTCCTTTTGCTGCGCGATCATGCCAAGGCTGTCCATCTCCGTGCCGTCCCGGGTCTTGTAGTCCTTGGCCGTGCTGCAGGCGGAGAGAGTCAGCAGGCGAGTTCCGTGAAACACAACCGTGGAGTGTTCCATCTCCGAGAGATTCCATTTGTATCCCGCAACCTGCCCGCTTGTCTCTCCACCGAGCATCAGATACGGCTCGTCGCCGCTGCCCGTCTCCACCACGAAATGGCTGGCGATATGAACCACCGGAAAGCCCCTGCCTTCGCCAAGCTCGGTCTTCAGCGCGGCCAGCGTGAACTCGTCGTTCCCCAGCAGCTTGCCTTCCATCAGTCCATGCGACTCGGGCACGGCGGGATCGTGAACCACTGAATCCAACTCCGGCATAACGCCGGGCAGCGGCGGAAGACCGCCATAGCTCTTTGCCAGGCCCATTGCCAGAACGCTGGGCGCGCTTCCCTTCGCTAGCGGTAAGTCGCTCATGTGACCATAGCTCTCGGGAGTGAAGAGCACGTTCCTGAACCGCTCCAGCATGTACTGGTGGCCATCGTAAAGCGCGGCCATCGGCAGATAGCGCAGCGCATCATCCAGAGACCAGAGCAGCGTGGGAACGCTGCCCTGCGCTGCCGGCTTAGCTTCAAGCGTCTTCAATTCACTTTCCACGGGAGCCACGACCATTGCATACAACTGCGCCAGGCCGGGCTTGGGATCGGCATTGCGCGGGGCCATGGTCTCAAGCACCTCGAACACTTTGCTGCGCAGCTCGGCTGGCGTAGCCTTCAATTCGAATTTTTTTCGAGTAGACGCCGTCACCACAATCGCGTAGACGTGATCCTGGCCCAGAAGAATGCGAATGCCGGAAACGCGCGGTCCCAGTTTTGCCAGCGTGTTTTGCAGATAGCTTTGCCGTGAGTCCTCTCTGGATGAATCTTCACTCTGATTGCCGGCCGGTTTCCGTTCAAGTTCGGCGCAAACCGTGTTGGTGAAGTAGTCCGCAATCTCGCCGATTCCCTTCTGGAGACTGGCGGCCATTTGTTTCAGTTGCGCCTCTTCGCCTGAAGTGCGTTCAGCTTGGGCCTTGAGAGCTGCATATTGCAGGCTCAGGTCTTCAAGCTCGATCGTCTTCTGCTGCTGCGAGTCCAGCTCGCTCTGCGCCTTCTGTTGCGCAGCGCTGAGCTTCAGAGGTTCAACCTTGGCCGCCGCATCCTCGCTGGCGCCGCGAACAACATCCTTCAGCTCTTGCTCCTTCAGCAGATCAAGAACCTGTTCCGCCTCCCCAAGCCTGCCGGTTTCCACCAGCAACTCCGTCAGAATGCGATAAGTTGAAGCTCTCGACTGCGCAAATCCTGCCTGCAGATCTTTATCGAGACCCGAAATGTTTTTGCGAATCTGCTGATAACTGTTCACCGCATTCAGGCCGAAGAAGATGGCAACTTCAGGACGATTCTGCTTTTGAAATCCGATCATCATGGCAGTGTCGATTCCGCCCTGCATATCGGGATCGCCCGCCGCCTTCGCCATGGTCAGAGCGCCAAGCGAGTAAGGAAACGCCGTTTGCGGCTGCCCAGCTTTGCATAGGCCATGCCGATCAGGCCCAGAGCCATGGCCTCACCGCGGCTCTCTTTCACTTCGCGCCACACAGGCAGCGACTGGAGCTGGATCTCGAGCGATTTGTCCGGCTGCCCCAGGTCGAGATAGGCCCGTCCCAAGTTGCTTAATGTCATAGCTTCGCCGCGACGGTTGCCGACCTCCCGCCACAGGGCCAACGACTGGTTGTAGAAATCCAGCGCCTGCTGGGGTTGGCCAAGATCGGCATGCGCCCTGCCAATGTCGTTCAGATCCAGCGCCACGCCATTGCGGTTCCCCGATTCCCGCCACACCGGCAATCCCTGCTTGAAGTAATCAAGCGCCGTCTGTTTCTGTCCCAGGTCGGAATAGACCCGTCCAAGATCGTCCAGAGAATTTGCCTGCCCTTGAAGATTGCCGATCTCCTTCCAGATCGATAGAGCCTGGTTGTAGGATTCCAGCGTCTTCGCTTTCTGACCAAGATCGGAATAGGCCCTGCCCATGTTATTCAGGCTCAGCGCCTCGCCTGCGCGTTCGCCGGTTTCGCGCCAGATCGCTAGAGCCTGGTTGAGAGCCTCAAGCGATTTAGCGCCCTGGCTCATGTCGGAGTAAACCTTCCCCATCATGTCCAGCGCGCTGGCTTCGCCATTGCGATTGGCCGCCTGGCGCCACAGCGGCAAGGCCTGATTCAGCACTTCGAGAGCTTTGTCCTCTTGCGCCAGGTTGGAGTACGAGCGGCCCATGTTGGTCAGCGCGAGCGCCTCACCGGCTTGGCTGCCCATTTGGCGCCACATCGTCAGCGCCTGCGCAACCAGATCCAGCGCCTTCTGCTCCTGGCCCATATCGGAATAAATTCTGCCGATAATGCCCTGCGTAACCGCCTGGCCCGTCTGACTGTTTCCCATCTTCTCGAACTGCAACGCCTGGTTGCAGTCATCCAGAGCCTTCAGCATGTTTCCAGCTTGCCGGTACAAGGAGCCAAGAGTATTCAACTCTGTCACTTCATTCCGGTACTGCTTGGCTGTGGCCGCATCGGCAAGACGCTGCTCATGCTGGGCGATCTGATCTTTCAATGGGAGGTTTTCTTGATTGGCCTGCGCGCCGGCAAAAGAACAAAGCAGTAGGCTGGCCGCAACAGTTGGGAGAGCTGTGCTCCACCAGGCCATCCATCGCGTTTCCCGCTCCGGGTTCATCTTCAATCCATCCTGCGCACGCCGCACCTCTGCCTAACTTAAACCGTCCGTGGAGTGGCCCGCCGAATTACTGTCCTGCGTTTTCCGGCTCCGCTCCGGGCGCCCCAAGGGCAAAGTCCGCATCTGCCGAACTCTTGCTGATGACGGGATGCTGATGCGACCCATCTGCGGAGACGCGTAAAGACACCTGTTGCGCCACCGCCGAGTATATCTCGCTTAATGGAGTTGCGCCCTTGCCCGTCTTCAGAGCTTGCAGCAGAAAGTACGTGAAGTATCCGTGCTGGAGCGCGGGGCTCTCAAGGGACTCCTCGTCCACCTGGCTCGCCGACATAACAATGCGCCCCGTGCCTTCGGCCATCCTGTTCAGCATCTGACTGGATGGTGCTTTGTTCGCCAACGCGCCCGCTGCCGCCGTCCCGCCCCGCATCGATCCGCCGCTGTAGCAGGTATCCAGAATCACTGCCGTCCGCAGCGCCTTCATCCGCGTCGCCACCGCGTTGGCCAGCTCAACCATTGGATACGCCGTCGCAAACATCGCATCCTCGTCGAAGCTGCCGTCCTTGTCTACCTCTGTGTCGTACGTAACCAGATAATTCGCGCCACCCGCCGTATCCATCGTGCGCGGCGTGCCGTGCGTGGCCACGTAGATCACCACCAGGTCGTTGGGGCCCGCGTGGCGTGCAATCCAGTTCAGGCCTTCCTTGATATTCTTCGTCGTCGCCTGCTCGTCGGTCAGTACATGCACGTGGCTTGCGGGAAATCGTCCGATCGCCGGATCGGTCAGTTCTGCCGCAAATGAATTTGCATCCGCGGTCGTATAGTGCAGCCGCGGAATGCTGCTGTCGGTAAACCGGCTTATGCCCACAACCAGCGCCCACTTCTGCGCAATCGGCCCGGGAGCTTGTGCGGGTTCCGAAGCTGCCGCCGCCGAACCTGGCATCTTCGCCGGGCCCGCTTCCACCGCGAACCCGCGCCCGGCAGGCGTCGCCAGCACCAGAGGATTCAATCCCTGCTGCAGCGCTTCGGAATCATTGAACCGCGCCTTGTCCATCGAGTATTTCGCCAGAGCGTCGTGGCCTAGCCGCTGTTCCACCAGGCCCCGGTAATACCACGCATCGCCCAGCTCGCTGCACTCCTGAACGGCGTGCTTCAGCAATTGCAATGCATTTTCAAACGCGTTGTTATTGCCATTAGGAGAGATTCGCTCCAGTGCTTGAACTACCAGGTCTTTGCCCGCGCCGCATCGGTCGTCCTCCCCTAACGCAGGCACACAGAGAACGGAGGAAGCAGCCAAAACCATCAGCCACTGAATTCGAATCAAGCGCAGGCCTTTCATTTCGGCGACGCACTCCCGCCTGGATGCGTTCCCGCCGTATGCACCGGCGCGGCATGTGTTGAAGCCAGATGCCCTCGGTCTGCGCGCCCCTTCATCGCCGCCAGCACCGTTGAGCTCACACCGTCGCTGCTCAGAGCCTGCTGCCCTGCTGTGGTCAGGTCGAAGCTGACCGCCTTCGCCGATCGTACAGCCTGCGCCACCGTCTCGTCGTCCATGCCCGCTTTGACCATTGCGATCACCTGAGCGTTGGTCAGCGCTTTTGCCGTGGCGCCTGACTTCTGTATAGAAGCCGCGTCTGTATCCGCGGTCGACGGTGCATGATGGTGCTGCTCTTCAAGCTGCCGGTAATGCGCAATCGCATCTTCAATGCGCCGCTGCGGCTCCAGGAAGTACTTCTCACTCGGCCTGGAATCGATTGCCTTGCCGTAATCGATCGCAGCTTCGTCAAGATACTTCATCGCCGCTTTTGGATCTTCAGCCTTGTAGGCCAGCGCTTCGTAGGCTACACCGGTGTCGTAAAGCCGGTATGCGTCCTCAACCGGCCTCGGATCGGGTTGTGCGGTCTCAAATGTTTCCAGAGCTCGCTCCCACAATCCTCCAGCCGCCAGTTTGTCTCCTTCGTCGAGCGCACCCTTTTGCTTGGCCAGATACACATCCACCGTTTCGCTCGTATTCACAATATGCGCAGCAATCTTCACCACCGCACGGTTGATCAGCATGGCGCGAAGCTCTGAGTCGGTTGGTGGATTCAATTCCTCACTGTCGGCGCCGCCAGTCACTCTTTTCCAGGCGCTGGTCACAGTCCCTTTCACGCCCTCAGAGATCGAGTTTCCCGAGCTGTCGAACTCCCGGTCATACTTTGCTGTCACATTGTCTGAAGAAAGCTCCGCCCCGCCCGAGCTCCTTGTTTGAAAGGAGACGCTCAGCGATCCCGTCACCCGCAGGGAATTCTGGGTCTTGGGCGCGTTCTTGCCAACCACCATCGATGGCCGGGTATTCACGATAGGCGTAGGGTGCGAAAAATCGGTGATCCGGCACGAGATGATCGCCGCCGGCGCCCGATCATCGATGCGCAGCCGGGGGTCGTCTTTGGTAATCTCCGCCTCCAGCATTGATTGCAGATCGCGTGCCAGATCCGAATGTTCGTCATGTCCCGTCACTCTGACGGCAATCGAGTCGCCAGGCAGATGCACCAACGCCGGAAGCTTGCGTAGCAGCGTCACTTTCTCCTTCGCCGCTCCAAAACTTTGGCCCCCGCAAGCCGCGCTCGTCAGCAGACACGCACCCAGGACTGAAACAACCTGCAACCTGACTCCGCGATTCATCCTGGTCCCCATTTGCTACTCCCGACGTGCACCTTGCTTGCCGACCTGTCGCCAACCCAATCACTTGGAAGGCGAGACCACTCCGGCCCGCTATTTCGTTTTGCTTTCCGCAGAGCTCTTGCTGGCCCCGCCCTTCCCAGATCCGCTTTTTCCTGAACTGCTCTTCTTTGAACCGCCCGAACTGCCGCTGCCGGAAGAATCGCCGCCGCCGCCCCCTGACTTGCCCGACGACGAGGCATCCAGCGGCGACACACTCACGTGCATGGACGCATACGTGATGCCGGGAAGAGCATTCTGCGCGCGAACCTGGAGCGGTTGACTCTGATCGGCATCCTTGCGTACCAGGTAGCCCTGCACCAGGTCGAGATTCGGTAACTCCTTAGCCAGTTCGTCAGTGTGCTTCTGCGGAACCATCAGGTAATCGCCGGAGAGCAAACCGATATATCGATCTTCGCGGTCCGGATCGCTCATTGCCTGCTGCGTCGCCACGGCTGTGGTCAGGTTGCCGGCCATGATGAAGCGTGTCCTGTCCTCCCAGTAACTCAACACCTCGGTAAAAGCGCTGAGCGCCGGCACACTGATGGCCGGCAAGGTGACCAGCGGAGCAGCCATCTTGGCTCCCTCCATAATGATATTCAGCGCCTTCACAAAAACTGAAGTCTTTGCTGCCTTGGAGACATTGACCGAAAGCTTGCCTGTACCCTGCGTCAGCATGATCTTGCTGGTACCCTGCTGTGCCTGCGGCGCCTTGAAGCCAAGCTGTTCCAGCGATACCTTGCCGGCCTTGTTCGGCTCCAGTGAGGCGATAGCCGTCCATGCCAGCGGAGCGATGATGTTCATGTATGGGTGGATCTGGGTCGTGTCCACGCGAAGCTGCGCCGCCCGAACGCTGGCGTCCCCGCCGGCGTTGGAAGGTTGGTATTGCGAAAGAGCAATGCTGACTGCCACATCGCCGTCGTGATCCAATAGCTCGTCTTTGCCGATGTCGGTGGCATAGCGAAGCAGCTTGGTATCCGCTTTGTAGTGCAGGTATTGTGTCTCTGCGGCCGGATCGGGCAGTTGATCGGCTGGACCGCGCGTGGCGGACTTTTGCCCATAGTTCTGGCTCAGAGGATTCACGGAATCGAAGAACCCATTCCAGAAGTCGTAGGAGTCGTGAGGCGTGTCCCCCGCCGCAGCTTGTGGGGTTGCTGCCTGTGCCGCTGCAAGCTCAGGCATGAGAGCCATGAGCAGCCCAAGGTAAGAAGCGTCTACGACGAAACTACGTCGGGAAAGTGTCATGGTCGTTCTCCTTCAAGAGATCGTGGGGAATTGTCGATCCAGCCGGTAGACCGAGGCGACAGTTATGCCAGATTCATTGCGCAGCCTCCTTCGGCACGCTGCGCATTGTGGTGAGCGCGATGCCCCAGTTGGTGGGCACCTCGCCTGAAAATCCGCGAGTTCCGCTGCTGGTGTTTGCCAGCAACTTTTCGAGGGGCGATTCAATGCCCCGGCTTCCGCGCGCAGCCACACCCTCAAAGTTCAGGGCATAAGGGTCGGGAAGCGGCTGCGCTGTGCTAAGAAGAACGAACGTATCAACGCCGTACGGCGGACCGACACGCAGGGTGCGCGCACCTGAAAGTACAAAGCTGCGGCCATTGTCCGAGTCATTGGGGAATTCGTTCTCTGCGTAATCGAGCGGATAGACAAGCGATCCCTTGCCGTGGCAATCGATATCGAGCACGTAGACCCAGCGCCGCTCGATCACCCGGTCGGTTGACTGCAAGGCCATCTTGAATAAATCGCCCTGGCGCGCGGGCGTGCCTGGCTGTCCCGGCTGCGGTTGCTCGGCCGTAGAAGCCGCCGCTCCGGAAGCGGGAACCATGGTCAGTGAATAGTAGTCGGCGCTCGATGCGTCGGCTGGACTATCCGCCAGATTAAGCCAGCCATGCAGCTTGCCCAGCAGCGATGCGTACTTGTTCAGCGAAGTGACGCCCTTGTCCAGATCCGCCAGCCCAGTCAAATCCACCCAGTCGCTGCGCACCGGATACTGCGACGTCGCCGAACATCCCGGACTGTGATCGTGCGCAGTCGTCGCAGGCGCCCCGGCCGCAAGCTCGTTCTTGTGGTACCAGGCGTAGGCAGGACCATCCGCGGTGAGCGTGCCTGTCAGCGCATAGTCGGCGCCGGTCATGGCGGGAGCCATCTGGACGGCGCTTGTCGTGTCTGCCGGCGCCAGCTTGACCGCCAACTCCTTGGGCGGCGGAAAATTGATCCAGAGCTTGGCCCCCGCCGGAAGATTCTGCTTAAGCACATCCGCCTTGAGTTGCGGGCCGAGAATGGCAGCCGAGGGCTCGCCTGCCTTTTGCATCGTCCAGTTCTTGCCATCCCAACTCAGAACATGCGTCCACGGCTCCTCGGCCGGGTCGGAAACGAAGGCCACCCCCGACGAAGAAATCGTGCCTGCCGCGGCAACAACGTCCAGTATTGAGAGATTCGATGGCCACATCCAGATATGCAGCGGGTCTTGCTCCGCCGGAATCCACTTCGTCAGCTCGAACACATCGCCGGGAGCGACCTTCGCTCCCGGCGGACTGACAACGCTCGCCGTCGAGCGCGCAATGCCCTGGAGGTCGGTAACCCGCAACTTCACGGTCTGCCCCTTGCTGTCCGGGCTCGTCGCCGTAAACTCGCTGCCAATGCCGACTCCTGAAACACGCCCGATGTCCAACCAGACACCGCCGCTATCGTCAGTTTGCAAAGCCGCCGTACGAATCTTTCCCGCGTCGACCGCTTTCCCGCCAAAGAGCGGTTGCTGGCGCCGCGCGGCTGTTGCGTCCAGATCTGGCTCCTGGTCCGGAACGCTCCCGCCTTCAAGAACCGCCTTCACGCGCTGATAAACCAGCGAGGCCGACGAATCGGCAGGCAGCGCCTGGAGCGATTCAATCAGCGCTGTGGTAAACGCCCCGTGCGGCTCGGCTGTCTTGTCGGTCGGAGGCATCTCCTTGGCCGTCTGGTCTTGTTCCGCGGCAGAGAACACCAGCGCAGGGTTGTCTGCGCGTTCGGTTGGCGCGGGCTGCGGCTGACCGTTCGGCAAAGTGTCCCCGGATTCCCCGATATCGCGCGGATCAAAGGCAAGCATGCGTTCCCTGTAGCGCGGTCCAATACCGCGGCTGATCCCTCCGCTATGACAGCTATCGAAGATCGCAGTAAGGTGAATTCCCTTGTCAAGGGCCGCATTGAAGATGCGCGCCAACTCGCGATCGCGCACATCGAAGCCGCCCTTGTAGGCGTCGGAAGGAACCAGCGTGCTGTCCGCATGAACATACTTGCCGCCGGCCAGAATAGTGAGCTTCGTCCCCTTGCTGTTCACGCGCAGCGAGCCGTGACTTGCATCGTAAAAAACCACCGTGTCTCCGCGCATGGGCTCGTCGACCAGATACTTCTGCATGGCGGCCAGGATTCCGGCTCGATCCGTCTGCGCAGCAGGTAAAACAACCACCCCTGTGCGGGGCTGGGGAGGCGCGGGATTCGTAAGCAGAATTACCTGGTTGGCCGGGAATCCAAACTTTGGGCTCGTCAGCAAGTCCGCCATTGCCTGCGCATCGTTCACTGCGCCGTCCAGATTCTCAAAGCTACCCAACTCGCAGCGTCCGTAGATGCATCCCGCCGGATGTTCAGCCGTGGTCCCCGCCGGCTGATAAGTATTAATGCCAATCAGCAGGGCGCGCTGCGTCGGCGACGCAGCCAATGTTCCAGTCAGCGCGAGAAACAGGGAAGAGAGAGCTGTGACGTACATTTTCATAACTGTTCCACATCCAATGAAACGGAAAATGTCGCGAAGTTGCTCTCCGAACGGAGAATTTTTCAATTGTATCTCTTCGCCATATGGCTGCGAAATTAAATCTCTGCACGGAAGCGGGCCAGTTTGGAGGGCACGGGCTTTTAGAACTTCAACTTTATTGGCCAGGAGACAGAGACCATTGCGGCTCCGTAGGCTGCCACCGTTGCCCACGCCACCGCGCCGTGAGCGGAGGCAATTCCATGCACCTTTTCACCGGCCTGCTCCTGCTTGAAAGCCATTGCTCCCAAAATCGGAGTTGCGATCATTCCCGGCCCATGAATGAAGGCGAGCGCTCTGTGCAGGCGAATGGCGCCGCGCCGCTTCGACCCCGGTATCTTGGGAGCGAAGATCGCGTAGTAGGCGGTGGCGCCGTACAGGACTGTCGTTGCGCCTCCCAAGGCGGCGTGAAAATCCAGGTTGGCCTGTGTGGGTTCCGTAATGGTCTGGCCGTTTCGGCCTTTGGCCTTTGCCATGGGGCCGGTAATGACTGCCGCGGCCATCGGAAGTGTCGTGATCAATCCCAACCGCTGATGAATCTTCAGCATGTGGGTGCGCCGGTCGAGCATTGCCTGCAACTTTGCGTCTGCCTGAGTCTGAGCTGGAGTAAACCCGAGATCGCTCAAAGAAGGCTCAGTGCCTGAAGTGGACGGGCTTTGCTGAGTCTGTTTTTCCTGACTGGTCTGTTTCTGGTTTGCTTGATTTTGATCAGCAGCCTGGGCCTGCAGCCCCACTGGTTCGGGTGCGGAGGGCAACTCAACAAACTCCGCAATCACGGGATGCGCAACGGCCGGAGCGTCAGGCAAGGTCAATGCAGCGTCCTGCGAGGTCTGCGCCTGGGAACACCACAATGCAGGCACTACGCAGCAGCAAACCAAAGTTCCCCGCAGCCGAGTTATTCCACGAGAGCCGATTCTCACGGTCCTGGTCTCCTCCATTCTGCGTTACGCACCAGTGCCGCTCGTACAGGCGCGCTTTCTGCCCAGTGTAGCCGACCGCAATTCATATTCGAGCTTTTGTGTCATTACAATTCGTTCATCTGCAACCTTGCCGAGTGCGGCAACGAAGGAGTCCTCAGGGTTCCATGGGACAAACAAAAGGGGCAACCGCAACGCTTGTGCCGCCATCAGTTATTGACAGGCCTGCGATCGTACGGCCGGAGGGGAGTTCCGCGAGTGATAATCTCTAAACACTTTTCATGCGCTCTCATTTTCGTGGCGTTCTCGTTGATCCTGCTTTCATTCCTGTCCTCGGTACAGGCACAGGCACCTAAAGGGGACGTCTATCTCGGCTACAGCCGCACCGGAACCGACACGTTCTACCCCAAAGTGGGAGGGCTCAACGGCTGGGAGGGCGCGCTGCACATTAAGCTGCACAAGCCTTTTATTGGAATTGAAGGCAACGTGTCCCATTATGGGCTGGGAGCCGATTCGACCGTTCCGCGAACCACCACCGGCCTCTTCGGGCCGAGATTCACGCTGGGCGTGCTGGGTCCCAAGGTCTTTGCGCACGCCCTCTTGGGCGGCGAACACTCAGCGAATAGTGGAGGGTCAACGTCGATCTCCGGTGGCGCCCTGGCCTACGCACTGGGTGGAGGCCTGGATATTCCCATCGCACCCTTTTTTGCCTGGCGTGTCGCAGGCGATTACATTCACGCCGTCGGAAGTTCGCCGGCAGGCGGCACACCAGCGCGCTTCAGTACGGGGCTGGTCTTCAGGTTCTAGATGGAGGTTTTCGGCTCCCAGCGTCCCTCGAATCCCGAAGCGATCAGCATCTCTCCGGCTGATTTCACGAGACTTGGCCATGCAGCTACAACCTAATGGAATCTCGGAGTTGAAAGCCGGGAACTGAGAGCGGGAAGCTTCGCCTCCGTAAACCCGGCCTCATCTTTTCCGTCCACCCAAGAGTGAATACCATCGCAACTCGATTTCGCTGCCCATGCTGCGGATTCAAGACTCTTGAAGCCCCAGAGGCGATGGGATTGTGCCCGGTTTGCTGGTGGGAAGACGACGGCCAGGAGGACGCCGACGCCTGCGACGTGCGCCTGACCGTCAACGGCCAGCTCAGCCTGATCGAGGCGCGAGAACATTATGCGCAGTGCGGCGCCGCCCATCCCCGCTTCCGCCGTTACGTTCGTAAGCCCAATGTCACTGAGCAGTAACGTGCCTATTACGGTCCTTTTGAGCGGCCGGAAGGCCTGCCCCGGTTTGACCCTTCCAGCAAACCCTCTTACCATGAGATGAGAGATCCCAAGCCACACGGAGCGGTTTCCGCCATGAGCGGCAGCCGAGGTGGTGGTCTGACGCGTGAACGGCATTTCGTTCGCAAAGATGAACGGCTAACACGCTGAAATAAATGGCTTGCGCCGTGAACCGCCCGAGGGTTAGCCCAGGGGTTAGTTTGATCGGCTCGCCGCGGCGAGCCTGGAAGGCAAAACGTTGAGTTCTACCGACATTATCGAAGGCAACCTTCAACCGGAAGCGGCGCAGGCTGGAACCGGCCACGATCACGAACACGATCACGAAGGTGACGGCCATAACCATGACGACCTTGACCACATCCATGAGGGCCACGATCACGAGGGCCATCAGCACGGCCCGGTTCTGAACCCGGAATGCACCCGCGAAGTGGTGCTGGATATTCCCGCAGAAGAGGTCACCAAAGCTTACGGGAGCGTGGCCGCCAACTACCGCAAATATGCAAAGATTCCAGGGTTCCGCGCGGGCAAGGTGCCGGAGACTGTGATTCGCCGCCGTTTTGCAGGCGAGATTCGCAAGGAAGTGATTGACAGCCTGTTGCCGGAGCGGTTCAACAAGGCAGTGCGCGACTTGGCCGTGAAGCCCGTCGGGCAGCCGCAGGTGACCGAGCTTACCGTGGAAGATGGCCAGCCGCTGCATGTAAAGGCGGTTTTCGAGTACATTCCCGATTTTTCCATCGAGGGCTACCAGTCGGTGACCGTCGACAAGCCGTCCGTGGAGATAACTGAAGAGGAATACCGTCAGGAGATTGAGCAACTGCGCGAGTCGCGCGCCACAGTGGAGCCGGTAGAGGAAGACCGGCCCCTGGTGGATGGGGATTGGGCACAGATTACGTACAAGGGCCAGATTGAGGGCGATGTCGAAGCAGCGCCGATCGCCGGCGAGGACTCGCTGGTCGAGATTGGCGGCAAGGATACGGTTGAGGCTTTTTCCAGCGCACTGCGTGGGGCCAAGGCCGGACAGGAGCTGAAAGCTGAGGTCATCTATCCTGCCGATTATGCCGAGCCGAAGCTGGCCGGCAAGACGGTGGCCTACGAGGTGGAAGTCAAGGCGATCAAGAAGCGCACGGTTCCTGAGCTTAGCGATGAATTTGCCAAAGAGCTTGGCGCCTACGAGAGCCTCGCCGACCTTGAAGCGCGGGTTCGCGAACATATGGTATTCCGCAAGAAGCGAAGCGTTGAAGGCGAGACCAAGGACCGGCTGTTCGCGGCTCTCACTGAGCGTTATCCGTTCCCTGTTCCCGAATCGCTGGTGCAGGAGCAGATTGACGCTCGCCTTGAGCGCGGACTGCGCGCGCTGGCAGCCCAGGGCATGGATCCCGAGCAGATGCGGAAGCTTGATTTTGTGCGTCTGCGCACCGCTCAGCGGGACAGCGCCATTGCCGAGGTGAAGACGACAGTATTGCTTGACCGAATCGCGCAAGAAGAAAACATCACCGTCAGCGACGAGGAACTGGATAGCGAGTTGCAAATGGCGGCTCTGCAGTCCCGCGAGCCGCTGGATACCCTAAAGGTGCGATTGACTCAGGATGGCGGAATAGCTAGAATTCGCGAGCAATTAAGGCGCGAAAAGACAGCGTCCACGCTCTACGAACGGCTGCCAGCCTAGGGCAGTAGAATAATGAAACACGCCGGCGGCAGGCGCAAGAGTAGCTAGCCGCGCGGATAACAGAACCGGGGAGTAAGAGCCCCCAAACCGGGAAAGCGGGAAAAGGACTCAATGGCATTGGTTCCCATGGTGGTAGAGCAGACGAGCCGGGGCGAGCGCGCCTACGACATCTATTCGCGTCTGCTACGCGACAACATCATTTTTCTTGGCACGCCCATCGACGACCAGGTAGCCAATCTCATCGTGGCCCAGATGCTTTTTCTGCAGGGCGAGGACCCGGAGAAGGACGTCTCGCTTTACATCAATTCTCCCGGCGGCTCCATCACCGCGGGGCTGGCAATTTACGACACCATGCAGTTCATTAAGAACAATGTGGTTACTTACTGCATCGGCCAGGCGGCCAGCATGGGCGCGTTTCTGCTGCTGGCCGGCACCAAGGGCAAGCGTTTTGCGCTGCCCAACTCGAGAATTCTGATTCATCAGCCTTCGATGGGCGGACTGAGCGGCCAGGCAACCGACATCGATATTCACGCTCGAGAAATTCTGCGCATCCGCGAAATCACCAATACGCTGATGGCCAAGCACACCGGCCAACCGTTGGACCGCATCGAGCGTGATGTCGAGCGGGACTTTATCATGAACGCGCAGCAGTCAAAGGAATACGGCATCGTAGATGAAATCATCGATCGGCCGCGTACGTAACCGGCCGCATCAGTAGGGTCACAGATCGACGAGCAAGACCGAGAGGGAGCAACATCATGAAACCGCGTACGGGACCCGAAGAAGCATTGCGCTGCTCGTTCTGCCACAAGTCGCAGGATGCGGTGGCCAAACTGATCTCATCGCCCAGTGACTACCCGCGCGCCTATATCTGCGACGAGTGCGTAGCCGTCTGCAACTCCATTCTCGAAGACGATCGCGGCGAAGCAACTCCCGCAGCCGCAGCCGGCCACCTGCCCAAGCCCCAGGAAGTTAAGAGCTTTCTGGACGACTTCGTGATCGGGCAGGACCAAACCAAGAAGAAGCTCGCCGTCGCCGTCTACAACCACTACAAGCGCATCCAGATGAACCGTTTGCGCAATAACGAAGTGGAACTGACCAAGAGCAACATTCTGCTGATTGGCCCCACCGGATCGGGCAAGACGCTGCTGGCACACACGCTGGCCAAGATGCTCGATGTGCCTTTCGCGATTGTGGATGCAACCACGTTGACCGAGGCCGGCTACGTGGGCGAGGATGTCGAGAACATCATCCTGAAGCTGCTGCAGGCTGCCGACGGCGACGTAACGCGCGCCCAGCAGGGCATTATCTATATCGACGAGATCGACAAGATTGGCCGCAAGGACGAGAACCCCTCCATCACCCGCGATGTCTCGGGCGAAGGCGTGCAACAGGCGCTGCTCAAGATTCTGGAAGGCACCGTGGCCAACGTTCCGCCGCAGGGCGGACGAAAGCACCCGCACCAGGAGTTCACGGCTGTCGACACGACCAACATTCTGTTTATCTGTGGCGGCGCGTTCGTAGGTTTGGAGCGTGTTGTGGGCCGGCGCGTGGGCAAGAAAGCTTTGGGCTTCAAGGCAGTAGATGCGGAAGGCGAAAGCGCGACGATTCGTTCGCATCGTGACACCGAACTGCTGCGCCGCACCGAGCCGCAGGATCTTATCAAGTACGGACTTATTCCGGAGTTTGTCGGCCGCCTCCCGGTGATGGGTATTCTCGATGAGTTGGATGAAGCAGCGCTGATTGAGATTTTGACCAAGCCGAAGAATGCGATCATGAAGCAGTACCAGCGCCTGTTCGAGTTTGAAAATGTGCGCCTGCACTTTACGCAAGAAGCCATCTGCGCCGTCGCTCGCGAGGCGCTGGCGCGCAAGGTAGGTGCCCGCGGACTGCGCATGATTCTTGAAGAACTGATGCTGGACCTGATGTACCACCTGCCCAACAACAAGCGCGTGCGCGATCTCGAAATCACGAGCGATATGGTTGAGCGGCGAGATTTGTCGCTGTGCCTGCTTGAAAAGGCCGGATAACTTTCCGTTTGCGATCAGAGCGGGATGAAGCCCTTGCGCCTTGCGCAAGGGCTTCGTTCTTGGGGTTCATATTCGCCTTTCGTCGTAATCAGGGTGTGCACCCGCCCATTGCATTACGCTCTGCACTCCAATGGCCTGTTGGCTCCCACTTGACGTGGAGCGGCTGCTTCTGGCTCAATTTTGGGGGCCGCGCAGCAGACCATTTGCACCATTTGGAATCAAAGACCAATCTCCTGGTGCTTCTGCGATGCGGCGGCTGGCGGAGAAGACCAATGAAAAAGTTTGCGTTGCTGGCCGTGTGCATTTCCTGGGTTGGACAGGCGCTTTGGGCCACCTCTTACTATCCTGTGCGGCTTAACGATGCGAAGGCTGTTTATCTCACGTCGGACAACTTTTCCGTCCATGCTGACGGACTAGGTGACGACAGCATTGCGATGCAAGCTGCGATTGACCGAGCCGCACAGAATGGCGAAGGAATCGTCTTTATCCCTTCGGGACGTTACCGGCTGACCAGAACTATCTTCGTGTGGCCGGCAGTCCGCGTGATCGGATACGGCGCGACGCGGCCAGTGTTTGTGCTTGCAGACAATACACCCGGTTACCAGAAGGGTCTGGGTTATATGTTCTTGTTTGCAGGAGGAAAGCCGCGGCCAGAACCGAGGATCGACCTTGCAACCGGAGCACCGCCGCGTCCGATTGAAGGGACAGTGCCTCCAGATGCTTCCGTACCGGACGCGAATCCCGGCACGTTCTACTCTGCGATGAGCAATGTCGATTTTGAAATAGGCAAGGGCGACGCCGGCGCTGTGGCCATCCGGTTTCATGTGGCGCAGCATAGTTATCTTGCGCACATGGATTTCTGGATTGGCTCAGGTCTGGCGGCCCTCAAGGATGTCGGGAATGAGGCCGAAGACCTGCATTTCCATGGCGGACAGTACGGCATTGTCACGGTGAGACCATCGCCAGGGTGGCAGTTCACGCTGATTGATTCCAGTTTCGAAGGGCAGAGCCAGGCCGCGATCAAAGAACACGAAGCTGGGTTGACGCTGATTCATGACAGCTTCCGCGATGTCCCGCAGGCTATCTCGATTGATCCCGAGTATTCGGAGGAACTGTGGGTGAAGAACTCACGATTCGAAGAGATCAGCGGTCCGGCAATTGTTTTCGGGAATGAAAACAACGCGCGAACCGAGATCAATCTGGAGGATGTCTCGTGCCAACACGTAAAAGTGTTTGCGCAGATGCGCGAGAGCGGGCGAACGTTCACAGGGCTGGGCCTGGAGTATGTGGTGAAGTCGTTCACCCACGGGCTGACACTCAAGGGCGCCGCGGACTGGGGAAACATTGAGACGAAGTTCTTTGCGCAACAGGCTGCGCAAGGAACGCCTGCGGGGAGCGATGCGATTGCAGCGATGCCACCGGCTGCGAACTGGGTCAATCTGCAAACTCTGGGCGTGAAGGGCGACGGGGTAACGGACGAGACGGCCGCGATTCAGAAAGCGATCGACGAGCATCCCACGCTCTACATTCCGATGGGGCGTTACCTGGTCACCGATACGATTCATCTTCGTCCCGACACGGTGCTCATCGGCCTGCACCCGAGCATGACGCAATTCGACCTGAAAGATGAGAGCCCAGGTTTTCAAGGGGTAGGCGCGCCGCGCGCATTGCTTGAGGCGCCGAAAGGAGGGCACAACATCATCACCGGCATCGGGCTGTTCACGGGGGGCATCAACGACCGGGCCGTGGGTGCACTGTGGAGGGCCGGCGCCGACTCGTTGATGGATGATGTGCGTTTTCTTGGAGGGCACGGAACCAACACTGCCGATGGAAAGCGCATGAATCCATATAACAGCTCGCATACCGGTGATCCCAATCCGCGCTACCGCTGGGATGCGCAGTACCCGAGCCTTTGGGTTACGGACGGGGGCGGCGGGACCTTCGCCAATATCTGGACGCCGAGCACGTTTGCCGAAGCCGGGATGCTGATCTCGAATACTTCAACACCGGGGCATGTGTATGAGCTTTCCAGCGAGCATCATGTACGCAATGAAGTTCGTTTTGATCGCGCGGAGAATTGGGAACTGTATGCGGTGCAGACGGAGGAAGAGCGCGGCGAGAGCCCGGATTGCTTGCCTATCGAGATTGACAGGTCAAAGAACATTACGGTTGCCAACTATCACAGCTACCGAGTCATCAGCAGTTACGCTCCCTTTCCGTATGCGGTGAGGGTCTCGGAGTCGACGGGCATTCGATTTCGGAACATCCACGTCTACAGCAACGCCAAGGTTTCGTTCGACAATTCGGTCTTCGATGCGACGCGCCATGCAGAGGTTCGAGCGCGGGAGTTTGCTTCTCTCGAGATGCCCGGCAGCGGCGTTGCGCCGGCACCTGCCGTTGCATCGGCTGGGCTGGCGCCGCATGCGCAGGTGGAGCGGCTCGCGACGGGATTCTTTTCCGCCTCCGGCGGCACGGTCGATGTGGCGGGGACGCTCTATTTTGTGGACACGCACTGGCAGCGGATCTACAAGTGGGATGCTCAGGACCACGAGGCGGTGGTGGTGAGCGCCGATCCGCTGGAGCCAGAGAACCTGGCCTTGGACAAGGGCGGCGATCTGCTGGTGGTGTCACGAAGCGGCGCGGGCAAGGTGTACACGTTGCGGCCCAATGCGCCGCAGGCGATCACGCTGGTCGAGGCAGGAACGGCTGGGCCAGGAACGACCGGGCCGAGGAAAGCCGTTGAGGGCGGCGCGACCGCAGTGTTCCTGCCCATGGGTGTTTATGGGATGTATGGATTCGCGGATGCGAGACCTTGGCAATATTTGGCTCCGGACGGCGGTACGTTGATTTCGTCTGGAGATGATTTTGTGAAAGGGCACACGGAATGGGGAACCAAGATGTCGGACCTGCTGCGTACGTTCGGTCTGCAGAAGGCGGTGCCGGGGCATCCATTCTACGTGACCAGCGAGAGTGAGGGGAGGACGTATAAGGGCAGCATTACGGCAACGGGCTCGGTGACCGGCCTGGAACTGTTCGCAGAGGCCGGTGGTGAAAGCTTGGTGCAGGATGAACGCGGCAATGTGTATGTGGCGGCGGGACAGGTACTCGTCTATTCACCCAAGGGGAAGGTCATGGAGAGAATCGACGTGCCGGAACGGCCAGTGGATCTCGTTTTCGGGGGCGCAGATCGGCGCACGCTGTATATCCTGACGCATCACTCGCTCTACTCGGTGAGAATGGCGGTTGCGGGATTGTGAGCGAGAACGATTCGTTCGCGCTGTGTGCCCAGGTCTCGTGACTGAGACCTGGGGCAAAAGTATTCAGAGTTTCGAGTGGCTGCCGTCGCAGAAGGGTTGATTGGCGGTGTGCTTGCAGCCGCAAAGGTAGGCAGTTTTGGTCTCGGTGGCTTCAAATTTAACAGGCGTGAATTCGCTGCCTCTGTGGGAGCCGTCGCAAAATGGCTGGTTGGCGCTGAGGCCGCAGGCGCACCAGGAATAGCTCTTGCCGGCTTCGAGTTCAACGGGGTAGGGCCCTTTTTGGGCGATCGTCGGTTCTGACATTTGGGGGAATCTCCTCTAAAACGGATCATACATGTCTTGCACGGATGAGAATGAGTTGGTGAGGTTATGGCCTCGAATCGGCTGGGGTAAGACAGGCGGAAATTGACTTTGAAACGACTTAGAACACTTTCTGGAAGGGAAGTTTGTTCATTCTCGCTGGGCCTGTGGGCGAAGATTTTTGACGGACACGAAATCTTCTGCGGGATGGGCGGGGTTATAAGCGAAGTTTGCGGGGGGCGGGGGATGAGGAATTGCACATTCGTTGCATTCGCCGCATCTTCGATTCCGCTGTACAATCCCAAGAAGAGCTCGGAAATGCCGTGAAGCCGGAGCTCAATCCGCGCGTCTAATAGGGAAGGTAAATCTATGACACAACAACGCGAAAAAGGCGAGACGCGCAAACTGCCCATGATGCCCATCCGGGACATGGTGATCTTTCCGTACATGATGACGCCTTTTGTGGTGGGCCGCGAGTCGAGCGTGCGGGCCCTGGAAGAGGCGCTGAGCGCCGACCGCAAGATATTTCTGGCAACGCAGCACGACGCATCGATCGACGAGCCCAAGGCTAAGGACATTTTCCAGGTCGGGGCCATCTGCAACATTGTGCAGAGCGTCAAGATGCCGGACGGCAACATCAAGGTGCTGGTGGAAGGCGTGGAGCGCGCAAAGTCTCTGGAAGTGAACGACCGCGACGGCTTCTTTGTAGCCACGGTGCGCACCGGAAAGAGCCTGTTTGAAATGACGCCGGCGGCCGAGCAACTGATGCAACGCGTTACCGGTTTGTTTGAGCAGTACGTGAAGCTGCAGCAGTCGTTGAACTACGAGACGATTATTGCTTCGGTGAAGATGGATGAGCCGGCCAAGCTGAGCGACACCATCGCCGCCAACCTGCAACTTGGCATCGAGGAGAAACAGGAGCTGCTGGCGATCTTCGATCCGGCGGCCAGGCTGGCGCGCATTGCCGATGTTCTCGACATCGAAATTGAGAAGCTGGATCTGGACCGTAACATTCAGTCGCGCGTGAAGCGGCAGATGGAGCGAGCGCAGAAAGAGTACTACCTCAACGAAAAGATCAAGGCCATCCAGAAGGAACTGGGCCGCGGCGAGAAGAGCGAGTTCGACGAGCTGAAGAAGAAGATTGAAGCAGCCGGCATGCCGAAGGAAGTTCTCGACAAGGCGATCCAGGAGTTGAAAAAGCTGGAAGCGATGCCGCCGATGTCCGCCGAGTCGACGGTGAGCCGGAACTACATCGACTGGCTGCTGGCCGTGCCGTGGAAGAAAAAATCGAAGGAGACGCGCTCGATCGACTACGCCGAGAAGGTGCTGAACACCGATCACTACGGCCTGGAAAAGATCAAGGAGCGCATTCTCGAATTTCTGGCGGTGCGGCAGTTGGTGAAGAATCCCAAGGGTTCGATTCTGTGCTTTGCCGGACCTCCGGGCGTGGGCAAGACATCGCTGGGCATGTCGATTGCAAAGGCCACAGGCCGCAAGTTTGTGCGGCTCTCGCTGGGCGGCGTGCGCGACGAGGCGGAGATTCGCGGGCACCGGCGTACGTATATCGGCGCGCTGCCGGGACAGATCATCCAGCACATGAAGCGCGCGGGAACCAAGAACCCGGTCTTCCTGCTGGACGAGGTGGACAAGATTTCATCGGACTTCCGCGGCGATCCGGCGTCGGCTCTGCTTGAAGTGCTGGACCCGGAGCAGAACACGACGTTCCAGGATCACTACCTTGATGTGGACTACGACCTTTCGCAGGTTTTGTTCGTCGCTACGGCCAACGTGATGCATACGATCCCCGCAGCGCTGCAGGATCGCATGGAAGTGCTGCGGTTGCAGGGGTACACCGAACAGGAAAAGCTTGAGATTGCGCGCCAGTACCTGGTGAAGAAGCAGAGGCAACAGACGGGTCTGAGCGAGAAGAACATCATCTTCAAGGACGATGCGATTCTCGAAGTGATTCGCTACTACACGCGCGAGGCCGGGGTTCGCAACCTGGAGCGCGAGATCGGGAACATCTGCCGCAAAGTTGCGCGCAAGGTGGTGAAGTCCGGCGCCAAGCACAAGGAAGAGATTACGCAGGAAAATGTACACGAGTACCTGGGCGTGGCGAAGTACCGCGACTCCGAGGTGCATGAGAAGAGCGAAGTGGGTCTTGTGACGGGCCTGGCGTGGACCGAAGTGGGCGGGAGCATTCTGACCACGGAAGTACAGGTGCTGGACGGCAAGGGCAAGCTGACGATCACGGGACAGTTGGGCGACGTGATGCAGGAGTCTGCTCAAGCGGCGCTGAGTTATATTCGCGGCAAGGCGCAGGCGCTGGGATTGAGCCGCGAGTTTTATCGCAACGTGGATCTGCATCTGCATGTGCCGGAGGGCGCGATTCCCAAGGACGGGCCGTCGGCGGGCATTACGATGGCGACGGCTCTGGCGAGCGCGTTGGCCAAGATTCCTGTGCGGCGCGACATCGCTATGACCGGCGAGATCACGCTGCGCGGCAAGGTTCTGCCGATCGGTGGATTGAAGGAGAAGCTGCTGGCCGCGCTGCGTGCCGGCATCTTTGAGACGATTCTGCCGCGGGCCAACGAGAAGGACATTGAGGAGCTTCCGGAGAACATCAAGAACTCCATGAAGCTGCACTTTGTGGACTCGATGGACGAGGTGCTGGCGCTGGCTCTTGAGAGTCCACTGCCGGGGATTGCGAATCCCGAGGCTGAAGTACTGGCCGCGGTGCCTCCGGCGGAGATCGCGGCGAATGTGCCGGCTCGTCAGTAGGACGACTGGAACAGTGAATCGCACAGGCTCCGCCCTCGAGGGCGGGGCTTTTGTGCTTCAGGGCACATCAGGCCATGCCGCCGATCCTGCATTGCACGTGGACGGGGCATGGGAGCGCATCCACGGAGCGCACCCAGGGGGAAACCCTACCCCCCTCTAAAGGTATTCTGCGAGCAAATCGTTTTGTTTCAATAGAGTACGGAGCGGTGCCGCCGCAAGCTCGTCTCAGCATTGGACTTGGGTACAGAATTTTCAAAATAAAAGACTTAGAAGCAGCTCTCAGCCCTTTCGGCGTGAGACGGGCTTTGGCTGGCGCAGGAGGTGAAGGTTGTCCTGCAATGATTGTGCGCCAAACGGAGATAATTCTCTGCAAAAGATAGGGAGTATTTCTTGCTTTGCTGATGGGTGATGGAAACTACGCCCTGGACGAAGCTGGAACGTATTGAAAGATGACACGCACCCGGCTGTTGTCTGGGTTTTCACAGCGTCAGATGTGAAGCTATGTCCTGTATGCTCGAAGAGGCTCAGATTTCCCAAGTCTCAGAAGCGAGACCCATTCGACTTCGCTCAGGGCAGGCTCTGCGGCACCAATGGTTGGTGCGGAGGATGAGATAGGGGAGTTCCTGCTTTCCCACCCATCGCAAAGTACGCGATGGATGGGGCACCCAATCTTTCTGCTGGTTCGATCTCCTCAAGAAAATTATGCGGTATACGACACAGTTTTTGCTTTCGGCGATGGCGGCGACGCAGTTTCCTGCGCCGGACGTGCCGGAGATTGCGTTTCTGGGGCGGTCGAATGTGGGCAAGTCGAGCCTGCTGAATGAGCTTGTGGGCGAGAAGGCTGCCAAGGTTTCTTCGACGCCGGGGCGGACGCGGGCTATCAACTTTTTTGCGTTGCTGGACCAGAGCCAGAGACGGAAGATGATGTTTGCGGATTTGCCGGGGTATGGGTACGCGAAGATTTCGAAGTCGATATCGGCGGGGTGGGCGGAGTTTATCGATCCATATCTGGCGATTCGGTCGACGCTGAAGCTGTGCGTGTGCCTGGTGGACTCGAATGTGCCGGCGCAGAAGAGCGATGAGCAACTGTTCGATTGGCTGCGGGGCGCGGAGCGGGAGTTTGTGGTGGTGGCAACCAAGATCGACCGTCTGAGCGGGAATGAGCGGACACGGAATTTGTTGGCGCTGAAGAAGGGGCTGGGGCTGGAAGAGCTTCTGCCGGTGTCGGCGAAGACGGGGTATGGGATCAGGGAGTTGTGGGCGAGGATTGAGAAGAGCAGTGATTAGTGATTAGTGATTCGTGGTTAGTGGTTAGTGGTTAGTGATTAGTGATTAGTTGTCACGGGCGATCTTCAACTCTGGAGTGGGCTTCCCAAAACATCGATCAATTTGGAGGCGGTTTCTTCGTCGCATCTTAGCGAGCGGAGGCGGCGGAAGTGTGGGCCGAGGTAGCGCGGGGATTGGCGGAGCCATCGGGTGCCAGCGTGGTCGCTGGGCGGGAGATGTTGGAGGAGCAGGGCGTCGAAGTCTGCGGGACGCTGGGCGAACCCGGCAGGGATTTGCCAGATGAGGAATTTTGAGGCTCTCGGTAAAGGCGAGGGGGCGATGCGCTTCGCGCCTTGGGCTATGAAGGTTTCAAAGCTGGAATCACCTGGCACGGATGAATTGCGCGCAGGGAGCAGGTCGGGGAGAACGCCGCGGTCGAGCATCTGCTGCGCGATTGCCTGGGGGGCAAGGGAGACGACTACGGAGACGGGCTCGTGTTTGCGGATTTCGTTCTTGAGGATGCGCAGGGCCTCGTCGAGCGAGTTGACGAGAAAGTCGATCACGCCGGCGTGCATGGCCTGACGGAGTGTGGCGGCTTGGGCGGAGACGGCGAGGGTGGCGGCGCCGCTGATGTTGCCGGCGATGGCGAGGATGCGGCCGACTTCATTGAGTTCGCCGGCGTAGAGGAGTTTGCCGCCGAGGCGGTCCTCGCCAGGATCGGCGAAGCGCATGAGGCTGGCGTAGGCCTGCTCTACCTGGGCGATGAAGGAGAGAGTCTCCAGAGGGTGTGGATTAGTTGGCAATGCTCTAGTCCGGTGGCATTTCGTGCCAGTTGTTTTTGCGGACGAAGAAGACGAACGTGCCGGGCTTGGGGATCATCCGAGTTGCTTCAGCATACTTCCCCTTGTAGCACTCGTTGGGCATGGCGACTCCGGAGGCGAGGATGTCGGGGACCGAGTACCAATGGATGGTGCTTATATCCTTCTCCATCGCGGCGTCGCAGTTGACATAGATTTCCATGGAGCTGTTGTAGGTGCCTTGAACGGAGAGGTATTTCGTGCCGGCGGGAACGAGGACTCGTGCGACTCCTTCGTCGTCGACCGCGACCGAATCGTTGTGAACCTCGTTGCGATGATCGAAACGCACGATGAAGTTGGAGGGGACGATGGGCTTGCCGGTTTTGCCGTCAAGCATGAGGATGGTGATGGTGGATGCGGTTTGCGCATGAAGGGAAAAACAGAAGGTAGCGGCAAGAGTGAGGGCCAGGAAAGTGCGAGTCGCGAACGGGCGATGCGCGAAGAGATAGGCTTTCGGACGCAACATATTCTTACTTTGTCATGCGGGGCTGCGTTTTAGGAAGTACCGGCCTTGGGGCGGGGTCTACCAGGAAGAATAGGGTTGGCCGTCGGAGCTGGTTCCTTCGGAGCCGGAGTGGACATCGTCGACGCCGGGCTCGGTCTCGTCGATGGAGTACATGGAGTCGCTGGTTGCGGTGACCCAGGTGTCTTTGCTGTGGGTCATGGGGTCGTCGGGGACGACCTTGAGGTAGCCGTCGGTGACGAGGTCATCGAGCGACTGCGGAGCCTTCTGCTTGTCCATGGTGTAGGAGTCGATGGCGGCGCGGATGACGTGGAGGTCTTCTTTGAGAACGGCTTCGCGGGCGTGCTTGATAGCAGTGATATAGCTGGGGATAGCCAGCGTGGCCAGGATGCCGATAATGGCCATGACGATCATTAGCTCGACGAGCGTGAAGCCTGCGTCGCGAGCGAGCGGGGTTCGCGGAGTTAGCCGCGCTTCGCGCGTGTTCGCGGAGTTAGGAACTGCCCGGGTTGCAATTTTTGCCGACAACGCTAACTCCTGAACTTGGCCTTCTGCCCTGGTCTTGCTGACACCGCGAACCCGCCTCGGCGGGCTAACTCCGCTCTTACGCTACCACGTGGAGTACTTGGTTCCGTCCAGGGCTGTTCCCTGGGACTTTGAATACACGTCGAAGACACTTTGGCCGCCGTAGGAGTCGGAGGTGGGGTCGTCTTGCATTGAGCGCAATCCCCACTCGGGCTTACTGGTCATCGGGTCCACCGGAATGTGGCGGAGAAACTTGAGCTTCTTGCCTTGCACGTCGACTCCGTCAACCAGGGTTTGGAGATCGGGCGGGTAATTCTGGCTGTCCACCTTTGTCTGGAAGGCGCCCTTGTCGGCGGCATCTTTGTATTTGTCGATGGCGTCGCGCATCATCCAAAGGTCGCGGTGCAATTCGCGTTCGTTCTGACGCTTAACCTGGAAGCGGGCGATGGGCACCGCTGCCGACGCGAGTATAGATAGGATCGCTATGGTCACAATCAACTCGACAAGCGTGAGGCCTTGCTCTCTCACCCCACGGACTAAGACCTGTCCGCGGGGGCCCCGGTCTCTCACCCCACGGACGAAGACCTGTCCGCGGGGGCCCCGATCTCTCACCTCACAGACGGAGATCTGTCTGTGGGGATCCGGCTCGTGATCGCGAATCAGGACTGACGAATTGAAAACCGTAGGCACAGTATGCATTCGCAATACTCCCTACTTGACGAGGAGATCGAGGTGCCCGGCCGTGGCCGGAATTTGCTGTTGGGCGCTGTTGACGGCAACGGAGCGGGGCATAGTGAGCGCGGTGCTTCCAGCGGTCTTGGCCTGGAAGGTGAGGATGCAGACCGTACCTGATCCGGTGACGCCCGTCGTACCCGGCGGACGCGCAGCAACGATTGTGACGTTGCCCGGAGGGTCGTCGCGGTGGATGAGCGCGACAGCCTGGCCATCGCGGCTGAGCAGGTCTCCGGCGGCTACGTTGATGAGCGAGAGTTTGGCCGGATCGTACTGGAGCTGGATGGGCACGGAGGCGATATCAGTGGCTCCGCTAAGAACGATGGGGACTTGGAATGTGGCTCCCGGTGCGAGCGGACCCGCAGGCGGAGTAAGTGTGAAGCCGGCCACGGCGCCGGAAGCGGAGGAAGTGGAGGGAACGACGGTCTGAGGCAGGGCAGAGGGCGGCTGGGTAGTGAGCGGCGGAGAAGGGGCAGGGCTTTGGTTGTTTTGCGCGGCGGCAGTCATTTGGGCCATCAAGGCGGGAGCGGCAGCTTCAGCGCTCTGGCCAGGCACGGTGCCCAACTGAGAATTCTGGAGTGCGACCGGGCGGACGGCAGGGGCGGCAATGGGGGAAGAGTTTGTGGCGGCAGATTGATCGCTGTTCAGACGGAGGTCG
>Ga0302320_10006146_pt1 | contig 26739 bp, 21 predicted proteins | sample Bog_T0_3_FD_202130 | JGI IMG/M metagenome (GOLD analysis project Ga0302320, IMG submission 202130) | Peat permafrost microbial communities from Stordalen Mire near Abisko, Sweden - Bog_T0_3 | ecosystem: Environmental > Terrestrial > Soil > Wetlands > Peat | place: Sweden: Abisko, Stordalen Mire...
TGCTCGAGCGAGGGGCTTTGCGGGGTAAATAGCTCGGCACCCTTGTCCGTAATGTGCATGTCGTCTTCCAGACGAATGCCGAACTCCCCTCGAATGTAAATTCCTGGTTCATCGCTGAAGGTCATCTCAGGCTGAAGCTTTGCAGTATTGCCGCGGACGAGGTAGGGCCACTCGTGACCGTCCATGCCCATGCCGTGACCGAGGCGATGGGTGAAGTATTTGTAGTCGGGGCCGTATCCGGCATCGATGATGACCTGGCGGGCGGCTGCGTCGACGGAGCCGGCCTCGATCCCTGGCTTCGCCGCGGCTAATGCGGCGCTCTGAGCGCGGTGCACGATGTCGAAGATCTGCTTCGTTTTGTCGCTCGCTTTTCCTAATACGAAAGTGCGCGTGATATCGGATTGATATCCCTCCACCGCGCAACCGCCGTCGATCATCACGATGGTGCCATCGCGAATGCCTTGTGGTTGCACCGAGCCGTGAGGGAAAGCGGAGTACTCTCCCACTTGCACGTCGGCGCCGCCCTCGAATCCGAGTTGGCGGTGCGCTGCTTCGATCAGATCCTGCACCTCGGCTTGTTTCATGCCGACTTTCATGGAGCGGTAGGTGGCCTCGTAAGCGGCGAGGGTGACTTTCGCGGCGAGGCGCATGAGGTCGATTTCGTGCGAGCTCTTGATCATGCGGCATCCGGCGGTGACTGGAGTTGCACTGGTGAACCTTGCCCCGGGCGCAGCTTTTCGGAGATTGTCACTGAAGAGAAACTTTGCGGTTTCTTCGATGCCAATCGTGCCACTGGCCATGCCGCGGTCGCTGAGTCCCTGGGCGACTCGGGCGTAGGGGCTCTCATCTTCCTGCCAGACGCGCAGGTCGATCTTATTGTTGACGGGCGCTTGAGCGATCTGCTCGCGGGCGCGGTCTTCTTCGAATGCGGGGGCGACGTAGAAGGCGTCACCCTTCGCCGGAAGCACCATGGCAAAGAGGCGTTCGCCGCCCTCCCAGTGAATGCCGGTAAAGTAAGCGAGTGAGGTGCCTGGCGCCATTAAGATCGCGGAGAGGTTATTTTGATGCATCAGGAGTCGCGCTTTGTCCTGGCGCTCGGAGCGCTCGATTACGGTGATGGGCACGGCCTCCCGGCGAAGGCTGCGGAGACTCGCAATCGCGGGCGGCAGAGTTTTCTCGCAGTCCTCCGCACGGGAAAGAGTCGGGCGAGCGATGGAAACTCCGGCGGCGAGTGAGGTAGTTTGGAGAAATCGACGGCGCGAAACGGCTGATCCTAGCTGCATGGAGCCTCCGACAAAAACAATCATTATATAGAGGCCGGATGCAGAGGCCGGTCGGGCGGCAACGTCTGTTCGCTTTCGTACTGTACCTTCGAGGGAAGGCAGCGCTCACAAACCAGCCGGTCCTGCTGAATTAGAATGGAGCGACGTGGTATCTGTAAGCCGATTTTGGAGGAATCATGGGCAACTATGCCGTAACGACGGGTCGTATGGTCGCGCATAACATGGTGACGACGCAGTTTGAGCTGGACGGTTTTCGGGTGGTGCGAACGCTGGGAGTGGTAAGAGGAATTGTCGTGCGCTCCCGGTCGATCTTCGGGACCATTGGCGCTGGTTTGCAAACGCTGGTCGGCGGCAACATCACTTTATTGACGAATCTCTGCGAAAAAACGCGGGCTGAGGCCTTTGATCTGATGCTGCAACATGCAGCGGAGCTGGGCGGCAATGCGGTAGTTGGCGCGCGCTATGACGCGACCGAGGTGATGCAGGGTGTCACGGAAGTGCTGGCATACGGGACGGCTGTGTTCGTAGAGTCGGCGAAGGGATAGAGAGTGAGACGTCAGGAGATAACACGGTGACCCGCTCTCTCCGCGGCTTACTCCTTGTATAGGAAGCCAGCGACTACGGCGGCGAGGATGGCCCCACCCCAGAGGTCAAGCATCCAGCCCAGCGGCATGACGCGGGGGACGGGGGACCATGCGGCTTGCGCGAAGTTGCCGGGGACTCCAGCGCAGAAGCCGACGATCATACCGACTTTCAGAGCGGTTCTTAGGCCGGGGCCGGCGGTGGCTCGTGCCCACGCGTAAAGGTACGCGATGAGGATCGACATGATGAAGATCAGCAGTATCCATTGTCCAGCGAAGAAGGGATAACGGGATTCCTTCAGGAACAATCCCTTGTTTTGCATCGCCACATAGAACGGGGCCAAGCGCATGCCAACGAGAAAGCCCCAGGCGATCCAGACGACCCCGCCAACGATACCGCCCAACCAAATCCGAGTCGTATTCAGTTTCATTGTGCCCCCTTTTGAGGTGTCGGAAATTCGGCACAAGTGTACTCCAGCAGGTCAAACTTAGGCGTGGAGAATTGGGGCAGTTCGAAGAAAGAGCGTTTACCACAAAGGGACACGAAGGTCGAAACCGTCACCACCGAGGGCATGAAAGAAGTTCCAGGAAAAACTGCAAGCGAAAAATAAGCGAAAGTGCATTTTGGGAATCACTTTCGTCAACACTATGGGCAGTGGTCATCTTTCTGGTTAACCGCTAGATGCTGCGGTTTGGCGACAGCGGCGGTTTGCGATGTCTCAACTTGAAACTTTCTTATTGACAACAAACGATTTAGGCGTAGGATGTGGACAAAAGTGGTTGAAAGTGGAGTAAAACATAGAGGTCGTGGGTAAGAACGCTAACTTTCGAGGCGCCAGTGGGTTACGAGACTGACACCGACAAAAAAGAGCATGCTCCCAACGAACCCGAATCCACTGGTCTTGATGCCGCTTCTACCTCCCTCGTGTTCGTGGCTGTGGTAGCAGCCATAACTAAACGGAGCCCAGGAAATCGCAGGGCACATGTTTCGCGGAAATCATCCAACGCGCGTCGACGAAAAGGGACGGTTAAAAATCCCCGCGGAATTCAAGCGCGTGATCGACGAGAAATATGCGCAGAAATTCTACATCACAAGTCTCGATGGAATTGTTGCTCAAGTGTATCCCTTCGAGGAGTGGGAGCGGATCGAACAGAAGCTGGCGTCGTTGTCGACGTTCAATCCGACGAAAAAGAAGTTTTTGAATCGCGTGAATTATTACGGGCAGGTCGTGGAGATGGACGGGCAGGGGCGCCTGCTGGTTCCGCAGATCCTGCGTGATGCAGCGCAGATTCGCGGAGAAGTGGCAGTGCTCGGAAATCTGACTTTCCTGGAAGTCAGGAACCTGGAAGCGTTCCGCAAAGAGATCGACGAGCAGGCCTTTACGGATGAAGACACGAAGACTCTCGACGAATTGGGAATTTAGCAATTGGGCGATCAGTGGAAACAGATTCGGATTCAACAAACACCCCCGAGCGGGGTGGGCATGGAGTGGTTGGCCATGTCCCGGTTCTTTTAAAAGAAGCGATCGATTTTCTAGCCGTGAAGCGCGGCGGAACTTATCTGGATTGTACGGTGGGCCTGGGCGGGCACAGTTTCGAAATCGCAAAACGCCTCGGCGCAGCGGGACATTTGATTGGCCTCGATAAGGATCCAAAGGCGCTGGAAAAAGCAAGTGCAGTGCTCAGTGCTCAGTTGTCAGTTGTCAGTGAGAGCGGCGGGGAAGGGCGAACACAAGGTCGCTCGACTACGCACGACGATTCGCTGCGCGAATCATCGAGCTTCGCTCGGGATGACAGAGCGGGGAGCGCTGACGGAAGTGGGAAGGATTGGCCAACGGTTTCGCTGATTCATGCGTCGTTTGCGGAGGTGGGGGAGCAGGTGGCCGCGGCGTCTCTTGACGGAGTTTTGGTCGATCTTGGCGTGAGCAGTTTGCAACTGGGGGACGCCGAGCGCGGATTTAGTTTTCAGGCGGAAGGACCGCTGGACATGCGGATGAACCCGATGTCCGGCGAGACCGCCGAACAAGTGGTAAACCACATCGACGAGCGCGAGCTGGCCGATGTGATTTACGAATTCGGTGAGGAAAGGAGGTCGCGGAGAATCGCCAGAGCCATTGTCCGGTCGCGGCCGATACGCACGACAAAGCAATTAGTCGAGGTTGTATCGGCCGCGGCCCGGTCAATGAAACATGAGCGCATTCATCCCGCGACGAGAACTTTTCAAGCTCTCCGAATTTTCGTAAATCGTGAACTGGACGATCTGAAGGCGCTGATGGAGGCGGCCCCTCGAGTGCTTCGGCCGGGAGGCCGGTTAGTGGTGATCAGCTTTCACTCGTTGGAAGACAGGATTGTGAAAGACGCGACGCGCGACGGCGCGAAGCAAGGCTGGTACGCGTTGCTGACGAAGAAGCCGGTGACGGCCAGCGAAGAAGAGATTGAGCGGAATCCGCGATCGCGGAGCGCGAAAATGCGGGCTGTGGAGAGAGTTTAGTGAACGAGTTTGCCCCGGAAAAACTGCCGGGCGCCCGGTGCGGTCGCTTTACGACGTGCCGGGAGAAAAGTTTAGTTAGTGCAATCTGTGGTGGAGTTTTTTTAGAGCGGCCAAGAAGAAATTAAAACAAGGCCGCGTCTGAAAAAGAAAAATTGGAACACGGAAATGAAATCGAACGGCGCTTCGATTAAGGGCAGCAGGATTAACGACAGCATGTTTAACGGCAACTTGATTGATGACTTAATGGCAGCGGTCGAGCGCGCGGAACAGAAAGCGCAATCGAACGGTGCCCTGGCAGTTGAATCCATGGTCGGCGAGTCGCTACTGGCCGAGCCATGGTTCGCGTCTGCGCAAGCAAACGCAGACTACGATACGAAACTTTTAGGAGTGGCATAAATCATGAGTGCCGTCGCGTTACAAAGCGCATCCGCTTCCGTCCGCCGTTCCTGTTGGCTGGGTACGCCGGAGATTTATTTCCGCAAGAACATCGATAACTCGCGCCTGGTGAAAGTCGAAGATCCGCGGCGTGCCCGCGAGATGAGATTTTTCGGCTTCGCGCTCTGTTGCCTGTTCATTCTGGTGATGGGATATGCGCTGCAGCATTTCCGCGCCATTGAATATGGATACAAGATCGAAGCGCTGCGGTCGCAGCGGGACAGCCTGACCGAGATGAACCGCGCATTGCGGCTGGAAGAGGCTTCGCTGCGCGACCCGGAGCGAATCGATCTTACTGCGCGCAAGCTTGGCCTGCAACCTCCCCAGCCGGGGCAGGTGATCCGCATGGATGCCGGGTCGGATACGGCGACGCCGGTGATGGCGAGCATGACTCCGGTAGCGGTGATTTCGGCAAGATAGAGACGGGACGGGGCAGAGCCCCGTCACGACACGACTTTTCACTACGGCGGCTCTTCGGGGCCGCCGAAAGTTTCTGAGGGTTGGAAGTGGCGGCAAATAGTACCTCGAATGGCGCACGAGTCCGGCTGTATCTTCTGTCAGGCGTGCTTTGTCTTTGGCTGCTTGCGATCTGCGGGCGGCTCGTCTACCTGCAAATATTTTGTTATGGGGATTTTGCGCGGCGGGCGCAGCATCAGCAGCAGCGCAGTTTCGATCTCTCTCCAAAGCGCGGGGTTATCTACGATCGTGCGGGGCGCGAACTGGCGATGTCGATTCAGGTGGACTCGGCATTCGTCGTGCCGTCTGAAACTCCCGATCTCGCAAACACACTTAGCCTGATTACGCGCATCACTAAGGATGATCCGCGAGTATTGCTTGCGGATTGCAGTGCTCACAAATTTTGCTGGGTCGCGCGCAAAGCTGATGCGGAAGTGATCGATCGCATACGGGCATTGAATCTGCAGGGGATCCACTATCAGAAAGAGGCGAAGCGGTTTTATCCCAAGCGCGAATTGGCGGCGCAGGTATTGGGCTATGTGGGCACCGACGATCAAGGGCTGAGCGGATTGGAGCGGCAGTTCAACCGGCAACTCCAAGGCAAGCCGGGCAAGCTGATGATTTCGGTGGACGCGCGGAAGCGATGGTTTGCCAGCGTGGAAAAGGAGCCGGAGTCGGGTGATAGCGTCGTCCTGACGATTGATCAGAATATTCAGTACATTGCGGAACGCGAACTGCAGCGCGGAATGGAAGAGACGCACGCGATTGCGGGGACGGCGATCGTGGAGAATCCCCGCACCGGCGAGATTCTCGCGTTGACGAATCGGCCGACTTTCAATCCCAATATTCGAAGAGAAATTACGAATGACGCGCTCAAAGACCGCGCGGTGAGCGATATCTACGAACCCGGATCAACCTTCAAGACGGTGACGCTCTCGGCCGGGCTGGAAGAAAAGATCACGCGTCCCGATGAGATGTTTGACTGCCAGATGGGATCGATCGTCATCAATGGAATGCGGATCCGCGACAGCAAGCCGCATGGCATGTTGTCGGTCGCCGACATTCTGGCGGAATCGAGCGACGTGGGCGCGATCAAAGTCGCGTTGCGGCTGGGCGACGATCGCCTGTACAAATATATTCGCGCTTTCGGGTTCGGACAGCGGACGGGGATCGAGCTTCCCAGCGAAACGGCGGGGTTGACGAAGCCAGTGAGCCGCTGGTCGAAAGTGTCGATTGGCGCGATCTCGATGGGGCAAGAGATCGGGATTTCGGCGGTGCAATTGGTGGCGCTGATTTCGACGCTTGCGAATGATGGTGTGCGGGTCCCGCCGCGAATTGTGGCCGGGACGATTACGCCGCAGACAACTCCGCAGACAATTGCGTTTCAGCCGGTGGAAGGAACGCGGGTGATTTCGTCGCTGACAGCCGCGCAGATGCGTCAGATGTTGCAGGGGGTGGTGCTGCACGGGACGGGGCGGAAGGCGATTCTCGAGGGCTACAGTTCGGCGGGAAAAACAGGGACGGCGCAGAAGGTGGATCCCGCGACGGGCGCGTACTCGAAGACGAAGTATGTGGCGTCGTTTGCGGGGTTCGCGCCGATCAATGATCCGCAGATTGCGGTGGTGGTGATTCTCGATTCGGCGGTGGGGCTGCACCAGGGCGGACAGGTTTCGGCTCCGGTATTTCAGCGAATTATGCAGCAGACGCTGGAATATCTCCATGTGCCGCATGATGTGCAATTGCCGTCGAGCCGACAGGTGCTGCTGGCGAAAAGCGAAGTGCCGGAGGCGAGTCTGGAAGAAAGTTCACCCGATCATTTGGGCGCGAGTCTGGATCTGGCCGATGATAATGATGGGGCGGATATTCCTGTGGGTCAGGCATCCAACGGAATTCGGCAGAACGTTGCGGCCCAGGTGGTTCCGACGGCACAGATTGCAAGAATGCCAGATCAACCATCGCAAATGGCCATGACGACTACGGTGGGGACAAAACCGATTGCTCTCACCTCTCCGACGATTGCGCAAGGCGAGACGGCGCAGAAATCCCCGGGCGGCGGAACAGTCGTTCTGGAGGTGGAAGAAGGAGGAATTCAAGTCCCGTCTTTCCTCGGAAAGAATCTGCGAACAGCCATAGAAACGGCGCAGGATGCGGGACTCGACCTCGATGCGGTCGGCAGCGGCGTGGCTCGGGAACAGAGCCCTCAGGCGGGAACGCGGGTCGCGGCGGGCGCACATATCATGGTGCATTTCGGAAGATAATTGATCCGATCATGGACGACCAAACTCGAAATGAAATCGCGAGCCGTCTCGAGATTTTGGCAGCGCAGCAGGGTTGGAACGCCGCCGTTTGGCAGCAGTGTTTCGACATAGTCGGGGCGAACGCGGACGACGAACTAGTAGCGTATTTTTTTGACGACCTTATCCACTACACTGGCACGCCACTATTCAGGCGTGAGCCGCGTCCTGAAGATATACAGAGCTATGCTCAGGGGTTCCGAGACATGGCGCAGGCAGTGCGGTCGCGGATGTCATTGAGCGAGTTCAAGAGGAATTACGGCTGGTAAAAATCGTGCTTTTGATCGACGGAGGGTTAACCTCTTCAATCTGACCTCTAACCTCTGACCTTCTATAATCACTGCAATGACATTCCAACAACTTCTGCAAGGCGCTGAGGTTCTCTCGCAAAGCGGGAACGCGGGCGTTGCCGGGGTGGAATACGATTCGCGGCGAGTGCGTCCAGGAACGGTTTTTGTCGCCATGAAGGGCGAAAGCAGCGACGGAAATCGATTCATCGATCAGGCAATTGCCGCGGGAGCAGTGGGCGTCGTGACGGACTCGGCTTCCGAGATACCGCGGCCTTCGGTCGCCTGGGCGCAAGTTGTCCAAGGCCGGAGGGCGCTGGCGAGGCTCAGTGCAAATTTTTATAAGCGTCCGGCGGAGCGAATTGCGAATACGGGGATTACTGGGACGAATGGGAAAAGCACGACGGCGTTTTTGATCGAATCCATCTTGCAGGCGGCGGGGCGTAAAACGGCGCTGGTGGGGACGATCGAATATCACGTGGCGGGGAAAGTGCTGCCCGCTCCTCACACGACGCCGGAAGCATTGGAATTAAACCAACTGCTGGCCGAGGGGTTGAGCCTCGGAGTGACCGAGGCGGTCATGGAAGTGTCGTCCCATGCGCTTGAGCAACAGCGAGTTTTCGGAATCCCTTTCGATGTCGCCGTGTTCTCCAATCTCACGCGCGATCATCTCGACTACCACCACACGATGGAAGAATATTTTCGAGCGAAGCAGGTGCTCTTCGAAGGCTGCGGAACGGACCCGCCGCGCGCTGCCGTTCTGAATATTGATGACGAGTATGGGCGCCAACTTCTGAAATTCAGCAAGAGTAAGAGCGCGGCGGTTTTTTCGTACGGGATGACGTCCGGCGACTTTCACGCGGAGTCGATGGAGATCACGCCGCGAGGGACACGCTTCGAGATGGTGACGCCGAACGGAACGATTGCGATGTGGTCTCCGCTGATTGGGAAGGTGAACGTGTACAACGTCCTCGCGGCGTCGGCTGCCGGGTACGCGAGGAACTGTTCTTCCGAAGCGATCGCAAAGGGGATTTTTGATCTCGCTTGTGTGCCGGGCCGTTTTGAGCGGGTGGACTGCGGGCAGCCGTTTACCGTGGTCGTGGATTATGCGCATACTGATGACGCGCTGCGAAACTTGACGGGGCTGGCACGCGATTTTGTGGTTCAGGCGGGCCTCAAGGGCAAGGTCATCACCCTTTTCGGATGCGGTGGCGATCGCGACCGGGCCAAGCGTCCGCTGATGGGGGAGGCCGCCGGAAGTGGCAGCGACTTCGTGATTCTTACTTCGGACAACCCGCGTTCGGAGGATCCATTGGCCATCATGAATGATGCACAGGTGGGCCTGCAGAAGTCGGGCGCAAAATATTCGATGGAGCCCGACCGTGGCAAGGCAATCGCATTGGCTCTGCAACAGGCTGCGCCGGGTGACATTGTTTTGCTGGCGGGCAAGGGGCACGAAAAAGTGCAGATATTGAAAGACGGAACGGTTCCGTTCGACGATGTCGAGGTTGCACGAGAGAATCTTAAGGCGTCCGGGTATGAGTGCAAGAGTGCGGCGAATGCCGACGAAAAGAAGAAGACAGCATGAAGCTCCATCTTTCGCGGATCGCCGAGTTTGTGGGCGCGGCCGGGCAATTTGACGGTCGAGCAAAAGCCGAAGGATATTCGATCGACTCGCGAACGATTCAGCCGGGGGAGCTTTTTTTTGCGGTGCAAGGGGAACGGCTCGATGGACACGACTATGTGGAGCAGGCGCGGCGCCGCGGCGCGGCCGGGGCAGTAATCGAACAGGGGCATCTGGCGCGCTATCCCGATGTTTCCGGCTTGCTGGTGGTGGATGACACGCTGGTGGCGCTCCAAACACTGGCGACGGCTGTCCGGAAAATTTGGGGGAAGACCGCGATTGGCATCACTGGTTCGATGGGCAAGACCACAACGAAAGACGCGATGGCCCATTTGCTGAGTGCGAAGTACCGCGTGCATCGCACAAAAGGGAATTTCAACAATCATTTTGGGTTGCCCCTCGGGCTGCTGACGCTGGAGCCGGAATATGACATCGCTGTAGTGGAGATGGGCATGTCGCACGCGGGAGAAATCGCGTCGCTGGCGCGAATCGCGCTTCCGAATCAAGCGGTGGTGACCAACGTTGCGCCTGTGCATCTGGAAAATTTTGATTCGCTTGCCGGGATTGCGCGGGCGAAATATGAGCTGATCGAAGCTCTTCCGCACGGCGCCACTGCGGTGCTGAACGGCGATGATGAATATGTACGGCAGTTCGGGCGCGACTTCAAGGGAAAGGTTGTAATGTTTGGATTGAATGTGTCCGCCGACGTCCGGGCCGAAAATATCGAGGCGCGAGGAGCGGAGGGTACGCGGTTCGACTTGGTCGTACATGAGGTGAGGCAGGCAGTGGAGAGTCCGTTGCTGGGCAAGCACAACGTTTTGAATGTCCTCGCGGCAGCCGCCGTTGCACTGGAGCAGGGAATTACGCCGTCGGAAATTGCAGTGGCGCTGCCATCGTTTCACCCTGCTGACAAGCGGGGACAGGTCGTCCAAGTGGGTAACAGCACGGTGCTGTACGATTGCTACAATTCAAGTCCGAAGGCTCTGATGGCTGCGGTGGACACGCTGGTGGCGCTGCCGGCGAGACGACGGATTGCGGTGGCGGGCGAGATGCTGGAGTTGGGGTCGAGCAGTGAGGAGTTGCATCGCGACTGTGGCCGGTATATGGCAACGAAGAAGATCGATTTCCTGCTGGGAGTTCGAGGGCTGGCGAAGAGCATGGTAGAAGCGGCGGTCGATGCGGGGATGAAGGCGGAGTTTGTAGCAACGCCCGAGGATGCGGGCGAATGGCTGGCCCGCGAGGCGCACGAGGGTGATGTCGTATTGTTGAAGGCTTCGAGGGGCGTGAAATTGGAGAGAGCGTTGGAGACGTGGAAACAGAGTAAAACGGCATCCTGAACGCTCAACGCAATTAAAACTAAAAAGCTGACAGCGGAGAGCTGACAGCGGTTGTCGGAGGCGGATTGCTCTACTGGCTGCTCTACCTGAAGCTGTTCCACTACTTTCCGCCGTTCCGTATTTTTCGCTACCTCACATTTCGCACTGCCTTCGCGAGCCTCACTGCCTTGTTCACGGGATTGATTGTAGGGCCGATCGTGATTCAGAGGCTACGCGATTTTCAGATTGGGCAATACATCCGCGAAGAGGGTCCCCAGGCGCATCAGAAAAAAGCTGGCACTCCGACGATGGGTGGCCTGCTGATCGCGATTGCGATCCTGGTGCCGACGCTACTCTGGGCGGATTTGAGCAATCCATTTGTGTGGATCGCGGTATTCTCCACGCTTGCATTCGGCGCCATCGGGTTTGCGGACGACTACCTGAAGGTCGTGCATCGCCGGAATCTTGGTCTTACGGCGCGCGCCAAAATCGGCTACCAGATTGCAGCCAGTGTCGTGATTGCGATCGCGCTGATCTTCCTGCAACATCGCGGGGAGTATTCGACTCGGCTGGTGGTTCCGTTTTTCAAGCAGTTTCATCCCGACCTGGTGATTGAGAGGCTGGCGGTTCATCCGCATCTGTGGCCGCTGGCTTTTTTGCCATTCGTGGGTTTCGTCGTGTTTGTTATTGTCGCATCGACCAACGCGGTCAACCTTACGGATGGTCTGGACGGATTGGCGATCGGCTGCACGGTGATTGCTGCGGGCGCGCTCGCGGTTCTGACGTACCTCAGCGGCCACGCCACCTTTGCGACGTACTTGGAATTGCAGCGCATGCCACAGATTGGAGAACTGACGATTTTCTGCGGGGCGATGGTCGGATCTTCGATTGGGTTTCTCTGGTACAACGCGCATCCCGCGGAAGTGTTCATGGGAGATGTCGGCTCGTTGGCTCTCGGCGGCGCGATTGGGACTGTGGCCGTAATGATCAAGCAGGAACTGCTGCTGCCATTTATTGGGGGCATTTTTGTGATCGAGGCGTTGTCCGTGATCTTGCAGGTCGGGTCTTATAAGTTGCGGAAGAAACGTATCTTCAAAATGGCCCCGATCCATCATCATTTTGAGTTGCTGGGCTGGTCGGAATCGAAGGTGATTGTGCGGTTCTGGATCGCGTCGCTGGTGTTCGCGCTATTTGCGCTGACGACGTTGAAGTTAAGATAAGAGAGGCATTTGTAGTTGCAGAGTTGTAATTTGAGAGATTCAAGACGAATCGACCGCGTCAACGATTAACAGAGTACAAGTTGTCGATCACAAATTAGCGATCATAAATAACCAATCGAACTCATGGAACTGAACAACAAACACGTGCTGGTGGTTGGACTGGGGAAATCGGGTGTGGCTTCTGCACTCTTTCTGAAGTCGCGCGGGGCGAGGGTTACCGTATCAGACACGAAGTCGGAAGATGAGTTGCGCAACGAGATCCTGCTGTTGCTGGAGCATGGGATTGCAGTCGAGACTGGTGGGCACGGGGATCGGACATTTCGCGGGCAGGATCTGATCGTGGTGAGTCCGGGGGTGCCGTTTGACGCTGGCCAGTTGATGCAGGCGCGCAGCCTGGGTGAGCCGGTGATCGGCGAGATCGAACTGGCCGCCCAGTTTCTGGCGGGCTCGATTGTGGGCATTACCGGGGCGAACGGAAAGACGACGACGACCTCGCTGGCGGGTGAGATTGTGGCGGCGGGGAATTTTCCGACTCTGGTGGGCGGCAACATCGGGACGCCGGCTATCAGCTTTGTAGATCAGGCTGGACCGAAAACCTGGACAGTGCTCGAGGTGTCGAGCTTTCAGCTCGAGACTATCGATACGTTTCGTCCCAGGATCGCAGTGATTTTGAATATCACCCCCGACCATCTGGATCGGCACAAAACGTTCGCGAACTATGTGAATGCCAAGGCGCGAATTTTTGAGAACCAGCGCGGAGATGATTTCACTGTTCTCAATGCTGACGATCCTACGACTGCAGGGTTAGCGGACAGGACGAGAGCTCAGTTGTTTTGGTTCAGCCGCAGGCAGGAAGTGGAGAGAGGCGTGTTCGTCCGTGGGTCGGCCATTTTCTTTCGCGATGGGCAGCGGGAAAAAGAAATCATGCCACTGCAGGAATTGCCGCTGAAAGGCGCGCACAACGTAGAGAACGCGCTGGCGGGTGTTTTAGTGGGAGCGCTCGTGGGATGCGCGCCCGAACAGATTCGCGAAGCGGTCCGGAATTTCAAGGCGGTGGAACATCGTCTTGAGTTTGTGGCCAAGGTTGCCGGCGTCGATTACTACAACGACTCGAAGGCGACGAATGTCGACGCCACGATTAAGGCGCTCGAGTCGTTTCCGGCGAATATCCATTTGATTCTGGGCGGCAAGGATAAAGGAAGCGACTACTCAGTGCTGAACGAGTTGTTGCGCGAGCGGGTGAAGCGCGTTTACACGATTGGAGCGGCGGCGGCGAAAATCGAGTCGCAGATTCAGGGCGCGTCCGAGATCGAACATGCGGAGACCTTGGAAAATGCAGTTCGGTTGGCGAGCGCATCGGCGGTTGCGGGGGACGTGGTCGTGCTGGCTCCGGCCTGCTCCAGCTTTGACCAGTTTCAGAGTTACGAGCATCGCGGAAGGGTGTTTAAAGAAATCGTGCATTCACTGGCGATGGTGCGAACGGGGTAGATTGCCAGTTTGCCGTTTCTGCCGGCACACGTGCTCACTTTGGGCGTTCTCTGGAACCAACTCAGTTATCCTTACTCTTAAATTAACCCGTGAAACTCATCCGTCTTCCCACGCTCCGTGGTGAAATGAAATCATCATGGCGAAGCGAGTGAGTGTCGATCGCTGGATGTTTACGGTGACTACGCTGCTGGTATTTATTGGGTTGGTGATGATTTTTAGCGCTTCGGCTGTGATGGCGAAGGAGCGCTTTGGATCGGCGTACGAGTTCTTGTTGAAACAATTGGTTTGGGCGGTAGCCGGACTCGTCGTGATGGTCGTCGCGATGAAGGTGGATTACAAGAAGCTGCAACATCCGGCGCTGGTTTTCTTGCTTTTGGGATTCACGACGCTTCTGCTGATTTCTGTCTTCTTTCTAGATCGTTCGCATGGGACGCACCGCTGGTTTCACGTGGGGCCTTTCTCGTTACAGCCTTCGGAGTTGGCGAAACCCGCGCTGATACTTTTTTTGGCGTGGTTTTTGGAGAACAAGACAAAGGCTATGGACGACTGGCGGAATACGCTTCTGCCCGCAGTCGTTCCGACATTTCTTTTCATTCTCCTGATTGTTTTTCAGCCTGATTTGGGAACTGCGATCGCTTGCGTGGGGATCACGGCCTGCGTTCTTTTTGTGGCAGGAATTCGGCTGCGTTATTTTGGATACGCGTTGGCGGCCGCGCTGCTGCCGCTTTATTTCCTGATCTTCCATGTGTCTTACCGTAAAGATCGCATACTGGCTTTTCTCAATCCCTATGCCGATCCGAAGGGGTTCGGCTTTCATATTATTCAGTCTCTGATCGCGGTCTCTACGGGCGGTGTGACGGGACTAGGACTGATGGAAGGGAAGCAGAAATTGTTCTATCTTCCCGAGCCGCACACCGATTTTATTTTTGCGGTAACGGCGGAAGAACTGGGATTAGTGGGAGCGCTGGCCGTCGTTTTTCTCTTTGCCATTTTTCTTTGGCGCGGAACCCGGGCGGCATTGCGGACGCAGGATAATTTTGGGCGCTTCCTCGCGGTAGGAATTACCAGCATGATCGTGCTGCAGGCATTCATTAACATCAGCGTGGTGCTGGGGTTGATGCCTACCAAGGGAATTCCGCTGCCCTTCGTTTCCTACGGCGGGTCGTCACTGTTCGTGACACTTATGTGCGTCGGAGTGTTGTTGAATATCACAAAGCAGGCAGAGTAGCCTACCGCGGAGCCGGGACCTCCAGATATCCAACCTAATTGACGTTCGCTCGCAAGCGCTGTGCCGTCGCTCGCTCCCGTTGCTCGTCGGGCTTCTGTCCGAGTTGCGCGTAGGCGTCGGCTAGAAATCGATGAGGCTCGGGGGATTTCGGCATCAGTTCGGCGGCGATCATCAAATTCGGAATCGCATCGGTCGGATTTCCCGTCAGAGCTTGCGCTCGTCCCAGTAGCAGATGCGCGCTGTAGTGTTTTGGCCGTAGTTCGATCACTTTGGCGTATTCCGGGATCGCATCCGTCAGGCGGTCCTCGCGCGCATAGGCAGTTGCCAGAGACAAATGCGCTTCGGGCCAATTGGGAGAGCGGGCCACGGCAGTCTCAAACTGCGCGGCGGCTCCGGCGAAATCTCCGGTCTCAAATAGCGCCGTGCCCAGCTGATATCGCGGAACGGTAAGGTCAGGGCGCATTTCGACGGCTTTGCGCAACATGGGCACGGCTTTCTCGTAATCCTTCAACGCCGTTAACGATGTACCAAGCTGCAAGTAAGTGATGGGAAGGTTGGGCTCGAGTGCGATTACCTTTTCCAACAGCGGTACCGCTTCTGCGAAGCGATTATCTTCTCTTGCCATTTCGGCTCGGTGCAACAAGTTCACGACGTCGACTTTCTGTTTAGGATCGGCGCCCGTGTCTTGAATGCCCGGCATGCTCGACGAACTGCTGTCGGTCGCCACGTATCCAAGGGCATTTAGCCTTTCCTGCAACCCCGGATCAGCCGTGATTTTCGGGGCTTCTTTAGTCGTACTGGTCTTCATCCGGAAAGCTTTGAGTTGGCTATCCAATGTGCTGGTGATTGCGTTCGAGGTTGGGGAAAGGTTATGTTCTGCGTTCGGATCGATGGACTGGTCGTAGAGTTCTTTGGTTGGAGCCTCGACGAAAAGATACTTCCCGGTGCGGAGGGAATGAAGCGAGCTCCATCCGAAAGTGCGATGGGGGTAGTCACTCTCGGCGTAGGCGGGCCGATCTTGCGCGACTGGCTTGGTGGTTGCAGATTTCGACGCGGCGGACGGCAAAATCGTTAATAGAGACTCGCCCTGTACTTGCGAAGGGACTTCGATTCCGACACTCCGCAAAATCGTGGGCAGCACATCGACCAGACCGGCGCGCGTGTCGACGCGAACTCCCGCCGACTGGTTTCGCGGCAACTTAAACAGCAGCGGCACGTGGATGGTTTCGTCGTAAAGAAAGATTCCGTGCGTGGTTTCGCCGTGTTGTCCGAGGGCCTCTCCATGATCGGCCATGACGGCGACCAGCGAACCTTCGTAGAGGCCGAGGGTGTGCAATTGAGCCAGCAATTTTCCGACGGCGGAATCGACGTAGGCGATCTCCCCGTCGTAGGGTTCGGCCGCGTACTTCGTCTTGTAGGGTTCGGGAGGATCGTAGGGATCATGCGCGTCGTAGAGGTGGATCCATAGAAAAAACGGTCCCTTTTTGTGCGCGTTGAGCCATGTCATGGCTCGCGCTACAACTTCATCGCCGCGGCGTTCGATGGAGTGGTACCGGTCTTCATCCGGGCGGCGACGATGGAAGCCGGCATCGTAGGTATCGAATCCGCGCTCGAAGCCGGGGGCGGACCGCGTTTCGGGATCAAGAACGAGGGAGCCGACGAACGCGGCCGTGTAGTATCCGTTGCCGCGAAAAATGTAGGGGGCGTAAGGCAAGTCTTCCGCCAGTGGTACGCCGAAATCGTTGACCTGGTGAAACTGGGGATAAGTTCCGGTGAGGATCGTTGCGTGCGAAGCAGTGGTGAGCGGGACTTGAGAGTATGCGTGCGTGAAGACGACAGACTCGCGTGCAAGAGCGTCGAGGTGCGGCGTCAATCCGCGTGTGGAGCCGAGGAAGCCCATGCGATCGGCGCGCGTCGTATCGAGAGTTATGAGGATGACGCTCGGTGGATGGGGTTTCGAAGCCGGGGCAGCGGGCGCAGCGGTATTCGCGGCGAAGCTACTTGCGAGCAATGTGATAAAAAGCAGGAATCGAATCAGAAACATGGGATGAACGAAGTTTATCATCCGGAATGGAACAGTTTGGAGCGAGACACTGGTCCAGTCCACCGAAGAACGAGTATCTATTTTGAACTAGCCGACGCTGCCGCTCCGCTCTGCAACCGCTTCAGGGTCTCGCGTGCTTTTGCCGAAAACGGAGTGTCGGGAAATGTCTTGAGGTAGTTTTCCAGCTCGGAGATTGCCTCGGGCGTGCGCTTCTGTTGCAGATACAGATTTACCAGCTGCAGATACGCCTGCGACATTTTGGGGTCAAGTTGCAACGCGCTCTGCAGGCTCTTTTCGGCAAGTTCGGGACGACTGGTGCGGGAGTAGAGCAGCCCCTGAAGAAAATGTCCAAAGGCAGAATCCGGGCGGCGTTGCAATCCGTCATCAATCTCGCGCTCGGCGGCGGGATAGCGCTGGGTGGTGATGAAAACGTTGGCTAGATTGAAATAGGCCTCCACGTCGTTTTGATTCGTCTTCAATGCAGCTTCGAATTCGGCTTGCGCCAAGTCATACTTCTGGTGCGCCAGGTAGATCGAGCCGAGGTTATTGTGGGCCGGATAAAAAGTCGGCGAAATCTGAAGCGCCTTCTCGTAATGCTGGATCGCTTCGTCCGTTTTGCCTTTTTGCTCAGCGTCGCTTCCCTTGTCAAATTCTTTTAACGTCTTCTTGGGAAACTGCCGGTAATATTCCGCGGGATCAATGAGGTAAGGATTGCTACCCTCTACACGGCCGGGCAGCGGATCTTTCTTGGCGTTGGCGCGGGGAATGAGGGTGATTTGCACGATGTTGGTGGTCGAAAACTCAGGATTCAAATCCGTTGTTTGGCTGACAGGTTCATAGGCCTCATCGTCGACCGTGACTTTGTACTGATTGGCCAGAAGATTGTAAAAGCCGTAGCTTCCCCGGTCGTCAGTGTAGGTGCTGGCGATGGGAGCTCCTCGCATCTCGAGTGTGACGAGAACGGGGTGGGGAGGGAAGTCGCCCCTAAGGACGCGGGCGGCGCCGATAATTCTTCCAATTTGATTCTGCTGAGCAAAACCGTACGTCGAGGCGAGTAAAACCGCCAGAGCGGACCACCATAGAATGCGTGAACAATTTTCCATGGCTACGCCTCGTCGCGCAATTCGGAGGGAACGAAAAAGGGCTTGTTCCCAACAACAGGAACAAGCCCTCTGGAGCCTGACAGCAATCGAGCTAGAAAGTGAACTTCAAGCCGAATTGCAGTTCGCGAGGATTCAAAGTTCCAGCAGCCTGCCCGAAGTTCGAATCATAGAACTTGTTGTGCGCTCCTCCGCCGGCAGTCGCCAGCAGGAAGTTAGCGCGGTTGAAGACGTTGAATCCGTTGGCGTCAAACTTCATGTTGACCCGTTCGGTGATCTTGAACGTCTTGGACAGGGTCATATCGGCTGCCCAGTTTCCGGGGCCGACAAACGAGTTACGTCCCAGGTTGGACGAGCATCCCAGGCACGGCGCCGAGAAGACGATTCCAGGCGACGTGGTGGTGTACTGGTTCGGACCAGTCTGCGTCGAACCCCAGCCATTTTCCCATGCGCTGCGGCTCACGCCACCCACCCTCGAGACTGAAGCGCTCGGGCGATCGTTGGTGCCGCCATCCAAGTTGAAGTCACCGCCGAGGTTGGTGCAGTTGCCGTTATTAACGTCGGTTGTTGTGCAGGGGATCGTCCCGGAGGGATTGGTGATCGAGCTCGTTTCGACAAGGTTTGGCTGCAGCGAGGAATAAGGCTCAAAGTGCGCTCCGGACTGGAACGACCAGATGCCGTTCAGGCTCCAGCCGCCGGCCACCAGCCCCATTGGCCCTTTCAAGCTCTGTCCGGGCAACTGCCAGACATAGTTAAGAACCAGGCGATGACGGATGTCGTAGATTGAGTCACCTCGATCCAAGCCGGGAAGAGTTTGGTCAGAGGTATAGCCTTCACCAGCCGCCGCGCCGTTGGCCGTCGTAGCGCCACTGTGCCAGGTCGAACCATTGTCAATCGAGTGGCTATAGGTATAGTCCGCGTTGAACAGCAGCCCGTGGGTCATCTGCCGCTTCAACGAGAACTGTAGCGAATTGTAGTTCGAGTTGACCGAGTTTTCCCAGGTGCGCAACTTCAGATAGTTGGGATTCAGGCGTCCACCGAAGCCTGTTAAGGTTCGGCCGAAGTTGTCCACGACTTGCGCGAGCTCCGGACTTGCCACGGTCGGCGCTGGCAAGTAAGTGCCAGGCTGACGATTGATATCCTCTGAGCGGAACAGCTTGTGACCCGCCGTGCCTACATACTTCACATCGATCACCGTCTTCGGCATGATCTCGCGCTGTATGTCGAGGTAGAAATTGTAGACGTAGGGGTCGCGCAGACCGGGTAGAACAACGCCGGTCAGGTTCGCAACGTTGGGGTTGCCGGGATCCCATCCGACAATGTTGCCGTGGTTTTGGGCTTGGCTGCAAGGTCCCTGGTTGCCAGGGTTGGAGCCGCAGCCGATGAATGTCACCGGAACACTCGAGAGCTGAGAACAAAGACCGCCGGCTACGCAAGTGCTTGGTCCGTAAACCACATCCGCCCCTTGCACTCCGACGCCGCCAATGGCTTCGTTAAATGAGTAATACGGCAGGTTCCAGCGTGAGTTCGAGAGTGGATTGTAGAGTGTGCCTTCATAAGCCACACCAAATCCGCCACGAAGCGCAGTCTTGCCGTCGCCGAATACATCCCAGGCAAAGCCCACGCGGGGTCCAAAGTTGTTGTGATCGCCCGTGCCCAAGGTTGCCGATGGGGCGAAACCACCCGGGCCGCAAACGCCCGCTAGCGGTGCGAGGGCAGGATCGCCTGGCAGTGTCCCCGATGTGTTGTCACATCCTGGCTGGCCAGCTGGAATGTTGGCGTCAAATATCCGGTTCGGGAAGCCGTTCGCCGGTCCTATGATATTTGGGTTCGCGGTGCTCGGACCAAGAATAAACGTAGTCGCTACGTTGCCTTCTTCGTGATGCCGCTGAAAGATGTCATAGCGCAACCCCAAGTTCAGGGTAAGACGCTTGTTAACCTTCCAGTCGTCCTGGAAGTAGGCACCAAACTCAATATTGCGGAAGTGGCGGAGATTGTCACTTAAGACAGCGTTGGGTGCAGGATTGTATGAACTGGCCGGGCATGGCGCCGCGCAGATTCCGGGGTCAACTCCATTCGCCTGCAGGTAAGGAGCATCGGCAGCGAACGCAACCTGATCGGAGAAGTAGTACGAAGGACGTCCAACGTTGAATTCGCTGTTCTCGATGTTGCGGCGAATATCGACGCCGACCTTCATGTTGTGATTTCCGTGACCGATGGAAACCATGTCAGAGTAGCTGTAAATGTTGTCTTTGAAAGCCTGCGGATACCCGTTATAGGATCCAAAACCAGCCATTCCATTCCCGAAACCGATCGCTGGCACGCCGCCATCTTTCACCGTGATCAGCGTGTTGTCGTCAGTATAGCCTGCGCGGAACTCGTTCAGAATGGTGGAGCTGAACGTATGGACGAAGCTCAAAGATCCCTGTGGAAACAGGCCGCGGAAGGGGTTGCTGAAGCCACGGGTGCAAGCCGCGTTGCAAGGTCCGTACGAATCGGTATTGCGGTCGTAGTTGAAGTTGACGTAGAAGCGGTTGTTGGTGTTGTAGTTGTAATCGAGCCGGAGCGAGCCTTCGTTGCCGTTGAACAGGTTGCCCAACGTTGAAGTCTGCGTGTTGAAAGTGGCGACGCTGTTTTCCTGGATTGAAGCGTTGCGGTCCAAGGTACCGTTTTGTATCGTGGGCAGCTGATTACAGATCGGACTTCCCGGAGGTGCAGCGTTGTTGTCATTCTGGATGTTGATCAGATCCTGATTCGTCACTCCGAAAATGGAAACCAGTTTTTGGTGCTGTAAGTTCGTGTACCCGCCGTATCCAGGGGTTAGGCAGAGAGCATTCGAAAAGTCCGGTGCTGCCGCGCCTGTCGCGGTGAAATAAGTATTCGCTGTCAAACCAGTAGGTGTGCCAGGGTTCGAAGGTGCGAAATCGCTATAAAGCAACGCGGCGGTCGAATTCAGTACTGAGTTGGTGTTGGCCTGGATCACAGCCTGCCGCCAAGCCGCCGATTCTTGCTGGATGGTGATTGGGGTGCCCTGCGTCTTGAAGCGGTCTCCCTGCAGAGCCAGAAAGAAGAATAGTTTGTCCTTGATTATCGGACCACCGAGGGTGACGCCGAATTGATTGAAGTGCAGCGGCGACTGCGGCGTGCCTGACTGGTTCAGAAAGTAGTAGTTAGCATCGAGATCGTTGTTGCGGATGTATTCCCAACCGCTGCCATGCCATGCGTTGGTACCCGCTTTAGTCACCAAGTTGACGGTGCTGCCCGCGCTGTTGCCATACTGGGCGGACATGTTCAGCGTCAACTGCTGAAACTCCTCGACTGAGTCCTGAATCGGAGTGTTGATCGGGCCGCCGCTCAGATCCTTGTTCGAAACGCCGTTGACAAGAAATCCGTTGAAATCTTCGCGCAGGCCGTTCACGACCGTGTCGTGGCCATTTTCGAAGTCAACTCCCATGACGTTTACAGCGCCGGAGGTCAACTGCATCAAGTCGAATACGTTGCGTCCGTTGAGGGGCAGGTTATTGATCTGCGTGGAACTCACGGTGGTCGCCAGCTTCGAATCTTCGATGTTCACGTCCGAAGCTGCGCCGGTGACTTCGACGACTTCGGAAGCCTTACCGATCTGCAGTTTCGCGTCAACGTGCGAAATCGTGCCGGCGTTCGCCGTCACGTCGTTGGCTTCATTTGTTTTGAAGCCCGAAGCCTCGACAGTGATCTTGTAGGTGCCGGGCGGCACTTCTTTCACGGTGTAGTTGCCGCTGGAGTTCGTCGTCGCGGTCAGATGTAAATCGGTCGCGGCATTGGTGACCGTAACCTTGGCATTGGCGATGGCGGCACCGGTTGGATCGGTCACGGTTCCGGTAAACTGGCCATTCTGCACCTGCGCAAATGCGCTTAAGGTTAGAGCCAGCACGGCGAATACTACGAGGCAAAACTGCAGTCTTCTCATTTACCTACCCCCTCGAAACTTGTGGCACGCGTTTTTTGAAATGCCGGGTGCTGCGAAATCTTTTCAGCGAACCCTTGTTGCTAACTCCTGAATCTGAACCTGAGACTCTACAATGCAAACTCGAACTTGCGTTGGAACGGATGGCAAAACAACTACAGCGACGGAGTGCGCCGAATTTTGCGCCCTAAACCCTGTTTTGTCAACCGAACTTGCTGATTCTGATGGTCGATCCGGGTGAAAGACGACGAGGGCTCACACCGCGCTTTATAAAGACGAATAATACTTTTGAAGTAGAGTGGCACTTCGGGCTCCAAACGTAGAAGCCAGACTTTACAGTCACTTACAGTGACCTTCGTAATGGTGTCTATGTCTATCGGGAGATTAAAAAGATGAGAAATACCAAATTTGGTATTTCTGGCGGCCTAGCTGCCTAGCAACCCACGCCTAATCGATGCCTTCCAGACTTTCCTAACTGACTATTTTGCGACTAGGCCGCGTCCCTCTCGGATGGTCAGCAACTGGTCCGCGGGTTGGGGCCCGAGTTGATCGACTTGTCCGCTGGGCCAGCGAATGACGATGGTGTCGACCTTTGTGGCTGGGCCGAGTCCGAAGTGAAGGCGCGGATCGCTCGAGCTTTCGAAGCTGCCGCCCGCTCGAACTTCGGCGTAGCGAGTTGTGCGATCGGCGGTGATCTCGATTCTTGCTCCGTAGCCGTCGCGATTCGACTTTGTGCCGATGGTTTTGATTTCCAGCCAATGACCGGGAGAGGGAACTTCGTTGCGCAGCAGAACCGGGGACGCGACGAGATTCGTGATGAGGAGATCCTGGCGGCCGCGGTTCCAGAAGTCGGCGGATAAGGCAGCGCGTCCCACATATTTTTTGGACAGCGCGCCGCCGGACTTCTGGCCAACCTCCTCGAACTTGCCAGACTTCAATTTGTCGGCTCCGAATTTGTCGACCCCGGCTTTGTCAGCCGACACATTGTGAAAGAGGAATGGGCGCTCGGCGTAGCCGACTCCGAAGGATTGTCCTTCGACCTGCGGATCGACGTGGCCGTTGGCGATGAAGATGTCGGGCCATCCGTCGTTGTCGTAATCGAGAAACTTCGCGCCAAACCCTAAATAAGGATTGCTGATGGCTCCGATATTGGCGGCTCCCGCGACGTCGGTGAACTCGCCATTGTGATCGTTGTGGTACAGATTGTTGTCATCGTCTGAAAAATTTGTCTTCAGGATGTCGGGCCATCCGTCGCGGTCGTAGTCGGCGGAATCGGTGCCCATTCCTGCCTGTTCGCGCCCATCGGAACTGTAGGCCACGCCAGCCTCGGCGCCGACTTCGGTGAATCCGCCGTGGCAATTGTTGTGGTAGAGCAGGCTGGGGGACGAATCGTTGGCGACGTACAGATCGAGGCATCCGTCTTTGTCGTAGTCGAGCCAGAGGACGCCGAGACCGTAATAACTGTCGGGATCGATGCCGAGCTTCTCGGTTACATCGGTGAAGGTGCCGTCTCCGTTGTTGTGATAGAGACGATCGCGGGCGCCTTTTAATCCGCGCGGACCGCAGTTGACGGGGATGCCGCGATACTGGCAGAACACGCCGCTGCCGAATTCGGGGAGATGATTGATGTCGATGTCGACGTAGTTAGCGACGTAGAGGTCGAGGTTTCCGTCGTTGTCGTAATCTCCGAAAGATGCGCTGGTGCCCCAGCGGTCGGCGTTCGCGACTCCTGCTTTGGCGGTAACGTCGGTGAAGGTGCCGTCATGATTGTTGCGATAGAGTGCGGAGCCGTGGAAGCCTGTAATGTAGATGTCGGCCCATCCGTCGTTGTCAAAATCACCGATGGCGACGCCGTATCCCCAGCCACAGAATTTCAGACCCGACTTCGCGGAGACATCGGTGAAAGTGCCGTCATGATTGTTGTGATAGAGGCGCGGTGGATGGCATTTGCCAGATTTGTAATCGGCGATGGTCGAGCCGTCGATGAGAACAATGTCCATCCATCCATCGTTGTCGTAGTCGAGCGCGGCCGCGCCTCCGCACTGGGTTTCGACAATGTAGAGTTTTTGCTGGCTGCCGCAAGTCAGGCGAAAGTCGATTCCGGCGGACTGCGTTACATCAACGAAGAGAGGGGACGCCGCGGAGAGATTCTTAGGGACGGAATCGTACGTTGCGGAATCCGGCTTGGGAGATTCCGCGTTACTGGCATGCGCGCCCGGTGGCGGAGTAGACGTTTGCGCAATGCTCGCTATCCCAAAGCCGTTTATCGCCAGCGGCAGGAGAGCGATTCCGAACAGAAGGCTAAGGATGCACTTCGGCTGGATCGCCATCAATGGTCACGTCCGGTTGCCATGCCCGCAGAGGCTGGTTGAGCTTTCTTGAGATCGTTGAAGAGTTCGCGCTCAGTTGTAGCTTCGTCCGTTCTGCCAAGTTTATCGAGCACACGCGCGAGTTGATAATGAGGGCTGGGATCTCTTGGATTGAGCTCCTCGGCTTTTCGGAGCGCGGGCTCGGCCATCGCCCATTGGCCGGCGAGCGCCTGCGCCTTGCCTAAGTCATACCAGACGTCTGAATTGCTGGCATCGAGTTGCGTGGCACGCTGGAGATAGTTAGTGGCCGCTTCATATTTTCCGCTGCCTACGAGGGAGTGGCCAAGCGCGTAGAGAACGAGGGGATTCTCGCCGGAGCGGTGTAGTTCTTCCATGTATTCGGCAATGGCCTCGTCGTTGCGACCGAGGCTGAAGTAGGCGAATCCGAGATGATAGTGTCCTAGTTTGATGGCGGGGTTGAGTTTCAAAGCAATCCTAAATTGATCGATGGCCTGAAGGCTGCGATTCGAATTCAAATAGGCGCGTCCGAGAAGAACGTGTGCGAGTGCATCCGAAGAATCGAGTTTGATGGCGGCGTCGAGTTCGTCAGCTGCCGCCGGGTAATCGGACTGGCTTAAATACACGAGTCCTAGGTCGTAACGGGTCGAATAGTCTTTTGGATTCAGTTCGCGAGCGCGGCTGATTTGCTCTTGCGCCTGTTTAAGATCTCCACTCTTGAAATAAGCGACGCCCAGATAGTGCCGAAATTGGGGATCGCGCGGCCAACGAGAAACCGATTGCTGACCCAGCAAAACCGCCTCACGGAGTTGCCCAGTATCGATCTTCTGCAGCAACTGTTCGCGCGTTTGAGCCGGAGTTTGATTTTGCGATCGCGCTGGTGAAGACGCGAAGAGAACACTGAGCGCGAGGGCAAGAGCGATTGTTGGCGTGTGCCGTATCCAGGTTGGCGGACGGTACGCTTTCGACTTCATCATCCTCTTTGCGTCAATTAACATGGATCATCTGTCATCGTATCGTCTTTGCGCGGCGAGTCGCAATGTGCGCTAGCGCCATTCGCGCTGACTTTTTCGACGTAGGTATTTGGAGGTATCTTCGATGCACGTTCAATATTTTCTTCGAATGTTTGCCTACGATTCATGGGCGAATCGCGAATGCATCGCTTCGATGCAAGCAGCGGGAAGCATTTCCGCCGACACGATCGGCCGTATGGCGCATATTCTTTCAGCGGAGAATTTGTGGCTTGAACGAATCCTTAAACGGCCATCCAACGCGCCGGTGTGGCCAACGGCCACGCTCGAAGACTGTTTACGCCTGGAAGGAGAAACGGCATTGGCGTGGCGAAATTATCTAATTCGGCTGGCGAATCCATTTGCGCCGGGCACGCTCGAAGACAAGGTGGAATACCGTAACAGCAAGGGTGAGATGTGGACCAGTCTGGTGAGAGACATTTTGACGCACGTTTTGTTTCATTCGACGTATCATCGTGGACAAATCGCATTACAAATGCGCGCTGCTGGCTTCCAGCCCGCCTACACAGATTTCATTCACGCGGTGCGGCAAGGGCTAGTGGAGTAAAAGCAACACTGAAGGAGCGGACATAGACCTCGGAAACATACCGCGCGTTTGGCTGCCGCTGGCCGGCGGCTCGATTGCCTTGGGAGCGATTTATCAATCTCCGCCCGGTCCGCATGGACCACTACGCCTAGTCGGCTTAGTGATCGCCATGCTCGGCTTGTCGGGCGTGATCCTTGCCAGATACACGCTCGGCAAATCATTTTCGGTTCGGGCCAAAGCGACGGCGCTCGTGACTCATGGAATCTATTCGAAGGTTCGGAATCCTATTTACGTATCGGGCATGTTCTTTCTCGGTGGAGTGGCTGTGATGGTGGGACGGCCGGAATTGTTGCTGATTCTCCTGGCCCTGATCCCCATACAGATTATTCGAGCGCGCCGCGAGGCTGCCGTGTTGGAAGCGAAGTTTGGAGACGAATATCGGGAGTATCGAAAGCGTACGTGGTTCTAGCCAGCGTCCTCGCCGGTGCCCGTGTCATTCGCTGCTATTATTTCTGCAATGAAATCAGCTTCGATCCAAACTCTCGCGGCCCTGTTTTGTTTTTTTCTGGCGGCTACGCTTCGGGCTGCCGAAGAGCCTAAACTCAGTCCGCTTCCGGCTCCGGTGTCCAACAATGCGGTCGCGGTATCGCATGACGAGGGCGGTGCCAGAATTTTCTCGTTCATGGGAATTGGTCCGAAGAAAACCTGGGACGCGATCACCACCAGCGCTTATGAGTTGGATCCGGGTTCCGGAAAGTGGACAGAGAAGCGTCCCGTGCCGGGAGTGGCGGGACGGCTGGCGGCGTCCGCCGTCGCAATCCACGATCAAGTCTTTATTTTCGGAGGCTACGTAGTCGATGCGCAGGGGGGCGAGAACACCATGCCCGACCTGAATGTGTTTGTCCCGGTCGAGAATCGCTACTATCGCGGCAAAGATATTCCCGTGCCCGTCGATGACGCCGTGGTCGGCCTGTTTCGCGACCGCTACATCTATCTCATCGGAGGATGGTCCACGACCACCGGCGACGCCGTCAGCAACGTCCAGATTTACGATACCGACAC
>Ga0302320_10006147_pt1 | contig 26736 bp, 28 predicted proteins | sample Bog_T0_3_FD_202130 | JGI IMG/M metagenome (GOLD analysis project Ga0302320, IMG submission 202130) | Peat permafrost microbial communities from Stordalen Mire near Abisko, Sweden - Bog_T0_3 | ecosystem: Environmental > Terrestrial > Soil > Wetlands > Peat | place: Sweden: Abisko, Stordalen Mire...
AGCCTTATCCAGGCTGCCAAAGCAAAGGCTCGGGGCTACCGATCTACCCGCAACCTGAAGGCGATCATCTACCTGATCGCCGGCAAGCTGGAACTCCAGCTACCCATGTGAAACAGCGAAGAGCCCTTTTTAGAACGATTGTGCTTTATTAATTCACTAATAAAATACAATAAACACACAGCGGCGATAATTTTCCAAATGCTTATTCCACCACCACCATCCACTATAGGTACATTCCGACCAGTTGACTCAGACTTGACTATTGGGTTAGCCTGAACCGTTAGCGTATCCGGAACTGTTGGGACTGCCTGAACCGTCGGTGCGACTTGAATTATTGGGGTAGCCTGAACCGTTGGAGCGGCCTGTGCCAAGAGCGGGGTGTTAAATCCGCGCCGATACTCCGGCGCGCCTTTTCTTCGCGCGTCGATCACCGCCAGTTGCCGCTTGGCCTCAAGGCAGCCGGCAAGCCATTCCGGGCTGACCCCGGGGTGATCCGCTGCCGCGCACGATCCTCCGTCCGAGGGGCTCCGATGGGCTGCCCAATAGTCCGCGCCGACCTGGACATCACCGGTCTGGCTGCTGAACCATGCGTCCCAACGCTGCCGATCGATCTGCCCTTGCCGGAATGCGTCTGATACCGGAGCCAGCGGCGTCGCATCACTGCCCTGGCCCTGCGCCCGCAGCGCAGTAATACGGCTCTGGTACGCCTGTCTGAGACAGGCGACGTCGGAGCAGGCATTCCGCTCCGCCGTGAGCCAACGTGCCTCGTCACCTTGGAGGTTGGCGGCGATCGCCGCGCCCAGGTTCTGGTTACGAACGGCAACAAAAAGGTCGGCCAGTTGTCGGTCAAGGGCGGCAAGTTCGGGGGTGCTGCAGATCAGTCGCTCCGCCAGTTTGTGCGCCTGGGCGCAGTCGAAGCTCGTTTCCTCGGGGCGCGGCGCGGCCCATCCCTCCCCAGCCTGCGACGGATGGGAATCTGGCGCTGCCCGCTCAGCCCAATTTGGGGGGACCTCTCGCCACGGCTCTGGGCAGACGCTGACGTATGGATAGTACCCATGTGCCGAGTTACAATAATACCACGACTCAGCTTTTCCGGGAGTCGCATATCCCACCAATAGGGCGATAGAGGCGATTCCGGTGCTTGCCATGCCTCTCATGATATCAACTCCCCCATCTATATACACACTTTACCAAATGCGCATCGTAAGCTGTCAGCTTCTTCTGCAACGCGTCGCGTCCGGTAAAGCCCAACCTTATTTGGCAGCTTTTAACTTATAACTTGTTGCGAACCTACCTTGATCGCCTCAGCAACCCCCCTTATCAATTTTTTTTGTGCTTCAGGTGTAGTTCTGTAAGCCATAAGCAATGAGTATTCCTCTTCATCAATTTCAATTTTGTATGTCATTTTTCCATTTATAATCAATTGTGCTGACCTTTTCACTATCTGAGCGAATTTTTCGGCCATATCCATATCCATTACGTTGCGACCACTTTCGTAGTGCCGCACGTTGCCTCCGGACATTCCCAAGCGGGCGCCGACATCCCCGGCGCTGAGCTTCAGCGCCCTCCGTGCCTCACGCAACCGATCTCCGGGTGTGCAGTCCACTTCCATAAAACGGAGCGTAGCGAATTTTCCGCTACGACGGGTATTGACCGGAAACGCTACGTCGCGTAGCATATGCGCATGCTGACCTTCCGTACCATACTCGCTCATTGGAGCCTCGCCGAGCTGGCTGCGGACGCACACCTCACCGTGTCCGCGGTCAGGCAGTGGAAGTGGCGGAACAATGTGCCCTCCGAATACTGGCCCCCCCTTTTGGATGCCGCTGTCCGCCGCGGCATCCCCTTGACTGCTGACGACCTTGTCTCCGCGGTCCGCGCGTCCGCCGCACGTCCTCCAACCGGACCACCACCCCTCTCCTCAAATCTCCGCTCATGACGACTCTCCTGTGGCTGATTTCGCCACGGTGTCCGCCTCACATACCCCGGGATGCAAGCAAGACGTTGCATTTGCTACCCCATATAGTAGCATCGACTCTGCGCCGAAGGCGCTGCCCCGCGACTCGCGGAACCGCCGCCCCGCGAAGGCCGTTGGCAGCACTCAGCCTGCCGCTGAGGCTTCGCACCGTAATGATCGCGCCGAATCATCGCCAGTGATCACCGTCACATCGGCCCCTGCGACTTCCGGCCGCAGGGGTGGGTCCAAGCGACCGGTCGGGGGGGCGACATGAACGCCGGGCGCGTCGGGCATTACCAGCGGGCGCGGGGGGACGATGATGGAGGCCCTCCGGCACTTTCGGCGGTTCGTGGTCGGGCGACAGCCGAACGCCAGCCTTCCCGGCCGAACCGGCGTCCGCGGGGGCGGGGATCGCCGGTCCAGGTAACGCATCCCGTGCCGCGCGGGACCGCCCCTGCCACATCGGAACCGGCACGATGACGGCTTCCCGGCCCGCTCTCGAACCGGCGCCCCGCCTGCCGCTGGATGAACGCCAGCCGAACTGGCCTTTTGGGGCGCTCCAGCCGTATTCCTACCGGGTGATCCTGGCCGATCCGCCCTGGTCGTGGCGGGCGTTCTCGGATAAGGGCCTGGCGCGTTCGCCCCAGCGTCATTATCCGTGCCTGCCGGCCGAGGCGATCATGGCGCTGCCGGTGGCCGAACTGGCGGATCCCCAAGGCTGCCTGTTGGCGCTGTGGGCGACGGCGCCGATGCTGCCCCAAGCCATGGCCACGATGGCGGCCTGGCGCTTCGGCTATGTCACCCAGGCGGTCTGGGTCAAGACCACCGCCCGCGGCAGCCCGGCGATGGGGCTCGGTTATGTGCTGCGCAACGCCCACGAGTTGCTGCTGCTCGGCACCCGCGGCACCGTCGCCTACGGCCCCGGGCGTTCGCGGTTGCCGAGCGTGATCCTGGCGCGCCGATGGCGCCATAGCGCCAAGCCGGAGGCCCAGTATCACACCCTCGATACCATGGCCCCCGCCGGCCGGCGTTGCGAGCTGTTCGCCCGGCAGGCCCGGGACGGCTGGGACCCCTGGGGCAACGAGATCGCGGAGGCGGCCGATGCCTGACGGTCGCATCTTCTTACCCGGCCAGTATGGCGGGTTTCCCGGTGTGATGGTAAGTGCGCCGACCGCGCGGTCAGTGTGGCGGCAGGTACCGGATGGCGGCGAGCAGGATGCCGGTGATCACCACCAACATGCCGCCGAGTTTGATGGTCATCCGCGATTCGGCCTCGGCGATCTGACCGCGGAGATTGGTCTCGACCAACCTCAGATCGGACCTGACCTCGGCGATTGTCGAGTCCAAACGATGCGTCGCCGCTTCCAGGTCGCTTCGGACGGCGGCAATATCGCCCTTGAGTTCGGCCTTGACCTCGGCGATATCGCCCTTGAGTTCGGCCTTGGTCTCGGCGATTTCCGTCCGAACGGTCGCTATCCCGCGCTCCAGGTCGGCCTTGCTGGCGGCCTGGGTATCCATGAAATCGGCCAGCGCCTCGACCTGTTCGATGGTGAAGCCGACCTTTTGCAGTTTCAGCACCGCGCTTGCGCCCATGGAGCACCTCCTGCCCTCAAGATAAGCCCCTTGATGCGGCGAGTCCACGGGCGCACCATCCGCACATGGGCAGGCAGGGCTGGTAACCCTGTCGGTCTCGGGGGGATGAGCGACACCACTTCACCCTGCCAAAGCCCGCCGCGCCGCGTCGGCCAGGAAGCCGGAGCGGTTGTTGCTCACCGCATCGATCTGGGCCAGCAAACGCTCGTCAATGGTGATGTTGATGCGCTTGATCTTCGCGGGCATCGTCACCGGAACCATGACGATGCAGACCATCCGCACGTCCGGATCGGCGACGATGGCATCGGCGGGAGTCGGGGCCGGCAACACCTCGCCATCTTCAATCGTGCCGGTGATGTGAAGCGCGAGAGCCTCGGCTGCCATCGCAATCGCCTCATCAATCGTGCCGCCGGCACTGACGCAACCGGGAAAATCGGGAAAAACCACCCCATAATCGCTATCGGCATCCTTGTCGATGACGGCGGGATAGAAGGTCTGAGCCATGATTGCCCTCCTGGCAAAAGAGTCTGTGGCTCAACGGAGCCGCAGACCCGTCCTGGTCTGGATGTCCTTGATGACGCCGGTGGACACATCCTTTTTTGGGGACGGAACCGTCACGGTCCCAGGCTTGGTCGGGTGCTTGAACTGCTTGTGGCTGCCGTTCTGCCGGACTTCGACCCAGCCATCAGCCTCAATGATTCTGATGGCGTCCTTGCTGCTGACTGGCATCTGAGCACCCCCCGGCTTGTTGATGTGTATCATACACACCGGAACAGAAGGGCGCAAGCTGAGTCGCCCCGCCCGTCATCCGGCCAGCGCGCGCCGCGCGGCTTCGGCCAGAAAGCCGGAGCGGTTCTTGCTTGCCGCGTCGATTTCGGCCAACAGCCGTTCGTCGAGCGTGACGTTGATACGAACGGCGCGGCCTGGCAGTGGCAGCAACGGAACCATCGTCACCAGAACGTCGCGCCAGTCGATCCAATCCTCAGTGTTCGCCAACTTGATCTCTTCAAGAGTGCGCGGGATGGGAATAACATCGCCGTCCAGTTTCATCAGATTGACATGCGCCGACAGGGCTTCCGTGCCGTTTTGAACGACATCCGAGAAGGTGTCTCCGGCGCTCGTGCAGCCGGGAAAATCAGGAAAGACCATTCCGTAACTGCCATCGGCGGCCCGATCGATCAGCGCGATGTAATGGATCATGATGTTTTACTTTCCGGTTCACGGCTTGATGCCGGCTTGCTTGCAGATGCTGCGGATGACTGCGGGCGACAGGTCCTTGCGCGGATGGGGGATGGTGACCTTGCCGGATTTGGTTTGATGCGTGAACTGGTGATGGCTGCCGACCACATTGACCAGGCGCCACCCGTCCGCTTCCACCGCCTTGATCAGTTCCCGGCTGCTGTACGACTTCATCACCGCCCCTCTTGATGGGTATAATTATACACACCATCGGACGGGGTGTCAATGCCAAATGTGTATTCTACTACACATTGCTTCGCCCCTTGACACCAACCGCCGACAGGCGCACCATCCGCATATGGGCAGGCAGGGCTAGTCACCCTGTCGGTCTCGCGTGCGAAGGCGGCGCCGTCCGTAATGCGGCTCACCGCTATGTCCAGGGTCGAACGTCGTATGTCCAGGGGGAAGCCCTAAAGGACGTTCGGCGCGTCCTTCGCCGCGCGACTAGCCCTGGACGCCAGCGGTTCCTAGTACTACAGTTGCACTTAGCATTTTGGTGTACGCCCATGCCCATAAAGGCGGCTACCGGATCGCTGGGCTGGGCCGGTTTCCCAAGGGAATCCGTACCCGATGCGTACAGCGGGCGGGGCGCTCCCACCCCATTTTGCGGAAGTGCAACTGTAGTACTAGTCAGTCCATCTGGCGTCCTTCGACAATTTTGCGAAGGAGCTTGCGCCATGGCTGACATGGACGACAGCGCGCCCGCGTGCGCGCTCACCATCAACGACATCAACACCACCGTTAATGGCGAACCGCGCATTCATGATTTGCGGCTGGCCGAAGCCTTCGGTTTCACCCAACCGCGCGACATCCGCAAGCTGATTGCGCGCCATCTTGAGACGCTGAAAAGGCTTAGAGTCTGTCCGGAAAGATTATTTCTAGGTCACAACCCTTGCGAGACGACGCACCATCAGGCGGATCATGGCGAGACGGAGAAAAGCCAGGGCCGTTCTGGTCAGGCACTCGAAGTGTTTCGCTAACCTTCGACACCGACCAAACCAACCAAAGGTTCTTTCGACAATCCAGCGCTTGGGTAGGATGACGAATCCTTTGGCGCAATCAGAGCGCTTAACGATCTCCAATTCCCACTCGCCGAGTGCCGCGACGGCTGTTGCCGTAGCTTGGCCCTGGTATCCCCCATCGGCAAATATTTTCTTGACGAAAACGAAGACACGCCGAGCTTCCTTCAGAACAGGCAGCGCACCGTCCCGGTCTTGCACATTCGCCGGCTGAATCTCCGCAGCGAGGACCATGCCAAGAGTATCGACAACGATATGACGCTTTATGCCTTTTATCTTCTTACCGGCGTCATATCCAATCGGATCAATTGATGCCCCACCACGTTCAGCGGCTTTGACGCTTTGGCTGTCGATTACCGCAGCGGTGGGGCTGGCCTCTTTTCCCGCCAGTTCTCGCACCTGCACATACAACTCATAATGAATGCGTTCGAGCGTTCCATCCCAATCCCACAGTCTGAAGTACTCATATGCCGTGCTCTTTGGAACCAAATCCTTCGGAATGAACCGCCATTGACATCCCGTTGAAAGCACGTAGAAAATGGCATTCACAACTTCTCTGAGGTTGACCTCTCGTTTCCGGCCTCCGTGCTTGGCCGGAGGAATAAGGGGTTCGATCAGCGCCCACTCCGAATCCGTCATATCGCTCGGGTACCGAAGCCCCTTCCGATCGTAATGCTTGCGATTGTCAGGTATCCACACAACCGGACTCCCGCTGTTCACCCACCCATGGAATCACAAGCGATTCTAATGACTCAACATCTTTCTGAACGGCCTCTTAGGTCCTGGACCGCCATGACTTGCTTTGCAGGGCTCTGCCCTGCACCCGCGAAGGAGGCTCGCCTCCTTGACCTCATTCGCGTCATGGGTTCAAAGGGCCGACCGGCCCTTTGCGGGTGTGGGCGGAGCCCACTTCGGGCTATGCCGGCAAGGCGGCGCCGAGCGCGGCCACCACCCGCCCGACATCGTTTCCGGTCATGCCGGGGTGGAGCGGCAGCGACAGCGTCCGGGCGTAATAGCGTGCGGCGCCCGGCAGCGAAGCCAGGGGGTAGCGGCGCCGGTAGTAGGGCTGCCAGGGCACCGGGAGGTAATGAACCTGGCTGCCGATGCCGGCGGCATGGAGTGCCGCCATCACCGCGTCGCGGCTGGTGCCGAGGGCCTCGAAGTCGATCAGCACCACCTGAAGGTGCCAGGCGGCCGTGACCCCGGGGGTGCCGGCCAGCGGCCGGACCCGTGGCGCCAGCGGGGCCAGCAAGGTGGTGTACTGCTCCACCAGCATGCGGCGACGGGCGGCAAAGGACTCCAGCTTGGCGAGTTGGGACAGGCCGAGCGCACACTGAAGGTCGCTGACCCGATAGTTGAACCCCAACTCGACCATCTCGTAGTACCAGGGATGGCTGCGGCCGTTGGCGGCGAAGGCCTGGCCCGGCTCCAGGAATTCCCCGGCGTCCCGGGTCACACCGTGGGAGCGCAGGCGGGTGAGCCGTCGGGCCAGCGCCGGGTCGTTGGTGGTGACGGCGCCGCCCTCGCCCATGGCGATGGTCTTGACCGGATGGAAGGAAAAGGCGGTGGCGGCCGCCCAGCGGCCATCGCCCACCGCCCCGGCCACTCCGGCCCCCAGATCGTAGCGGCTGCCGACGGCATGACAGGCGTCCTCGATCACCGTCCAGCCGCGGGCGCCGGCCAGTTCGGCCAGCGCCGGCAGGTCGCCGAACTGGCCGGCGAGATGAACCGGCAGCACCGCCCGCACCGGTCCGTCGGCCCGGGCGGCGGCGGCGGCGGCGGTTTCGGCCGTGATCAGGCCGGTATCGGCAGCCACGTCGGCAAACACCACCTCGGCCCCGGCGAGGCGCACGGCGTTGGCCGTGGCCACAAAGGTCACGGCCGGCACCACCACCCAGTCGCCCGGCCCCAGCCCCAACCCCACCACCGCCAAGTGCAGGGCTTCGGTGCCGTTGCCGCAGGCCACCGCATGGCGGGCGCCGGTGGCCGCGGCCAGCGCCGCCTCGAACGCCGGTATCGCCGGACCGGTGGTCAGCGCCCCGCCACGCAGGACCGCGGTCACCGCCGCCACGTCGTCGTCGTCGATCAGGTGGCGGCCGTAGGGCAGAAAGTGCGGTCCTGCGGTCACCCCGGGGTCATCCCGGCTCTTCGGCCAGGACCCGGCGCAGCACCGCCTCATCCAGCCACTGGTCGTTGCGGTCGGAGGTATAGCTGAAGTCCGCCGGGACCGGGTCGAGCGTCGCCGCGCCCAGTTCGGGAACCGCCGGTTCCCAGCCGCGGAACGAGGGCTCGATCACATAATGACCGAAGCTGCGGTCGACGAAGGTATGGGGCGCCTCGCTCTCGGTGATCAGGGCCTCGTGCAGCTTTTCCCCGGGCCGGATGCCCACCACCCGGATCGGCAGGTGCGGCGCCATCACGCGCGCAAGGTCGACCACCCGCATGCTGGGAATCCGCGGCACCAGGATTTCCCCGCCGGTCATGCGGGCAAGGCCGCCCAGCACGAACGCGACCCCCTGGGGCAGGGTAATCCAGAAGCGGGTCATCCGCGGGTCGGTGATCGGCAGGGCGTCGGCGCCCTCGGCGATCAGGCGGCGGAACAGCGGCAGCACGCTGCCCCGGGAACCCAGCACATTGCCGTAGCGCACGATGCCGAAGCGGGTGGGCAGCCGTCCCGAAAGGTTGTTGGCCGCCACGAACACCTTCTCGGCGGCCAGTTTGCTGGCACCATAAAGGTTGATCGGACTCACCGCCTTGTCGGTGGACAGGGCAATCACCCGCCGGACCCGGGCATGGAGCGCCGCCCGCACCACGTTTTCGGCCCCGATGATGTTGGTCTGAATACACTCGAACGGGTTGTACTCGGCGATCGGGACATGCTTCAGGGCGGCGGCATGAACCACATAATCGATGTCCTGCATGGCCATTTCCAGGCGTTGCAGGCTGCGGACATCGCCGATGAAATAACGCAGGAACGGATAGCGCGCGACCGGGAAACGCTGCTCCATCTCGTACTGTTTCATCTCGTCGCGCGAGAACACCACCAGCCGCCGCGGCCGCCAGCGATCGACGATGGCCGCCACCATGGCCTTGCCGAACGACCCGGTGCCCCCGGTGATCAGGATCGCCTTGCCGTCCAGGGACCAGCCGCCCATCGCGCCGGCCGCCATGACGCCCGGGGTGACGCCGGGATTGTGATCGGTCTCGGGCTGCGGCGGTATCGGTTCCGGTTCCATCACCCTGTCTTACCCCACCCTCTCGCCCGGGGCGTTGCCCGACTGCGTCTTTGGCCGGACGGAGCAGGGGCGCTGCCGGCCAAAACAGACGGCCCTAGCGTCCCGAATTGAACATCGGGCCGAACGGGGAGCGGTTGAATGACGAGTAGGGCGTGACCGACATGGACCAGCCGCCGCCCTGCGGGCTGCCGAAGCTGCTGGATGAGCCCCGGCCGCCGCCGTCCTCGGAGCCGCCGGTCATCTGCTCGATCTGCTCGTCGGGATCCGCGAACTGAGTGCTGCCGTCGGGATTGGTCGGTGCGGCTTCCACCGACCAAGCCCACGCCGGCTGTGGCGCCAGGGCCGCTGTGATGACCATGGCGACGACGATTCCGATGACCCGTAACATCCGGTCCTCCCTTGCGATGATCGGCCATCCTACGCACCGGGGGCCGGTGTTGGCAACAGCGTTGGCGGATACAACCCTTGATTGTCCTTGCCGCACGTCAGGGCGGTCCGGCCGGGCCGTCACGTTTTTATTGGACACGGATTGACCGTGGCGCCCGGCGGAAATAGGGTGGGTTCCGAGAAATCCCGGAGGGTGGCGATGACGGCGGCTCTACTTTCCCGTGAGGCGGTCCGGCGGCGGCTGGACTCGGTGGAGGGCGAACCGGGCACCACTGACCGGCAGCGGATCAGGGCGTTGTCCGGGCTTTCTCTCGCCCATGAAAGCGAAAATGACAACGGCCGGACCCGGCTCAGGCGGCGCCCGGTTTCAGCGGCAGGGCCAGCCCGGCGGCCACGAACACCACCCGGTCGGCGCGGGCCGCCACCGCCTGGTTCAGGCGGCCGGCGTGGTCGCGGAAGGCGCGGGCCAGCGGGTTGTCGGGGACGATGCCGAGACCAACCTCGTTGGCCACCAGGATCAACTGGCCCCGGACCGCGTCGCAGGCGGCGATCAGAGCCGCGGTGGCAGCGTCGACGTCGCGGCCGGCTTCCATCAGGTTCGACAGCCACAGGGTCAGGCAGTCCACCAGCAGCGTCGCCTCGGGGGTTCCGGCGTACCGGCGCACCGTTTCGGGCAGCGCCAGCGGTTCTTCCACCGTGGTCCAGGCGTCGGCGCGGCGTTGCCGGTGCTCGCGGATGCGCCGGGCCATCTCGTCGTCCCGGGCCTCGGCGGTGGCCAGGTACAGGCGGGGCGGCGGCCGGCTCAGGGCCAGCGCCTCGGCATGGCGGCTCTTGCCCGAGCGGGCGCCGCCCAGCACCAGGGTAATGCCACCGCCGCTCACGGGTGACCGGCCCCGGGGTGACCGGCCCCGGCCCGGCTTTCCTCGGTGCGGGCAAGGTCGTCCAGCAGGTCCCGGGCCGCTTGGTTGCCGTGGGCGGCGGCGCGGCGGATCAGGGCGAGACCCGTGGCCGGATCGGCATTGATGCCGATGCCGCGCAGTTCCATCACCCCCAGATTCATCTCGGCGGGCGGGTAGCCGGTCCGGGCCGCCTCGCCGTACCAGAAGGCGGCAAGAGTCGGATTGGCGGCGATCCCCGCCCCCAACCGGTACATCTGGCCGATGGCAAAGGCCGCCTCCGGGCTGCCGGCATCGGCCGCCGTGCGATAGAGCGCGAAGGCCCGGGCGTCGTCGTGGCTGTCCTGGGCCTGCCGCGCCTGCTCCAGCAACCCCCGAATCTCCTGGATCCGGGCCGGGTCGGCGGCGGCCGCGGGCGGGGCCGGCGCCCGTGCCGCAGCCGGAACCTCCAGCGGATGCCCCGGGCCGAGCGCGGCCGGTGCCGCCGGTGCCCCGGTCGCCGGGGCGGGCGGCGGCGGTGGCGGTGGCGGTGGCGGCGCGGGCGCGGGCACGGCGGCCGGTGCCGGCCGTGGCGTTGCCGCCGCCGGTGCCGGTGCCGCCGGTGCCGCCGCCGGTGCCAGGGCCAGATCGATGGCGATGCGGTGATGGACGCCGGCGCCGGCGGGCAGGTCCTCCACCGCCAGCACCCGGACCGGCCGGCTGGCCTCGATGCGGACCTCGGCGGTGGTGGGCGTGGCCGCGGGGGCTACGTCGAAGCCGGTGATCGGAGCCAGACTCGAGAGCGGGTGGTGCCCCGCCGCCGCGGTGATCTCGGTTTCGACAAGGTCGATGGTGACGGTCAGGCCGTCCGCCGAAAGCGCCTGGGTAAACGGCGCGGCGGCATCCAGGTCCAGCACCGCCCGCACCCGATCCTGGTGGCGGCCGAAACGGACATCCAGCAACTGGCGGGCCTCGGCCAATCCGGGCAGCAGCGCCGCCAGCACCAGCACCAGAGCCGGCACCGCGGCCGGTCGCCAGGAAAACCGGCGGTGGCGGTGGGCGGGCGGCACGGGGGCGCAAGGGTCGGGCATGGGTCGGGTTCTCCCTCCGGCTGGGCTCACCGGGCGCGGTTGAGGGCAGGGGTGGCGGCGGGCTCCAGCCGGTCGTGCAGGGCCGAAAGGACGCCGTCGATGTCGTCCACCACCCGGAACAGCCGATGGTGGCCGCCCGACACGAAGCCCTCGGCGGTCATGTGGTCCATTGCCGTCAACAGCGGCGTCCAGTACCCGGCGATGTTGGCGATCACGATCGGCTTGTCGTGCAGGCGGAGTTGTTTCCAGGTCGCCACCTCGAACATTTCGTCAAGGGTGCCGAAGCCGCCCGGCAGCACCACGAAGGCATCCGACCGCTCGGCCATCAACCGCTTGCGCTCCTGCATGCTCTCCACCACCACCAGTTCGGAAAGGTCGCTGTGGCTGAGTTCCAGCACCCGGAGGTGGTCGGGAATGATTCCGGTGATGCGGCCGCCGGCAGCCAGCACGGCATCGGCCACCAGCCCCATCAATCCGATCCGGCCACCGCCGTAGACCACGCCGATGCCGGCGTCGGCCAGCCGGGCGCCGAGCTGTCGCGCCGCCTCCTTATAGACATCGTTGACGCGGATGGACGAGCCGCAGTACACACATACGGAGCTTAACGATACCATAGACATACCTGCGCAACCGGGGATAGGACCGAGGATCGGGCATGGCCGGGGCGGGGCCGGACCCTCGTCCACGGCGTTGCCGGAGGGCCAGAGCGTCGCCACAAGGCCGCTTACACCAAGGGCCGGGAAATCACAAGTCTGGCCCCGCGGGCGACGGCGGCGGCCCGGGAAGGGAAGGGACCAATGGCGGCTTCGCGACGCTCTGCCGATCGACCTTCGACGGCCCGATCGGTCCGGGGGTTGCGGATGGCGTTGCCGGTGATGCTGGCGTTCGGGCTCGGGTTGTGGCCGGGACCGGTGCCGGCGGGCGACCCGACCCGGGCGGTGGCCGAACGGCAGGCGGAAATGGACCGGATGGCGGAGGCGATGCGGGTTCTTGGCCGTTTTCTCAAGGGCGAAGCGGTCACGGCGGCGGAGATTGCCGCCGGTGCCGGGGCCATCCACCGGATTGCGGCCGGGCTGGCCGCCGGGCTGTTTCCCGAAGGGACCGCGATCGGGGTCGGCAACAGCGCGGCCCGGCCGGAAATCTGGCAGGAATGGGACCTGTTCGGCCAATACGCCACCGATCTGAGGGCGGCTGCCGTCCGGCTGGCCGCCGTCGCCGCGACCGGCGACGTCCGGGCGTTGCGGGAGCCGGTGGTCGCGGTGGTCCGGGCCTGCGGCGCCTGTCACGAGCTGTTTCGGAAGAAGCCATGAACCCGATCGGCAGGTTCCTTTCCGGGGGCCGACCGCCGGCGCTGCCGGCGCTGTTGCCGGTGTTGCTGCTGCTGGCGTTGCTGGTGCCGGCGGCGGCGGCGCTTCGGGCGCAGTCCCAGGCCGAGCGGGCGCTCCGCGGCCAGTACCTGTTCGACGCCGCCGGCTGCTTCGGCTGCCACACCGACGAGGTCCATGGCGGCCAGCGGCTGGCCGGCGGCCGGGCGCTGGAGACGCCCTTCGGCACCTTCTATCCGCCCAACATCACCCCGGATCCGATTTACGGCATCGGCAACTGGAGCGACGCCGATTTCATCCGGGCGTTGCGCCATGGCGTCCGCGCCGACGGCTCCCCGTTGTTTCCGGCCTTTCCCTATACCTCGTACACCCTGATGGACGATGGCGACATCCTCGATCTCAAAGCCTATCTCATGGCCCAAAAGCCGGTGGCGCAGCCCAACCGGCCGCACGAACTCAAGGACCCGTTCGGCTGGCGGGTGCTGATGCCGGCCTGGAACCTGATGTACCTCCATGTCGGACCGCTCGACACCAATCCGCGCCAGTCGGCCCAGTGGAACCGCGGCCAGTATCTGGTGCGGGCGCTCGGCCATTGCGGCGAATGCCACACTCCGCGCGACTGGCTCGGCGGCCTTGACCCGCACCGGGCGCTGGCCGGTATCCCCGCCGCCGACGGGGGCGAGGCCGCACCCAACCTGACCCCCGATCCCGACACCGGGCTTGGCCGCTGGTCCGAGGCTGATTTGCTGCTGTTGCTGGAAATGGGGCTGAAGCCCGATGGCGACGTGGTCGGCGGCAGCATGGCCGAGGTGGTGCGCAACACCACCTCGCAACTGACCCTGGCCGACCGCAAGGCGATCTTCGCCTATTTGCGCAGCCTGCCGCCCCTGACCGCCGCGGGCCCGACCCCGCCGCCGTAGCGGCGGCGGGTTTGGCGAACGGCAGGGCGTCCCGCCCGTTCTTTTGAAACAGGCCGGCGGTCTCGCGTTCCGGTTGACAGGATTTCCCGGACCGGTCTAGTGTCTCGCGTCAGCAAAATTGCTGGGTTAACGGTTTCCAAAGGCCGCTGGCCTTTGGTGGGGTCGTAGGGGCAAAGCCCCTACAAAATGCCTTCGGCGACCAGGGCTTTGCCGTGGACCCACCAAAGGCCGGCGGCCTTTGGAAACCAGGACTCTCACCGTGCAATTTAGCTGACGTGCCCCACTAGGAACAGGCAGGCTTGTGCGCCGCTGCCAGGAGCCCCCATGTCCGACGCCCGGTCCCCCAATCCGCGCCACCTGCGCGTCTTCATCGCCTCCCCCGACGATGTCGGGGCCGAGCGGGAGACGGTCGAGCGACTGGTCGGGCACCTCAACCACGAGTACGGTCACGCCCTGACCGTCGAGGCGACGCGCTGGGAGCATGAGCCGCTGGTGGCCACCGCCGACTACCAGAGCCAGCTCTCCTCGCCACGGAACGCCGATGTCGTGGTGGTGGTGGTCTGGACCAAACTCGGCAGTCTGCTGGCGGTGGACCGGTTTCCCGGACCGCTGTCCGGCGGCCCGGTCACCGGCACCGAATATGAATTCGAGGTGGCGTGGCAGGCCGCGAAGGAGCAGCAGGGTCGGCCGGAGCTGCTGTTCTACCGCCGGACCTCCGCGGTCCCGGTCGCCCCGGGCAACTTTGGCGCGCAGATGAAGGACCTCGAGCGCGTCGAGACCTTCATGACCCGCTGGTTCGGCGGGGGCCGGGACCGGCCGGCCACCGCTGCCCATTTCTCCTATGCCGAACCCGCCGATTTCGAAGGCTTGTGCCGCGAGCATCTGCGCCGGATCGTCCTGCGGCGGCTGGAACGGTTGTGGGAGTCAGGGGCCGACCAGCCGGACGCCAGGCCCTGGCTGGCGGGCTCGCCGTTTCCCGGCCTGCGCTCCTTCAAGCCGTGCGAGGCGCCGGTGTTCTTCGGACGCGGCCGGGCGCGGGTTGACCTGCGGCAGCGGCTGGCCCGCCAGATCGGGCGCGGCACCGCCTTTATGCTGGTGCTGGGCGCCAGCGGCTCGGGCAAGTCGTCGCTGGTCAAGGCCGGATTGCTGGCCGACCTCAAGGCCGGTCAGATGCCGCCGGTGACCCTGTGCCGGCACGCCATCCTGCGGCCCGGCGACCGGGACCAGCCGCTGGCGGCGCTGGCCGCGGCCTTGCTGGAACCGGAGGCGCTGCCCGGACTGGCCTGGGACGAGGCGGCGCTGCTCCAGGCCCTGCGAGACGCGCCCGGGACGGTGTCGGCGCCGCTGGCCCAGGCGCTGGCCGCGTATGCCGATCCCGGGTCGGTGCGGCTGGTGCTGGTGGTCGATCAGTTGGAGGAACTGTTCACCAACCCGAACCTGACCGTGGCCGACCAGGACCGTTTCGTCGCGGCGCTGGAGACCCTGGCCGGCAGCGGCCGGGTCTGGGTGGTGGCGACGCTGCGCAGCGACTTCTTCGAGCGCATCGACACCCTGCCCCGGCTGGCCCGTCTCTCGGGCGGCGAGGCAAGTTTCCGGCTGCTGCCGCCGGGCGGCGAGGAACTGGACCGGATCATCCGCGGACCGGCCGCCGCCGCCGGCCTCGGCTTCGATTCCGACCCCGTCACCGGCGAATCGCTGGCCGACACCCTGCGCACCGCGGCGCTGGCGGCCTCCGACGGCCTGCCGCTGCTGTCCTACCTGCTGGAACAACTCTGGGACCGGCGCAACCGCGACACCGGCCACCTGACCGTCGAGGCTTATCACGAGCTGGGCGGGCTGGAGGGCGCGCTGGGGCAACGGGCCGAAGCGGTGTTCAAGGCCCAACCCCCGGAGGTCCAGGCGGCACTGCCCCGCCTGCTGCGGGAACTGACCGCGGTCGGCCAGCACCACGCCGCCCGCCCGTCCGCCCGCTGGGCGCCCATGACCCGGTTCCCGTCGGGCAGCCCCCTGTACCAACTGGCGCACGCTTTTTTGGCCCCCGAGGTCCGTCTGATCACCGTCGATGGCGAAACCGGCGCCCCCGCCCGCCTGCGCGTCGCCCACGAGGCGCTGCTCAGCCACTGGAAGCGCGCCGCCGGCCACCTCACCACCGACCGCGTCGACCTGCAACTGCGCACCCGCCTGGAGCAGAGCGCCCGGGACTGGTCCGAGGCCGAGCCCGCCGCCAGGCCCGACCACCTGCTGTCCCCCGCCCTGCTGATCCAGGCCGAAGACCTGCGCGCCCGCCGGGGCGAAGACCTTGGGGATTCCGGCATTCTCGGCCTGATCGAGGCGTCCGCGGTGGCGCGGGCGAAGGCGGAGGAACTTCGGCGCGACCAGGAGCAGGCGGCGGAACGGGAACGGCTGAAGGCGGAGACGGAAAAAGCCCTGCTCAAGGCCGATGCGGCTCGCCGCGAGCGGCGGCGGACCCGGATCGCCGCCGCGGTATTGGCGGTGCTGCTGGTCATTGCCAGCATTGGCGCGTGGTTCGGCTGGAGCGGGCGGAAGACGGCGGAGGACCGTCTTGCCGAAAAGGCACTTGGATTCGCCCAGGTCGAAAAGAACGATGCGGAAGCAAACTCCCGCGCCGCCGAAGACGCACGGCAACGCGCCACCACCCAGGAACAGGAGGCGACAAAACGCCCTGCCGAGGCTCAATTGAACCAGTCGCGCTATTTGAACGAAAAGGCGCAGGCGGCCGAAAGGGATGGGGACCACGAACGCGCCGCCCTGATCGCCCTGGCCGGTCTGCCCCGGCAACTGCCGGCGGCCGATCGCCCGTTGGAGCGGCCGTTGTTGAATACCCTGACTGAAGCGGTCGGGCACGACCGGCTCAAGGCGATCCTGGCCGGACATGAGGATGGTGTGTGGGTAGCCGCGTTCAGCCCTGACGGCACCCGCATCGTCACGGCCTCGGAGGATGGTACCGCCCGGGTCTGGGACGCCGCCAGCGGCAAGCCGGGCGCTGTGCTGAGCGGGCATACCGGCTGGGTCGAATCCGCCGCGTTCAGCCCTGACGGCACCCGCATCGTCACGGCCTCGGAGGACAAGACCGCCCGGGTGTGGAACGCCGCCAGCGGCAAGCCGGGCGTTGTCCTGAGTGGGCATACCGACGAGGTCGAATCCGCCTCGTTCAGCCCGGATGGCACCCGCATCGTCACGGCCTCGTCGGACCATACTGCCCGGGTGTGGGACGCCGCCAGCGGCAAGCCGGGCGTTGTCCTGAGCGGGCATACCGGCGCGGTCGAATCCGCCGCGTTCAGCCTTGACGGCACCCGCATCGTCACGGCCTCGGCGGACCATACTGCCCGGGTGTGGGACGCCGCCAGCGGCAAGCCGGGCGCGGTGCTCAACGGGCATTTCGATTGGATCACGTCCGCCGCGTTCAGCCCGGATGGCACCCGCGTCGTCACGGTCTCGTTCGACCATGTTGCCTGGGTGTGGGACGCCGCCAGCGGCAAGCCGGGCGCTGTGCTGAGCGGGCATGCCGGTCGGGTTGAATCCGCCGCGTTCAGCCCTGACGGCACCCGCATCGTCACGACCTCGCGGGACCATACCGCCCGGGTGTGGGACGCCGCCAGCGGCAAGCCGGGCGCGGTGCTCAGCGGGCATACCGGCGAGGTCGAATCCGCCGCGTTCAGCCCGGATGGCACCCGCGTCGTCACGGTCTCGTTCGACAATATTGCCCGGGTGTGGGACGCCGCCAGCGGCAAGCCGGGCGCGGTGCTCAGCGGGCATGGCGGTTGGGTTGTGTCCGCCGCGTTCAGCCCTGACGGCACCCGCATCGTCACGGCCTCGTGGGATAAGACCGCCCGGGTCTGGGACGCCGCCAGCGGCAAGCCGGGCGCTGTGCTGAGCGGGCATGGCAGTTGGGTTGTGTCCGCCGCGTTCAGCCCTGACGGCACCCGCATCGTCACGGCCTCGGAGGATGGTACCGCCCGGGTCTGGGACGCCGCCAGCGGCCATCCGGTTGCGGTGCTGAGCGGGCATACCTACGAGGTCAAATCCGCCGCGTTCAGCCCTGACGGCACCCGCATCGTCACGGCCTCGGAGGATGGTACCGCCCGGGTGTGGGACGCCGCCAGCGGCAAGCCGGGCGCTGTGCTGAGCGGGCATGCCGGTCGGGTTGAATCCGCCGCGTTCAGCCCTGACGGCACCCGCATCGTCACGGCCTCGGACGATGGTACCGCCCGGGTCTGGGACGCCGCCAGCGGCAAGCCGGACGCTGTGCTGAGCGGGCATACCAATTGGGTCATGTCCGCCGCGTTCAGCCCTGACGGCACCCGCATCGTCACGGTCTCGGAGGACAAGACCGCCCGGGTCTGGGACGCCGCCAGCGGCAAGCTGGGCGCTGTGCTGAGCGGGCATGCCGGCGAGGTCGAATCCGCCGCGTTCAGCCGTGACGGCACCCGCATCGTCACGGCCTCGGCGGACAAGACCGCCGGGGTCTGGGACGCGGCCCTTGGCGTCATCATCGCCATTCTTGAGGACGTCTCATCCCCGGCCTTTGACCTCACCGGCGACAACGTCGTCACGATTTCCGAAGGTCATACCGCCCAGGTCTGGCCCATCCCCCGCTCCGCCGCCGAACTGTTGGCCGCCGCCCGGATGCGGGCGCCGCGGGCGCTGACGGCGGACGAGAAGAAGGCGAACTTTCTGGGGGAGGATGAGGGGGAGGATGATGACCCGGTGTTCGGCGCCCTTGTCCCCAAGGGCGATGCCGGCGAACAGCGGCGGCTGGCGGAGCAGGCCGAAGACAAGGGGGAGCTTGCGGAGGCGTTGTATCACCATGCGCTCGCGGCGCGGTTGTATGCTCTGAACCACGACCAACAGGCCGCGGCGTTCGAGACCGCGCGGCGGGCGACCGTGGCGCGCAGCGTGTCGCTGCACGAGGCGGCTGCGGTCTGGCGAAGGCTGAACGCCGATCTCGGCGGTTAGGGGCATCCGCGGCGCAGGCAGTTCCGGGGCCGCGCCGATCGCGGACCGGTGCGGCGGCTGCCTGCCCGCACCGAATGCGACCGCGGGATTTCCTCCTTGACTTGTAACGGCGCTAAGCGCACCGTCCCCCAGCGACCGGGTGGCGCGTACAGCCACGCCACCCGGTCTGGCCAGAGAACCGCTAGACAGGAGCAGTCGCCCGTGGTTGGTGTGACTTATACCACCCCTGCGCCTTTACGCGCACGTCATTCCCCGCATCGCCTTGACGGTTGGGGGGTCCTTGCGGCTCCGGCGATCCCGACTTGTTCCGCCCCGCGTGTGGGCTTCCGGCCGGCGGGGCGGAACATTTTTCCCAGGCGCGCGGGCGGGCTGTCCGCGGCCCCAACTCCATGAGCCTCCGGCAGGCGCTGGCCGGTCTTGAAGCCGCGGGCGCCGTGCGGCAGTCGCGGCGCGTCCGCCACCCCCGCACCGGCCGTTTCTGCACCATCACTTTGGAAGCCGTGTTCTGGCAGCACCTGGACGCCCTGGCCGGTCACTGCGGGACCACGTCGGCCAAGTTGTGCCATGCCGCTCTCCTGGAGTCTCCCGAAGTCGATCCCGCCGAGGCGTTATGGCGCCTGCTGTGGTTCGCCTACATCCGCCCCAACCTCCTGGCGCCCCGGCAACCCGACGTCCATTAGTCCGGCCGGCAACCGGCAGTGCGCGATGGCTTCGGGCGGGCCGAATCACTCCCCACCACGCCGCCCCGCGGCCAAGCCGGGGGGAGGGAGACAGGGTCATGATACCGGCGACAACGTTACGGTGGCCGATGGCACCGCCGGCAACGCCGTCATCTCGTCGCTCGGACCGTCGATGCAGCGGCCCAACGGCCGGGCCGGCACCCGGCAACTGGTCGCGGGCGACCAGCCGGGCACCCCCAACTGGTGTACGCTTTTGGCCTTGACTTCGGGGCGCGATTGAGGCTACAAATCGTCACCGTCGCGAGACGTGGGGATGGAGCGGAGAGTGGTGCCTGGAGCGGGAAGCCGCGCCGGGCTTTTTTTTGCGGTGGCGGAGAGGGGCGAGCGGCACCAGGGTGGATTGCCCTGGGTGGGACGCGGTCGGATTAAGGTCGGGGAATATCATCGGAGACGGGCAGGAAGGCGGTTAACCTTTGAGGGGCCTAACCATGGTGAAGAGAGGGATTTGGATTGTCGTTCTGTTGGCGATTATGGTTTTAATGTACCGCCTGTCGCCCCCGTTTCAGTCCCATCCAAATTATAACGTCAATAAATTCATTGAAATTGTCGGATTGCTGCAATTAATTACGGCATGTACCGTAATTATTTTATGCATAATACCCGTCATGAAAGGAAATATTCTATGGATTATAGCGCCTGTCCTGATATCAATATCAACAATTGCAATAGAAGCGATCGGATATTTATTTGCGCCGATCGATGCTAATCATGTTGTTAACATGAATGATTTAATATTTGATGTTCAAATATTATAAGTTATCAACGGAGTGATATTTGGACTTGCGAGCGCATTTATGATAATACTATTGATTATAAATTTAATAATTATCCCGCTACTAACCGAAAAATCCTCTCTGAACAATAAATGGCGGTCGGTTAGGCGAATAGTAAACATATTTATATCATTCGCGTCATCATCAATCATTTGCTATGTCTGCGTAACTACCGAATATGACAAGACTCTGTACATTGCGACCGAATATATTAAATACTATGTATATTTTTGGAAGTTTTCTGAGTGCGCCGCAAAGGGAAAAGAGATCAGGCCCGGAGTTGTTGTCGCAATATGTCAACATGATTCATTTTTGGATTATAGAATGGAGAACGATCATTATTATTATATCGTATATGATTCAAATGAAAATTTATTATACGATGGATATCTAAGTAATGAGGTAGATGAATTGGAATATGATTTATATCTACCGATTACCGGTAGCGTTAATTATCTACAATTGATTGACAATCACTTTTTTTATTTGATATTTCATCAGGACGCGGTTTTTATAGGTAAGGTAACGTGAATTACAGCTATTATCTCGATACACGATCTATAATCTATTTAATAGATAATATTATTTATGTGAGATTGATATCTTGCCAAAAATAAAGTAAGTATGCCGTATACATTGTTGCCGATGTCGGTAACCACTTCAGGATGGGTTTAAAGACCTGCTCTGGGTGGGCTCCAAATATCCGCTATTTCTCTCTGAGGGTAGGCTATTTGGCCGAATAAAGTCCGCGGTCAGCGAAGGCGGCGGCGGCCCGGGCCGAGGCCGGGGGACCGCCGACCATCGACGAGATCTGGGCGATTGCCCGGGCGGCGGCGGCGGAGCAGGCGGCGCGGCCGCGGGAGTTCAGTCGGGACGAGTTGGCGACCATTACCCGGGCGGTCTTCGATCGGCTTGACGAGATTTCGGACCGGCCGGCCACCGGGCGGGCCGGCTTTGACGGCCGGATGAGCCCGCAATACATCAGTACCTACGACCAGTACCTTCGCGGATGGTGATACCGACCGCGGGACCTTGAGAGTCGGTCGAACAGCCTGGTGCCCGGAGTTTCCGCGGCGCCTTTTTTATTGTCCAGACCTGGGGTCCTCACCGGAACCAGGTCAAAAATTCCACGAGATCGCCGCATCCGTTCCGGGTGCGGCGTGTTGCCGGGGGCGCCGCGGTGCCCCTGGTCTCCCGCCACGCCCCGGTCCCGGACCGGTATCCGGGGCCGGGCGCTCACCAGAGGACTTTCGTCCATGCCTATCAATAATTTGCCGCAAACCCTCCAGGATCTGATCCAGACGAAATTTCTGGATCGCTTTTTTAAGGACGGTCTCACGTCCAGGACCGGCTTTCGCGCCATCGCCGACCGCGAACCCTTCGCCATCGGCATCGGCGAGAGCATCACCAAGACCCGGACCGGTCTGCTGCTCCCGACCACCACGCCGCTTGATCCCAGCACCAACCTCGCGCTCGACAACGGCATGGCGCCCCAGACCTGGACCATCGAGCAGTACACCCTGACCATCTATGCCTACGGCGCGACCATGGATCTCAACATGGAAACCAGCCTGGTCGGCATTGCTGATCAGTTCGAGGTCAACACCAACAAGCTGGGCATTCAGGCCATGCAATCCCTGGATCGCCTGGCCCGCAACGCGCTTTATGCCGCCTATCTGGGTGGGAATACCTTCGTCACGACCACGCTGGGGGCGCCGGGTACCGCCCTCCATGTGGACAATGTCGTCGGCTTTGAGACCGTGCTGGTGAACGGCGGCATGACGCCGGTGGCCACGGCCAATCCCATGACGGTGACGGTGGGCGGCGACGTTTACACCCTGGTCGGGACCGCCCGCGACACCACCAACACCTCGACGCTGGCGGCGTTCGGCGGCTTCTCGGGGACGCTCACGCTTTCCACCAACGTTACGGTGGCCGACAGCACCGCCGGCAACGCGGTGGTCTCGTCGGTCGGGCCGTCGATCCGGCGGCCCAACGGCCGGGTTGGCACCCCGCAACTGGTCGCGGGCGACCAGCTGGGCATCCAACTGGTGCTGAGCACGGTGGCCCAACTGCGCGACAACAATGTTCCCGACATCAACGGCAGCTACAATTGCTACCTGGACAACACGACGCTGCTGGAATTGTTCAACGATCCCGACTTCAAGACGCTCTATCGGGGGGCGTTCGGCTCCGAGGAGTACAAGAAGGGCCAGGTCGTCGAATTGCTGGGGGTTCGCTTCGTGCCGACCAACGAGGCGCCCCAGCAGACCCTGGCGCTGACCGGCAACCGCATCCGCCGGGCGATCATTTGCGGCAAGGGCGCACTGATCGAGGGCACTTACGCCGGTCTCGGCTATTCGGATACCGAAAAGGACGAGGCGGCCAAAGCCTGGGTCGACGGTGTTTGCACCGTGGTTCGGCAGCCGCTCGACCGCTGGCAGGAAATCATCTCCCAGTCCTGGAAATGGCGTGGCGGTTATTGCGTCCCCACCGACGTCACGGCCAATCCCCAGGTGATCCCCACCGCCAGCAATTCTTACTGGAAACGCGCCGCGGTCATCGAATGCCTGTAACCACCGGGGACCACAACAGGGGCTGAAGCGCCCTTAATTCTGTCGGGAAAGAATTTCCCGAACGCTTAGTCCGTCCCGAAGTTCGGGACGTTCCGTCTTGCACCGCGGGGCGGACCGGCGGGTCGCCGGTCCGCCCCGATTCGCGGGAGGTTATCCATGTCCTTTACCGATGCCGAGAAGACCGACATCCGGCGCTATTGCGGCTATCCGGTATACGGCAATACCCCAAGCCCGTTTTTTTGGGCACGTTACACGATTCAGTACGGCAATCTGGAATTCAAGATGAACAACCTGTCCCCGGCCGAGGAAGCGGTGGTGCGGACCATCTATCTCGCGCAACTGGGAACGCTGGAAGCGGCGGTTCCGGGCACCGGCGCCAATCTCGACACCGCCGAGGCGGCGGTATGGACCTGGAACCGCAACGAGATGCGCGACCGGGCGGCGCTGCTGGATCTGTGGCGGCGGCGGTTGTGCGCGTTTCTCGGCACCGAGCCGGGACCGGGACTCGGCGACGAGGGCGGTCTGAGGGTGGTGGTATGAACGGCGTCACGCTCCAGGCCCGCATTTATGCCGGCTACGCGAAGGCGGCCCAACGCATCGGTTTGCCCTTCGACCTTTATCGTCCCACCGGACCGGCCAATCCGCTGGCACCCGGCAACAAGCTGGCCACGTTGCCGGCCAGTTTCCGGGTCGACGACCGCTATCGGGAAGCCCAGGTTTACGGCAAGTCGCAGTGGCTGGCCTATCTCGACGACTCCCAGACCCAGGTCGGCGACTATCTGATCGGAGAGAACGCCTCGTATTTCGTGGCGGCGCAAAGGCCGTTGCTGCCGGTGCTGACCGTCGCCTGCACCCGGACCGTGAGTGTGTTCCGAATTGCGGTTCCGACCGGCTTCGGCGCCCTCGGCTATGGCGGCACCATCGATGGGTCGGAGGTGCCGTTGATGACCGGTTGGCCGGCATCGGTGCTCCAGGCCGGCAAGGGCGGGCGCAATGACGTCAATCTGCCGGCCGATGTCCAGGCACCGGGCTGGACCATGCTGTTGCCGGCCTGGAGCGGTGTGGTGATCGAACCCAGCGATATCGTCACCGATGACCTGGGCCGGCGCCACATCGTGTCGGTGCCGGAACTGACCGATCTCGGCTGGCGGCTGATCGTGCAGCAGGCGGTGACGTGATGGCGGATCTCAGTGACGTCGAGAACGCCCTGGTGTCGATCATCGCCCAGGTGTTCTATCCCGCCGGCACCGGCCAGCCCTCGGCGCTGGGGGCGGCGGTGCGGATCTATCGGGGCTGGCCGAGCAAGCCCGAACTGGAGGCCGATCTGCGGGCGGGAGCGGTCAATGTCTCGGTCTATGCCCAGAACCGCGAGCGGGTGGTTACCCGGTTTCAAAATGCCTGGAGGCTGCTGACCGGGCCGCCGACCCCGACCGTGACCTTCAGCGTCTCGGGGCAGACCGTTACCATCGGCGGGACGGTGTCGGTCCCGCAGAACGCGGCCGTGATCGTGAACGGCGCGGCCGGCTACAGCTATGCCCTTCAGCAGACCGATACACCGACCACCATCGCCACCGCGCTGGCGGCGCTGGTGGTGGCCGACCATCCCGAGGCCACCAGCGCCGGCCCGGTCCTTACCGTGCCCGGCGCCGTCAGCCTGGTGGGCCGTGCCGGGACCTTCGGGACCAGCCTTCGCGAACTGAAACGCCAGCGCCGGGACATCCAGATCGCACTGTGGGCCAACAATCCCACCCTGAGGGATCAGGTGGCGATCCTGCTCGACCCGGCGCTGGCCGCCATGGAGTTTATCCCGCTGGCCGACGGCACCGCCGGCCGGCTGGTGTATGTCAGCAGTCCCCATGACGATACCGTGCAAAAGGAAATCCTGTACCGCCGGAATCTGATCTATTCGGTCGAATATGGCACCACCCAGACCAGATCTGACGCTCAGATCATCGTTCCGGTGGTGGATGTCTCCGGCGGCTTCAGGCGATCGACGGAAACGCTGATCAAGACCATCGTGTCCTGATACAAGCGGGCGTCAACCCGGCCCCCCAGGAATCCGTGACGTCATGCGGGTCCAGGGGCGTCACGCTCCTGGTGGGGGGTTTGGGGGGCAAAGCCCCCCTCTGCGACGACAGTTGCACTTACCGTTTTTCTCGTGGCCTTCGACTCATAAAGGCGCGCGTTGCGGGTAACCCATGATGACGGCAAAGCCGCCACAGGTCACCTGGCTTTCCAAAACATCCTGAACCTGAATTGCATTCGGGCGACTGCCGGCCGCACCGGAGGGAGGATAACCATGCCCAACTTTTCTCCGGGGAACGGAGATTCCCACTACAATCCCGATGAACCGCGGGACTGGCACGGCCGCTGGACTGGCGGCGGCCCGTCCGGGGAGAACACCCCGCTTGGCGACCTTGGCGCCGTCGGCCGCGCCAGCATCCTGTTGGGGCACGCGCGCGCCGGCGCCAAGCAAAGGGGCGCTTTCCGCGCGTTCAAGCTGCCGAGCCAGGCCGAGGCGGAGCGATTCGCCCGGTTGCTCGCGGCCTGGAACGCGGCATCGGGCCTTGATGACGCGCGCTTCGCCGAATGGTTCACCCGCGGCCTGGACATTGGCCCGGTCACCCTCGGCCGGCTGCGCAAGGCCGCCGCCGGAGCGGCCCAGGCCCGGACCTTCGGCCAGGTGATCGAGGCGAGCCACCCGCTCGCCGCCGCCATCCAGGAGATCGGCGGCGACCGTTGGCCCGAGATGCTGGAGAGGTTGGAAGACCAGGCCGAAAGGGTTGGCCCGGGCGGTGGCACCGGACACTTTTTGGGGCTGGCCGCCGGCGATCGTCCGGACCACGGTTCGGAACTATGGTCGAGGCCAAGGGCCTCGGGTATGCGACGCTTCTGAGGAAGAACGAGCAGAGGACCCTTGGTCAATGGGAAGCTCAAGCCCAACGTCAGGTCTCCGCAGCCCGGGGACGCCCGCTGGTCTGGTTTTTTGCCGAAAAAAGTGCTGCGGACGCCGCCAGAAAACTCTTCGAGGACGAACGGTTAAGTATTGCCGTCATTTACATGCCACTGCCGGGAGCCAAACCATGACCACGTCACACGATACCGGGAAATATAAGATCAAAGCCTTCTGGGGGCCACGGGGGGAAACTCCCGAAGCCATCGCCGACCGTTATATCTGGATGATTGAGGCGTTGCTGCGGGCCGACCCGGTGTTCACCCCCTGGTTCTTTAACGACGCCAAAAAGGTGGTCCCGTTCGATCAGGTCCGCGCCACGTTGCCGGCGCTCATCGCCAAATACGTTGAGAGAGATTGGATGCCGGAGGAGGGCTATCGATTTGGCGGGATGAATTCGCGGAAATCCAACCCCCGCAGCATCGGCATCCGGGGCCGTGCGGGCAACCGCCTGCCCGAGATCGGGTACAGCTACAATACGGTCGATCTTGAGACGGTCTCTTCGAATATTTGTCCCACCGACGCCTCGATCGTCACCTATGACCTCTTCCGGGCGGCGATGGTGGCCATCATCCAGGCCTGGGACGTGACGTGGTGCATGGCCTACCCGACCGACCTGATGGACTTCTGGCCCCGCGTGGCGGAGGGCAAACGGTTCAGGCTGGCCTGGATGACCTACATCTCGCCTGAGTTCGCGTCCCTGATCCCGCCGCCCCAGGACATCGAGGTCCAGACCGGGACCAGGGGCGGGCTGCTGATGGTGGCAACCCGCGAACGCTTCGAGGTCACCAACCCCGGGCATATGGCAGCCGCCAGAGCCATCGACGCCGTCCTGGCCCCGCTCAACGCCCTGCACTGGCCGCCGGACCCCTCGTAGGGGAGCAGCGGCGCGTGGCATAACCCAAACTACGGGTTGGACCCCGGGCGTCGAACCCGCCGCGACCGTACTCTTACTGAGTCACAAAGTCGCATCATATAGTAGGCAAATATGCTACCCTCTCTGGATATGGTATGGAAGGAGATTCACGGATCAGCGAGGAGGGTGTTGTGGATTTCCTTGCGGCTCAGGACAGTG
>Ga0302320_10006149_pt1 | contig 26730 bp, 18 predicted proteins | sample Bog_T0_3_FD_202130 | JGI IMG/M metagenome (GOLD analysis project Ga0302320, IMG submission 202130) | Peat permafrost microbial communities from Stordalen Mire near Abisko, Sweden - Bog_T0_3 | ecosystem: Environmental > Terrestrial > Soil > Wetlands > Peat | place: Sweden: Abisko, Stordalen Mire...
ACAGGCTCAACCGCCGCACCATGGAACCGGACTTGATGGTTCGACTGCTGCGCGCTTGCATCTGCACACAAACCATCACTTACAAAGAGCTTGTCGCCATGCCGGAGCTAGCTTGATATTCATCTTTAATAAATACTTTAGCTCCAGGTAGGAAAACTCCGGGTCGGTAACCCCGTTTGCAGTTTTCACCCTGCAGACCATGTCGATGCCCCTCGAAGTGCTGTAATCCAGCGGCTCGAAATGAAAACTCCCGGGGCTCTTAGAGTAGATTTCCATAAATAGCCCGAACAACTCAGCCTCATTATTCGGCTCAAACAACTCCAGGCCATCGAACGTTGCCCTCTTCTTTGTGGAGATGATTTTCCTTCTTCGTTCGAAGTCACCCTTCTCTTGTGCCTGCGTCCGCTGCTCGCTCTGCCAGTCAAATAGCGTGAATATGCCGTTGCCGCTCAGGTCCTTGTCGATCTCGTCAAGCCTAGCCCCAAAATCGCTGCGAATCGCTTCCAGCAGTTTTGTCGAGGTGTTCTTCACTGAACCGCGATTAGCGGTTAGCTTCAAGTGCTGGCAGTTAATGAACCCGTGAAGAAGCGTGTAAGAATTCGAGCCGGTTCCGAATCCGGTAATCCACTCGTTTACACGTTGAACTGGGATGTAATCCTTGCAAAGCCATATACCGTACCGATCGCCGACCTTGTATGTACCCTTCCCTTTTCTTGCTCGGTCCCGCAGCAGTGGATTATACGCTCGCTTGGCTTGGTCCCCCTCAATCGAGAAGATCATGTCGTACGAGACCTCGGGCATGTCCTCAAGTCTTTGGTCGAGGTACAGAAACCTCTTGACAAAATAGTCCGCCGCATTTGGGCCCAATGTAGCGAACAGCTGTTCGGCATTGGAGTTCTCGTGGGGAAACCTATGGCCAAAATCGAGCTCTTCATACCCCGGAGCATCGAGACACCGAAGCTTTATCCGCAGGCCCTCCGACCCGTGTCTTCCTGCAAGAAGCTCAATCGAACCGAACTTCGTGAACCAATAGATGTAGTCGCGAACGACCGAACTGGTAAACAGAGAGCGTTCATTGTCGTTGTACCCCTCAACAACCACCAAGGTCCCTGTCCCGTCCCTCCACTTTTCAGTCCTGCGAATGGACGGCTTGTGCATTTGATTGGTCCCAAGCGACTCCCAGGGCCTCTCGCAGACAGACTCGCATGCCTCAACTTCGGTTTGGGTCTTAACGTAAACATTCTCTGACCTGAGAAAGATTTTCGTTCCGTGGCCTTTCTCGCCGATCTTGTCGGGGTCCTCCCTCGAAGTGGACTGTCCGAGGCCCCAGAAATGCCCCTTCAAGACGTCAAAGGCCATGCCCTTACCGTTATCCTCGAACTCGATGACAAGTCGACCGTTTCCTCGAATCTGTCGCACCTCAAAGAGGATTCTGATCTCAGTTGCCTGGGCGTCGAAGGCGTTCGAGATCGCTTCCCTAACTATCTCTAGTGGATCCCCGAAGTCGCCTGCGATCTCCCTAAACTCGGACGACACGTCCACCTGCGGTTCAAAACTCTCCCACTGCACGCAATTGGCGTATTCGGGCAAGATAACCTCCAAGAAAAACTCCCCGTTTCGCGGGTCGTTCTCAGGCTCGACTAGAATGATAGCCCCTTTGGAGCAGGCGTTAAACCGACCTTGCGAGGACCGCGCTCGACACCTGGGGCTGATCATTCACAGTTCTTAATCCCCGATTCTTATAACTCGCCGTAATAAACTCCCGGAACAGCGGATGCGGCTCCAGCGGCTTTGACTTGAACTCGGGATGAAACTGGCACCCCAGAAAATACGGATGCCCCGAAATCTCCACGATCTCCACATACGTCGCATCCGGCGTGGTCCCGCTGATGCGCAACCCGCCGCCGGTCAGCAGCGCCTCGTACTCGCGGTTGAACTCGTAACGATGCCGGTGCCGCTCGCTGATCTCGGTCACCCCGCCATACGCCTTCGCCGCCAGCGAATCCTCCTGCAAGATGCAGGTCCACGCCCCCAGCCGCATCGTCCCGCCCATCTCTTCCACGCCCAGAAGCTCGCGCAGCTTGTAGATGATGCGGTGCTGGCTGGCCGGGTCGAACTCGCTCGAATTCGCGTCCTTCAGCCCGCAAACATTCCGCGCATACTCGATGCACGCGGTCTGCATTCCCAGGCAGATCCCGAAATACGGCACCTGCTTCTCCCGCGCGTAGCGAATCGCGTTCAACATTCCCTCGATGCCCCGCTTGCCAAACCCGCCCGGCACCAGGATCCCATCGAACCCGGCTAACTGCGCCTCATAACTCCGGTCGTCCGGAGTCTTTGACTCCAGCCCCTCGGCCTCAATCCAGGTAACTACCAGTTTCAGGTTCTGCGAGACCGCGCCGTGGGTCAGCGCTTCCTTCAGAGATTTATAACTGTCCTCATACTCCACATACTTGCCCACAATGGCGATGTGGACCTCGTCCTTGGGGTGATAGCAGCGGTGCACCAGGTCCTTCCAGTCGGTAAGGTTCGCCTCCGGCGCATCCTTGTGCAGGTACTTCAGAATCAGCGCATCCACGCCCTCCTGGGCAAACCCCAGCGGCACTTCGTAAATGGAGGGCACATCCACAGCCCCCACCACCGCGCGCTCTTCCACGTTGCAGAAGGCGGCAATCTTCTGCTTCATCTCGCGACTCAGGTTTCTATCCGACCGGCACAGCAGAATGTCGGCCTGAATCCCGATCGACAGCAACTCCTTCACCGAGTGCTGCGTGGGCTTGGTCTTCAACTCCTGCGCGGCGGCAATCCATGGCACCAGCGTCAAGTGAACAAACACCGTGTTCTCGCGCCCCAACTCCTGCCGCATCTGGCGAATCGCCTCCAAAAACGGCAGCGATTCAATGTCGCCCACCGTTCCGCCAATCTCCACAATCGTCACGTCCGCGCCGTTCGAGCTCACCTTGCGCATCGCGTTCTTGATCTCGTTGGTCACGTGCGGAATCACCTGCACCGTCTTGCCCAGGTAGTCGCCGCGCCGTTCCTTCAGGATGATCTGCTCATAGATGCGCCCGGTGGTCAGGTTGTTGTCGCGCGACAGCGGCGCGTGGGTAAACCGCTCGTAGTGCCCCAGATCCAGGTCGGTCTCCGCGCCGTCGTCGGTCACAAACACCTCGCCGTGCTGAAACGGCGACATCGTCCCCGGATCCACGTTCAGATACGGGTCGAACTTCATCATGTTCACGCGCAAGCCGCGGCTCTCCAGCAGGCAGCCGATCGAGGCCGCTGCCAGGCCTTTACCTAAACTGGACACAACTCCGCCCGTCACAAAGACATACTTTGCCGACATCGATGCTACCTCTTGATTGTTGTTTTGGGATTGGACGTACCTGGTGGGCACAATCAAGTATGGCAGAGATGTGAATTTGAAGAAAGTGGAAAAACTGCCCGGACCTGGAGCTCGAGTGCGGCGAGGCATCTAACTCAATTCAATTGATGCAGTTATACGAGAATCTATTTCTCGCCCCGCGCTTTCGACAGCCGCGCGCCCAACCCGCCGCGCCGCCGCAACCCGCCGCGGCCTCTCTGGCTCTTGCAGCGGCGAGCCGCCGGGCCTACCATGCTCGATGAAAGGAACCATCCCATGACCGCTGTCACAGCGCCAACCCGCAAGCTTGGCCGCACCGGCCCCGAGGTCTTCCCCATCGCCCTGGGCTGCATGGGCATGAGCGACGTCTATGGCGCGGCCGACGAAACCGAGAGCCTGGCCACCATCCACGCCGCCATCGACGCCGGCGTCAACCTGCTCGATACCGGCGACTTCTACGGCATGGGCCACAACGAGATGCTGCTCGGCCTGGCGCTCCGCTTCTTCCGCGAGAAGGTCCTGCTCTCGGTAAAATTCGGCGCGCAGCGCGCACCCAACGGCGCCTGGCTCGGCTTTGACGCGCGGCCCGCCGCGGTAAAAACCGCGCTGGCCTACTCCCTCAAACGCCTCGGAACCGACCACATCGACATCTACCGCCCCGCCCGCCTCGACCCCACTGTGCCCATTGAAGACACCATTGGCGCCATCGCGGAGATGGTCCAGGCCGGCTACGTCCGCCACATCGGTCTCTCCGAAGTCGGCCCCGAGACCATCCGCCGCGCCGCCGCCGTCCATCCCATCGTCGATCTGCAAATTGAGTACGCCATCGTCAGCCGCTCCCCCGAGGCCAAAATCTTCCCCGTCTTCGACGAACTCGGCATCGGCGCCACCACCTACGGCGTGCTCTCGCGCGGCCTGCTCTCGGGCTCGAACCCGGCACCCAGCGGAGACTACCGCGCCCACCTGCCCCGCTTCACCGGCGACAATCTGGCTCGCAATCAGCAACTCGTCGCCCGGCTCAAGGAAGTCGCCGCCGCCCGCGGCATCACGCCGTCGCAACTGGCCATCGCCTGGGTCCTGGCCAAGCGCAGCTTCATCGTCCCCGTCATCGGCGCGCGCACGCGGGCGCAACTGGCCGAGGCGCTGGGCGCACTTGAAGTGAAGCTCACCAACGACGAGATTGCGGAGATAGAATTAGCAGTTCCCGCCGATGCCATCGCCGGAACCCGCTACGGCGAAGAGCAGATGCGGAATCTCGACAGCGAGAGATAAGACCCAGGGGCAAATCTGGCAGTGGGCAGGCGCGCTCGGCCTGCCCACTGGATTCTTGTTTAGAAGTTAAACGTAACCTTCGCCGTCAGCGCCCGCGGCGTCACAAAATGCGTCCCGCTGAACGTCGACAGAAAGTTATATAGCGAATACTTGTCTGTCAGATTCACCGCCGTCAGGTCCAGGTTCACCTTGTACCGCTCTTTGTGGAAGATATTGTCCTGGCCCACGCTGGCGTCGAACAGGCTGCGCTGCGCGATGCGCGGTGGGTTGTGGTCGTCGTTCTCCATCCCCGGTGCCGGAATCACGACCAGCGACGAGGTGTACTCCGACGGCGAGCACGACTTGAACCCCGAGGTCGGCGTCGCTCTTTGCCCGTTGCACGCGATTCCCGACTGCGCCTGTTGATCGTAAGAAAGCCCGCTCAGGTTCACCGGCGTCGTCGAGTTCACCGCGAACGGCATCGACCCCGCCACCTGGCCGGAGTCGTAGCGCCAGTTCCATCCCGCCCACGCGCCCTTCAGCAGCCCATGCTTCTCCACCTGGTACTGCACGTGCGTCGTCTCGTTAAATTTTTCATCATGGTCGATGCGGAAGGCTTGGCCCGCTGTGGTCGTCGGCACCGTGCCCAGGCCGCCCACCTGCGGCGAAAAGAACCGCGCCGCCACACTCGACATCACTAGCTCCGCCGACAAGCCGTGAAAGCTCGGCATGCTCGCGTTGGCCGCAAAGCCGGGAATCTTCGAGTTATGCCAATCGATGGGGAAGGTAATCGGCGTATTGCCCAGCACGCTGAAGTCGAAGCTGTTATGCGTGTACTTCCAGATGTATTCCCCGCCCAGAACGAAGTGCCGGCCCAAAGCCTGTTGGAACCCGGCATGGAATTCGTTGCGGAAGCCGGGTGGCAGCGATGCATTCACGCAGGGCACCAGCCCTTTGACCACGGCCGATTCGCAGCCGTTGCTTGAGAGCACCAGGTTCTCGTTGAAGGGCGTCTCCAGCGTGCGCGCATACGAGGCCCTTAATACGGTATTGGTACGCTTCACCTTGTAGCTCATTCCCAGCCGCGGTTCGGCCTGCCGGGCAATGGTCAGCCCGTTGTAAATGTCGCCGCGAATGCCCAGGTTGAATAGCCAGTTGCCCGCAGTGATGGAATCCTGAATGTAGAGCGCCGCTTCTTTCACATCCGTGTGGCCGCGGAAATAATAGAGGCCCGTGCCCTGCACAGGATGAGTGAAGTCGTAAATTGCCAGTGTGGACAGGTAAGCAGGATTCGGCGCATAGGCATGAATCATGCACTGGCTGGGCGAGGTCAGCAGCATGCTGATTACAGGGTTGCCCTCGGCATCCAGGCACGGCGCGTTCAGCGCCGGATCCACCACGCCCAACCCGTCGCTCTCCCGCAGCAGCGTCTGCTCATACGTGACGCCGCCCTTCACGTTCTGGCGGCCGCGGCTCCACGAAAGGTCGGAGTGAACACCTAGATTGGTCAGGCTCCGGCTCTGCGAAACGGTCTCGCGTTGCAGGTTGGCCGGCCCCAGGTCGCTCAGTGGATTGCCGCTGGGATAGTAGTCGAACTGATCCTTGCGCGCAAAGGCGCCCGTGTTCAGCACCGTTTCGGCATTCACCACGTGCGTCCACGTAGGCGCAACGTTGAGCGTGCCGATCTTTGCCCGCTGGTCCGCCGCCGGCAGCGAGCCTGGCGCCAGATCCCCGTTGAACTGCGCCGGGTCCAGATTGTCGTAACTGTTCGGCGTCTGAAACCACGACCGTGTGTAGCCCAGGTTCAGTTGAACCGTATCGTTGCCGTTGATGCGATAATCGGCGCGGTTGAAGACGTTGGTCTCGTTGCCGCGATCATGAATGGCCTCGAACTCCGGCGGATCCAGAAACCGGCTGCTGTCCAGAAAGTTCCCGGCAATGAATTCGCCCAGCTTCTTGCCGCCCGCCGCCAGGTTGAACCCCGTGTTCTCTGAGCCGAACGACCCATACGATGAATACAAGTTGCCCGTGGGCTTCGGCGTGTCCAGCCCCGAGCGCGTCGTCACCTTGATCACCACGCTGGTCTTGTCGCCGAACTCCGCCGGCGGCGCGCCGCTGATCACTTCCAGAGACTGCACGGAGTCCAGCGGAATCTGGTTTGAAAACACCTTGCTCTGCTGGTCGGTAATCGCCTGCCCATCCACTGAGAACGAGTTCTCCGCGTGGTCTCCCAGCCCGTGAAAAAGTCCGTTTGAGTCAGCGGAAATGCCGGGCGTCGAAAGCGTCACCAGCGAACTCAGCCCCGAGGTCTCGCTCTCCAGCGGAATCTTGCTGAACTCTTCGCGGTCCACGTCAGTATGAAAAGTGGAATCGTTCTCCACCAGGTCGCCCGTCGCCTCAACCGTAACGGTCGCATCGGCTGTGGCAATCGGCAGCACCAGCTTCAGGCTGATGCCCACCACCGAACGGATTTCAACGCTCCGGCTCAGCGGGGCAAACCCCGTGGCAGAGACGCTGATCCGGTAGGGATTGAAAGCGATATTGGGAAACACGAATTGGCCGCTGGCGTCTGTGGCCGTGTCCCTGCTCAGGCCGCTCACCACGTTCACCAGGGTCACCGTAGCCCCTGGAATCACAGCCCCGGTGGGGTCGGTGACGGTTCCACTCACCGCGCCGGCATTGCCGTTTTGACCCATCGGATCGGAAGCCGCGAGAAGCAGGAGAAACAAGGGAAGTATAAAGAATATTGCGCCGCGTTTGATCGGCATGAGGACCTCCATGAAGTGGCTGCGTGCAACAGAGAGCGATCCGCGGCGCAATGGGCCGCGAAAGTCTCTGGGCTTTGAATGAGATCCGGTTCTGCGAGTCTTTCTGTGCGCTGCAACCGCGATTTGCCGCCAACGGCAGCAAAACGGAAACTGGGCACGGCTGAATCGCTGAATCGCTGAATCGGAAGATCGGACAGAAGCCCTAACAGCCTGTAGGAGGGGGACGCGTAAACAGTTTGGGATGCCAGTGCCGCACCACCGTCTGCGCCTCGAAGACCGGCGCCCGGCTCTGCATCTCGACCAGCACCACCACGGCAGCCGCGGCCGCGGCCGGCGCCGCCGTGTGCATCACAATACAAAGCTGGCAATGGTCGGCATCGCTGCCAAAAGGATGAAGATGCGCCACTTGAACCACAACCAGCAGCGCCAGCAGGACAAGACACAACGCAACAACCGGCCCCAAAGCGCGTGGCTTCAGGCGGCCTGCCCTGCGAAAATGTCTCCAGAATCCTGCCAATCCAACATCCCTTCTGCATCAAGGATACATAGGTTAGACGCGGCCTGCAGGCTCGGGATTCTCGCTTCTGCTCCAATTTCTCCCTTCTCGCCGAAAACCACGGCGCCCCCGCCTCGTCTAAACTGTGGGTCAATGGCCACTTCCGCCCATTTGCGAAGCCTGCTTCTCACCGGGGTTGCCGCGCTGCTGTTCGCGCCCGCGGCCACAACCCATGCCCAGACCCAGACCCCTCTTCCTCTCAAGCCCGATCTGCCCGGCATGGCCACCAATCACCGCCTCATCCTCAAAGACGGCACCTATCAGATCGTCCGCAAATACGAGATTGTCGGCGATCGCGTGCGCTACATCTCCATCGAGCGCGGCGGCGACTGGGAAGAGATCCCCCTCAGCCTGGTCGACTGGGACGCCACCCGCAAGTGGGAGCGCGATCACGCCAACCAGGCCCCCGAAGAGGCCTCGCCGGCCATGAAGGAGGCCGAAGCGATCGATAAGGAAGAGGCTACCGAGCGCACCGACGAGAAAAACCGCATGCCCGAGGTGGCCAACGGCCTTGAACTGCCTGACCAGGATGGCGTCTTTGTGCTCGATACCTTCGAGGGCAAGCCGGAACTGGTGGAACTCACGCCCGTGGATCTGAGCATCAATGCCAAGGCCAAACACGGCCTCAGCACGCTCAATCCCCTGGCCGGCGCCAAGGCCACCCTCGAACTCGAGGGCGCCCACGCCAAGGTCCACCTCCACGTCAACGATCCGGTCTTCTACCTCTCGCTGGAAGCCGGGGACAACGGCGAGAAGGTGCTCTCGCACGCCTTGACGGTCAATACCGCCGGCGCCAAAGAGGCCATCAACCGCAAGCACGGCGCGCACTCGGCCTCGTCGGGCTTTGCCATCGTCCGCGCCGACGAACGCCGCGAGGTGCGCATCGTCGGCGCCATCCACATGAGCCCCACCGGCTCGGCCACGCAAAATGAAGACGTGATGGCCGCCAAGGTCGAGGTGCTCCCGGGCAAACACTGGCTCAAGCTCACGCCGCTGCAGCCGCTCGTCATCGGTGAATATGCGCTGGTTGAGATTCTCTCCGCATCCGACATCAACCAGTCCGCATGGGACTTCCGCGTTGACCCGCGCCTCGGAGACAATCCCGGCTCCATGGGCCCCATCTTCAAGTAACCGCCTTCCGTCCACGCCGATGCACGCCTGCCGCGCGCCGCAACGCGCCCTGCGGCCAGGGATTAAACTATCAGCACAGATCCGCGCGGCCGCCAACAGCGTGCTGGGCCGCGGATCCGAATCGACTCGTCACCGAGCCCCAGGAGGCCTTCCGCATGGCGGACGAAGATTCCAGGATCAATTTCTGGTCGATGCATTCATCCCAGCTTCGCGACCAATGCATCGAGATTGCGGACACCGCACCCACCGGAGTGGAACCCGCGCTGCAGGCCGAGGCCCGCCAGTTGGCCATCGAGTGGCAGGAAGCCATCGACATCCAGAGCGAAGATGTTTTTGTGCAGTCGCGCAAGGCCTCGCTGGTTGCCGCCTTGCGCAAGCGGACCATCGAAATTCTGGTTGACGTTTATCGGGAACAGTAGCGCCGCGCCGCGGCCCGATGGCATCAGGCCTCCGCCATCACTCCGGCGCCCTGGCCCGCGCAAATCGCTGCCGCCGCTTCTCCCACTCTTCGCTGGTAAAGAATCCCGGCCCCACCTCGATCAGCCGCGGAATCATGTTGAACACCGCTACCCGGCTCCACGGCTTCCCGTCGCGCATCCTGAAGCCCTTCTCGTTCAAATCGCTCACAATGCTCGAATAGCTGAAGTCCTGCACCAGCAGCTCCATCATCAGCATCAGCGCCTGGTGCTCGGTGGGGGCCACTTCCAGCCGCATGCAATCGTCGGAGATGCGCAGCCCGTAAGGAATCTCCTCGGCAAACGCGCCCTCCGCCGGCGCCTCCGACTCCGGCAACTCCCGCCGCCATTCAATCGAAACCATCTGCCATCCCGCCGCCGTCCGCTGCCGGATCACCTCTGGGCTGAACGGCCCCGCAATCACATCCCGCAACCGCTCAAAATATGCCATCGCCAGCCTCCAGACGCTGCTGCTGCTGCCCAGTTGAAAGCAATTTGGCCGCCAAATCTCCAGTCGCCACGAGCTTCCTATATGGCTCACTGGAAAGGCGATAGCCAACGGACCAACAACCAGCCCAAGGTAAAGGCCGTCCGCTTTCGCAAAGACCTGTCCGGCTGCGAACAAAAGGGGGCACATTCCCCTCCAAGGTGAATAGGGCACCGAAGGTGTTGAGGGCTTCGGAGTCCTCTGAGGATAGGCTGGAACTCTGCGCCACCTGCGCCTAGAATCCTTGCCATGGATCCAAAGCTTTTAGGGCTCGTGGCTTTGTTGCTCAATCTTGCGTCTGTGTTCGGGCAGGGACCGACGAAGGCAACGAGATTTACCCTCTACCAGATCGACAAATCTTGCGTCTGCATTCGAGCGAAGAAGGAAACCAAAACCGTCATCGCGACGGAAGTGCGCATTGGCAAATCGGCCCATCAAGTGGTCTACGAGGTCTTCTGGTCGCGCACTACACCGAAGCGAGAGTTGTTCCGCATTGAAGTTGGTCGTGAATTCAATGGGAAGCTCGTTCAATTATGGAATTATGGCGTCGCGAACGAGGGCGACTTTAACGGTGACGGAACTCCGGACTATTCCTGGTACGGCGGGGACGATACCGGCCAGGAGATGTACCTGTTCCTGTCCTCGGGCAATGGATACAGACGCGTTGATCTGCTAAAGACCGTGGAAGCCGCTTGGCATCGTCGATTCAATAGAACCCCTCCCGACCTTGGCGACGTGGGTGGAAACTATGAGGTTGATGATCTGGTGCTTGAGCATTCAGCGGCCGGACTGGTGTTCAACGCGACCGTTCGCCGCATCCCGAACGATACCGCGACGATGAATTCGAAGCGAGGCTACAGGTTCAGCATAGGCCAAGCCGATTTCAAGTCGTAATGATGAGGCGAATCCCAGGTCCCAGAATCGAGGTGAAGGACCCCCAGGGATTTCGGCTGTTCCCTAGTCCCTATTCCCTATTCCCTATCCCTAGTCCCTCGCCGCAATCCCCAACGCCTTCATCTTCCGGTAAAGATGGCTCCGCTCCAGCCCCAGCAGTTCCGCCGCGCGGCTCACGTTGTTGCGCGCTTCCTCAATCTTTTTCAAAATGTACTCGCGCTCGTAGGCGTCCCGCGCCTGCTGCAAGGTCGAGAACTCCTCGGTCGATCGCGTACCCGCCTTGTGTGTCAGCGGCGGCAGGTGCTTGCGCTCGATGCGCAGCGCGCGCGGATTCAGAATCAGCACCCGCTCGATCACATTCTTCAGTTCGCGCACGTTGCCCGGCCAGTGGTACTGCGACAGCGTCTCCAGCGCCTCCTCGCTGATCTCCATGCGCGGCCGCCCATACTGCCGGCCAAACTCGCCCAGAAACTCCCGCGCCAGCGGCGGAATATCCTGCTTGCGCTCCCGCAGCGGCGGCACAAAAAACGGCACCACGTTCAGCCGGTAAAAAAGATCCTCGCGAAAGTTGCCCTTGGCAATCTCTTCTTCCAGGTCCTTGTTCGTCGACGCAATCAGCCGCACGTCCACGCGCAACGGCTGCGTGCCGCCCACCGGCGTAAAATGCTGGTCGTCCAGCGCGCTCAGCACCTTGGCCTGCGTTTTCAGGCTCATATCGCCCACTTCGTCCAGAAACAGCGTTCCCTCGTCGGCCCGCTCCAGCGTACCTCGCTGCTCCGGCGGGCCGCCGGGCTGCGCGCCGTGCCGGTAGCCGAAAAGCTCCGCCTCAATGTGCGCCTCGGGAATCGCCGCGCAGTTCAGCTCCACAAAAATCTGGTCGCGGCGCAGGCTCTCGGCATGAATGGCGCGCGCAATCAGCTCCTTGCCCGTGCCCGATTCGCCGTAAATCAGCACGCGGCCATTGGTCGGGGCCATCAGCTTAATCTGCTGCCGCAGCGCCTTCACCGGCACGCTTTCGCCCGTCAGCACCGAACCCACGCCGAACTGCCGCTTGAACTCGGTATTCTCCGTGCGCAGCCGCCGCGCCTCTACCGCGTTCTTCAGCACAATCAGCGTGCGGTCCAGCGAAAGCGGCTTCTCCAGAAAGTCGTATGCCCCCAGCTTGGTGGCCTTCACCGCAGCCTCAATCGTGCCATGCCCGCTGATGATCACCACCTCCGGCCGCGTCTCCACGGCCAACTGGTGAATGTCGCCCAGCACGTCAAGTCCGTCGCGGTCAGGCAGCCAGATGTCCAGCAGCACCACGTCATACGGCGCGTCCCGCAACAGCAGCATCGCCTCGCCCGCTGAGGCCGCGCTGGCCACGCCATAGCCCTCTTCGCGCAGAATCTCTTCCAGCGAACTGCGAATCTCCGCCTCGTCGTCCACCACCAGGATGTGATTCATCGTGTCGCTTCTTTCAGTGCGGCGGCCCTGTCTCGCGGTTCGGCTTGGCGCGCCTCCGCTTGCTCCGCCGGCTCCATCAGCGGCAGCCGCAGCAGGAACCGCGCGCCCTTGGGGCTATTGGATTCGGCGCGCAAGCTGCCGCCATGCTCCTGCACAATCTTCGCCGCAATCGAGAGCCCCAGTCCGGTGCCGCGTTGCTTGGTCGAGTAGAAAGGCAAAAACAGCCGCTCGCGAATCTCGTCGGTCAGCCCGTGGCCGGTGTCGCTCACCGCAACTTCCACCGCGGCGCCATCCTCGCTCAGCGTGCTGTGAATCCCCAGCACGCGCAGCAGGCTGCCCTGCATGGCATCGGCCGCATTGTCGATCAGGTTGGCCAGCGCGCGCCGGATCGCCTCCGGATCGGCCAACACCATCGGCATCCCCGGCTCCAGGTCCCACTGCACCGTAATCCCGTCCAGCCTCCCGGCAAACAGCGCCAGCGCCTCCTCGGCCACGCGGTTCATGTCGCAGGCCTTGGGCTGCGGCGCGGGAAACTGCGCCAGCGCCGAGAACTGGTCCACCAGCGTGCGCAGCGTGCCCACGCAGCCCAGAATCACCTCGCTGCACTTGCGAATCACACTCGGCGAATCCGCCTGCCCGCGATCCAGATGCCGCGCGATCCGCTCCGCTGAGAGCGCGATCGGCGTCAACGGGTTCTTGATCTCGTGCGCCACCCGTTGCGCCACTTCCTTCCACGCCAACTGCCGCTGCGCCCGCAGCAGCTCGGTCGTGTCTTCCACCACCAGAACGCTGCCGTGCCGGCCGCCGGCAAGCTCCAGCCGCGCGCTGGTAATGGCCAGGTGAATCGCCCGGCCCCGGCTGTGCAGTTCAACCTCCGTCGAGGCCGCGCCCATGCGCTGGCCGCGCCGGATCACCCCGGCCAGATCTTCCGCGCATTCGGCCGGAAACAGCGATGCAATCGTCTCTCCGCGCAGACCATCGTCCTCCCGCCGCCCCATCAGCGCGCAGAAAGCCCGGTTCGACTGCAACACCGCGCCCGCCGCATCCAGCGTCACCACGCCGCTGGGAATCGTCTCCACAATCGTCTCCAACTCGCGCCGCCGCTCCTCGATCGCCAGGTTGGCCTCGGTCAGTTGCGTTTGCGAGCTCTCCGCCAGTTGCCGGCTGGTATCCAGATCGGCCGCCATGTGGTTAAAGGCGCGCACCAGGTCGCCCATCTCGCCGCTGCTCAGCAACGCCACGCGCCGGTCGTACTGGCCCGCGGCAATCTCGTCCATCGCATCCGCAAGCGCTTCCACTGGCCGCGTAATCTGCTTGGAGAGAAAAAGCGCCAGCCACACGCTGGTGAAAAACACGAACACCGTGATCAGCAGCAGCATCAGGAAGAACGTTGTCCTTACCTGGTTGCGCCGCCGGAACAGCTTCCAATATTCGTCCGCCCCTGACCGGATACGCGATGTCGTCTGGCTCAATCCCTGCGGCATGGGCAGCGCCGCCACCACCACTTTGCCACTCGCGCTCACCGCCATGCCCAACGCATACTCCGTGCCTGCCACCTTGATCACCGGCTCATCCGTGCGCTGCGCCGCCGCAACCAAATTGCTCGACAACGGACCGTGCAGCGGAATCGGCGTTCCGCGGTCCCCTTCGTCCAGCCACGGCAACATGCTCGCCGCGCTCGTCTCCGGCGGCGCCTGAAAACTCGCCAGTGCCTTTCGGTCTTTGGCGAACACCACCGTAAAGCCGCCGTCCAGCGTAATCCGCCGCGACCGCAACACATCCTGCAAAGCCTCCGCATCGCCATCCACCGCCTGGCTGGACGCAATCGACTCCGCCTCCCCGCGCGCATTGCTGGTCACATACTGCGCCAGCTCCAGCACCACCCGCGTCGAGTCCTCGTGCAACTCCGATGTGTTCGGCGAAAACCACCGGTCAATCGAGCGGTTCATCAACTGAAAACTGAACAGAAACATGAACACCGCGGGGGTCAGCGCAATCAGCGCCGCGCCCAGAACCATCCGCGTCCGCAGTCGCGCTCCCAGCGCCGTGCTGCTCTGCCCCACATACAGCTTAAGAATGTTCCGGAACAGCAGCAGCAGCAGCGTCAGCAGCAGCAGAAACACCAGCACCGTCAAACCGGTAAACACCAGCGTCTCGCCCGAGGTCTCGGGATTCAAAAACCGTATGTTCGAGGTATTGAAGGCCTGCAGCGCGCCCAGCAAGGCGAGAAACACAAACACCAGACCCCCAAGCAGGGCCACGTGCCGACGCCGAAAATCGCCAGGAAACGGCATGCGCCGATTATAGAGTGGTTCGGTCGCGGCTCGCACTCATCGCCGCCGGGCAGATCACACCTGCGAACAGTTCAGCGGGCTCAAGATCAGGTTGGTAATATTGGTGACCAACTGGTCCGAACTGAACCGCGGGCTCGTCGACAGCTTCTTCCATGCCGGATCGTTGCGGAAGATCTCCCACTTCGCGTCCATCTCCGCCTTGTCGGCAAAGCTCATCATGTACGTCAGGTTCGGCATCCGCGAGCCGATCAGCGTATCGCCGTAGAACACCGCATGGAACCCGGCGTTCTTGAAGATCTCAAACTCGCCCGCGTGGAACATCTCCACCTTGCGCACATGCGCCCCATTGCTTGGGCTCTCATACGTGCGCATCTGGAAGATCCGCTTCGCCTTCGTGTCCGGGGGCGTAATCCTGGGCCAGCCCGCAAATGCCGCCAGCAGCGTATTCTCCGCCCGCTGAAACGCCGGCGCCGCCGCCGTCGCATTCCAGAACGGCTCGGCCTTTTTCATGAAATCCGTGTCCCCGGCCAGGCGGGAATTCAACTCCGCCAGCGCCTCCACTTGCACGCCGGGAATCAGCACGTAAAGCGCCGGCGTCTCGTTGCCGAACTCCAGCCGAAACGCACCCACCGGACCCATCCCCAGCCGCGCCGCCGCCGGAATCAGCGCATCGGCAACAAAGCTCTCCGTCAACTGCGTCTGCGGACCCTGCTGCAGGTTGTAGCGGCGCAGCAGGTAAAACTCCCGTCCGCGCCCGGCCGGCGCCTGCGCCTTGGCGTCCTGTGTCACGGCAACGGCTGAAGCGGCAAGCGAAGCAGCAATAAATCGGCGGCGTTCCATCGGGACCTCCAAGTATGCAGAATCATTCTACGCCGGCCCGGCTTACGCAATCATGCCCCGCGCCCCATCCATTCCGCCTGCCGCAGCGGGCGGAATGGGTGGGAAGCCACAAATGCCAATACCGGCTCCGTTCACTGACCACTGTCAACTGTTCACTGTCCGCTGTTCTTACCCAATCACCGTGCCCGGCGCCGTCCACTCCCGGTGCTGCCCCTCGGCCACGCCGCGATGTGTCAGCGTGCCCATCCAGGTGTTCAGCCCTTCGGCAAACCCTGCATCTTGCCGCAGCGCCTCGCGCGCTCCCAGGTTGGCAATGCGCAGCACATACGGGAACGTCGAGTTGGTCAGCGCCAGCGTGGACGTGTGCGGCACCGCCCCCGGCATATTCGTCACGCAATAGTGCACCACGCCATCCACCACAAAGCTCGGGTTCGAGTGCGAAGTCGGCCGCGCCGTCTCCACGCATCCCCCCTGGTCGATGGCCACGTCCACAATCACCGCGCCCTTCTTCATCTGCGAGACCATGGCCCGCGTCACCAGCTTGGGCGCCTTCGCTCCCGGAATCAGCACCCCGCCGATCACCAGGTCCGCCTCGCGCGTGGCCTGCGCCAGGTTGTAGCTGTTTGAGGCCAGCGTATACAGCCGTCCACCAAAAATGTCGTCCAGCTCCCGCAGCCGGTTCAGGTTCACGTCTACAATCGTCGTCTTGGCGCCAAAGCCCAACGCGATCTTGGCCGCGTTGGTGCCCACCACCCCGCCGCCAAGAATCGTCACCTGCGCCGGCGGAACCCCCGGCACGCCGCCCAGCAGAATCCCGCGGCCGCCGCGCTCTTTCTCAAGGTACGTCGCCCCCACCTGCACGCTCATCCGTCCCGCCACTTCGCTCATCGGCGTCAGCAGCGGCAGCGTCCCCTGCCGGTCGCGCACCGTCTCATACGCAATGCCGATCACCTTCGTATCCAGCAGCTTCTGGGTCAGCCCCGGCAGCGGTGCCAGGTGCAGATAGGTAAACAGAACCAGCCCCTCGCGGAAATAAACATACTCCGGCTCAATGGGCTCCTTGACCTTGACCACCATCTCCGCCTTGCCCCAAACAAAGCCGGCATCGCCCACAATCTCCGCGCCCGCGTTCTGGTATTCCGCGTCCGCCAGGCCCGATTGCGCCCCGGCCTGGGTCTCCACCAGCACCGTGTGCCCGGCCTCGGTCAGAGCCTTCACGCCCGCCGGCGTAATGCCCACGCGCGCTTCATTGTCCTTGATCTCTTTGGGAACACCGATAATCATGCTGTTTCTCCTGTCCGGGGATTAGACGCGCTGGAAAAGGGCTAAAGCGAAAAATGCCCGGCGCCGCAAAAACCCTTTGGAGGAAGTCCGTTTGGCGCCGGGTAAGATTGTCACTTTTCAACCTCATGGATCGTACGGCGCAATCGGCTGGCGATGTGTGCAATCTTCGTGATAAAACTGCCTCATGGGAACGAAACGTGATCTAAATGGCCCACTAATGCATGCATCGAGCGATGAATGGGTCGAACCCGCCGCGGAGGGCCCCTCCGTCCAGGGCCTCGACGAACTGGACACCGCCATCCTGCGCCACCTGGAGAGCCATGGCCGCGCCACCAATTACGAGGTGGGCGAAGCGGTGGGCCTGTCGGCTTCCGCGGCCTCCCGCCGCATCCAGGCCCTCGAGGCCTCCGGCGCCATCCGCGGTTACCGCGCCCAAATCGACGACCGCCTCCTCGGCAAGCGCATGACGGTCTACATCCGCGTCACCCTCGAGCGCCAGTCGGCCACCGTACTCGCCGCCTTTGAGACCGCCGTCCGCCGTTGCCGCGAAATCGTGAGCTGTCACCTCATGGCCGGCCAATACGACTACATGCTGGTAGCCCGCGTCGCCGACATCGACGACTACGGCCGCCTCCACCAGAAAGACCTCTCCCACCTGCCCGGCGTCACCCGCCTGGAAACCAGCTTCGCCCTGCGCGACGTCCTCGACGGCGCCAGGACATAGCACCGCCACTGCGAGGAATCAATTTTGGAACCTGGGATACCACGAACCTCATCTGACCGGGACCGCGTTCCCACGGAAGCCGGGTGGGCGGATTCAAGGTCCAAGTGCAACAACGCAACGTCAAGACCAGTTGCGAGTTGCCTGGAGAAGAGCCATGGAAAAGATGGAAAACAAAGGGCGTTTCCCACTTTACCACGGCTCGGCTGCGGCTATCTATTTGTGTTTAATCACGATATTTGTTGCACTTGGAATTTGAATGTGCCATGCCAAAAACACGCCAAAAACAGACCATTTCAAGCTGTTTTCCCACTTTTCGTCCGAACAAAACCCGACCTTCCTCCTCCAAACCTATGCCCCCAGGTCGCCCTTTTCGCCCAACCCGCCTCCGCCCCCGACTCCATCCCCCTCGAAGTGGCCAAAACGCCCATTTTCGTCCGTATACACACCCACCCGAAATCCGCTTCGTGTCAAAAACCAGCTCCACCTGCAAGCCGACGAATGCAGCGTTGGCTATCCCTCTGGCCGGGTGCCCCATCCTTTCGCAGCCCCACCGCGAAAGGGTGGGATACCACAAAACTCAATTCACCTCACCCCGTTTGCAATCCAGCCGCCATTCCGTTATCATCCAAAGATGTGTCCGGGGGAAATCCCTGGAGCGTCACAAGCACCACGGTTTCTGAACTCCAGCGCCCGAGGCGCGGCAACCCAAAACGTTGCCCCTCCGGTCAGGAGTCCCCGCAAAGCGGGGCTGGCAGAGGCGGTGGGAGACGAGGGAAGAATGGCAAGAAAGACCAGCAAGAACATTGTGAAGGCGCGCGCGGCTGTCACCAAGCCCGCGTATGCACTGCCTGAAGCCGTAGTCCTCCTCAAGCAGATCAAGTATGCCAAGTTCGACGAGACCGTCGACCTGACCATGCGTCTCGGTGTCGACACCCGCCACGCCGACCAGATGGTGCGCGGCACCGTGGTCCTGCCGCACGGCCTGGGCAAAACCAAGACCGTGGCCGTCATCGCCACCGGCGACCGCCAGAAAGAAGCCACCGACGCCGGCGCCGACTTCGTCGGCGGCGAAGAGATGGTCGAGAAAATCCAGAAAGAAAACTGGACCGCCTTCGACGCCCTCATCGCCACCCCCGACATGATGAAGGTGGTCGGCCGCCTCGGCAAGGTGCTCGGACCCAAGGGCCTCATGCCCAATCCTAAGACCGGCACGGTCACCATGGATGTGGCTTCGGCGGTGAAAGAAATCAAGGCCGGCAAAGTGGAGTTCCGCGCCGACAAAACCAGCCTCGTGCATGTGCCTGTCGGCAAGCTGAGCTTCGACCCGCAGAAACTGGTCGACAACGCCACCACGGTCATCGGCGCCATCGTCCGCAGCAAGCCCTCGGCAGCCAAAGGCAAATACATCAAGAGCGTCACCCTGAGCTCCACCATGGGCCCCGGCGTTCCGCTGGATTCAGCCGTAGCCGACGCGGCCGGCAAGCACTAGCACAGTGGACAGTGGTCAGTGGGCAGTCGTCAGTATGTCCATCGGCCCGATTGATTTTGTGCCCGGCTGAAAGGCTTGGGAGCGAGATTCGAACAAATGCCCGAAGCGGGCAAGTAAAACGGGATCAGGAGGCAGGGGCAAGAATCGGCGGGCTTTGGGTTACTGACCACTGTTCACTGTTCACTGTCCACTGTCCACTGTCGAGCGGAGCGAAGACATGGCAATTTCAAGGGCAAAGAAAACTGAGAAGGTCCAGTTGCTGGCCAAAGAGCTGGAGACCTCCACCACCGCGATTATCGGCACCTTCAGCAAGCTGACCGTGGCCAAGGACTTCGCGCTGCGCAAGGTGATTCGCGAGTCGGGCGGCCACTATCGCGTGGTCAAGAACAAACTGGCAGCCGTCTCCGGCGAGGGTACCAAGGTCGAGGCCGCGCTCAAGGGGCTCAGGGGCGTCAACTCCGTCGCGTTTACCTCCGGCGACCCGGTCGCTCTGGCCAAGGTCTTTGCCAAGTGGGCCGGCGAGAACGCCGAGTTCCAGTTCAAGCTGGGCATCGTTGACGGCAAGCTGCTCACCGCCGAAGAAGTCAAGGCGCTGGCCACCATGCCGGGCAAGGAAGAGCTCTTCTCGAAGCTTCTCTTCCTCATCAATGCCCCCGCGCAACGGCTGGCAACGGTCATCAACGCCACCGGCCGCGATCTGGCCGTGGTGCTGGGCCAGGGCGTCGAAAAAGAAAAGTTCGCCGCGGAAGCCGCGGCCTAAGAGCAGCCGTCAGCCCTCAGCGTTCACTGGGCGACGGAGAAGCTTTTAACTGTCAGCTGTCAGCTGTCTTTAGAGTTTTGGCCGGGAAGCAGGCAGGAAGTGCGTGGGTCTGGCGCATCGGAAACTTCCTCACTTGAATTCGCGGCGGGAACATCAATTTCAAACGACTTTTGAATGGAGAAAAAAATGGCGGATCTCGCGCAGTTGGAAGAACAAATCGTAGCTCTGAGCCTGCTGGAAGCGGCGGCCCTGGTCAAGAAGCTGGAAGAGCGCCTCGGCGTTTCGGCGGCAGCGGCGGCTCCGGTCGCGGTTGCGGCAGCGGGCGCGGCGGCTCCCGTGGTCGAGGAAAAGACCGAGTTCGCGGTCATCCTCAAGGACTTTGGCGCCAACAAGATCAACACCATCAAGGCCGTACGCGAAGTCACCTCGCTCGGCCTGAAGGAAGCCAAGGACCTGGTCGACGGGGCTCCCAAGCCCATCAAGGAAAACGCGACCAAGGACGAAGCCGAGGCCATCCGGAAGAAGTTCGAAGGTATCGCCACCATCGAAATCAAGTAGCAAGGCGCTTGCAAGCTCAGCCGGGACGCGCTACGATAATCGTTGCGCGTCTTTTCGGCTCCTTCCGGATTGCTGGAGGAGGGGAGCGGGGCTGAGCGATGCGTCCTGAGATTTGAGGAGTGGCACGCAAGCGTCCGTTGGCCAGAGCTGAGCCAAGCACTCTGGTTGCGGGTTTACACGATTGCTAAGTGCCTTGGGGTCAATAGGTTAGGCGGAATCCTGTTGACGGGTGGCGAGCGGCGGCAGAAGCGAGCTTTGGGATCGGCGAGAACAGAGCAGGAGAATTCGGATTTGAGCACAGGCAATGGGCCGCGCTCGTGAGGCATTGTGTCCTTACGGGCTTTTCCTGTCTCGCTGCTGCATAGGGTTAGGCCCTTCGGGTCCATTTCTAACCCTTTTGCACATTTTTTCCGGCTTACGGGTTCTACCGTCTCCTTTGCTTCCTCAGTTGTGCGCAGCATAGCGCACGTGCCGGATGGTCGGCAATGCCCACGACGCGATTTTGACGCAACTCTCACGCAACATCCTTGGCCCATGAGGATTCCCTCGAAGCCCAAGCGGCCAGGCTCAATGCCTGCCGCGGCCCGAGGAGCGGGACTGGAATCCAAGCAGTGCTCCAGTCCGTTTTTCGTACTTCTTACCGTAATCGGCCGGCGCCCTCAGAGACTCAGGCGCTGGTCCGGGTCCGCCAAAGCGGACGCCGGTCGAATGAGCCTCAGGAGTGAACATGCCCAACGAGAAGCGCGCGATTCGCAGCCGGCTCGATTTTTCCAAGATTCCCACCGCAACCCAGATTCCCAACCTGATTGAAGTGCAGCGCCGCTCCTACGAGCGCTTCCTGCAAATGGACAAGCTGCCCAACGAAAGGGACGACTCCGGCTTGCAGTCGGTCTTTGTCTCGGTCTTCCCGATTACCGACTTCCGGGGCATCTCCCAGCTCGATTTCGTCGACTTCTCCATCGGCAATTGGGAATGCAAATGCGGACACTTGAAAGGCCTCCACCACCTCCGCACCGCCTGCGTCCAATGCGGCGCCATGGTGATCACTGACCCGTTCCTTCCCGGCGACGTCCTCTGCCAGAAGTGCGGAACCTACAACAAGAACGTTCCCGACTTCTGCAACAAGTGCGGCGACCCTGTCAGCCTCCAGCTCAAGTACGACCAGCAGGAGTGCGAAGAGCGCGGCATGACCTTCTCCGCGCCCCTAAAGGTCACCGTGCGCCTGACGATTTACGAAAAAGACGCAGAGACCGGCAACAAGTCCATTCGCGACATTAAAGAGCAGGAAGTCTTCTTCGGCGACATTCCGCTCATGACGCCCAACGGCACCTTCATCGTCAACGGCACCGAGCGCGTCATCGTTTCGCAGTTGCACCGCTCGCCCGGCGTCTTCTTTGAGACCGCCAACAATCGCACCTACTTCCTCGGCAAGATCATTCCTTACCGCGGCTCGTGGGTCGAGTTCGAATACGACCAGAAGAACACGCTCTACGTCCGCATCGACCGCAAGCGCAAGTTCCTCGGCACCATCTTCCTGCGCGCCCTGGGCCTGCGCTCCGACGAAGAGATCCTGAAGACTTTTTATACCGTCGATCGCTTGCACGTGGTCGATGGCAAACTGCATTGGGCAGTTCCCCAGGACGCAAAGACCAGCACCCACCTCGTGGGCGCCAAGCCGGCCCACGCCGTCCTGGTCAAGGGTGAAGAGATCGCCCACTCCGGCCGCAAGATCACTCCGCACACCATCAAGGCGATTCGCGCCGCCGGCATCGAGAAAATTGAGGTGGAAGCCGCCGAACTTGACGGCGCTCTCACCGCCTCCGATGTGGTCGACACCGCCACCGGCGAGGTCATCGTCGAAGCCAACGTCGAACTCACCGCCGACCGCCTGCACAAGGTGCTTTCCAGCGGCGCCAGCAGCTTCGAGGTCTTCTTCCCCGAGCGCGACGATGTGGGCAACATCATCACCAACACCCTCAAGCGCGACTCGATCCGCAAGCCGGAAGAGGCGCTCATCGAGATTTACCGCAAGCTGCGGCCCGGCGATCCGCCGACCCTCGACACCGCGACAGCCCTGTTTGAAGGCATGTTCTTCGACGCCCGCAAGTACGATTTCTCGCGCGTAGGTCGGCTGAAGTTCAACATCAAGCTCTACGAAAATCAGGACGCGACCAAGCTCGACCACCGCACCCTGACCCCCGAGGACTTCTACGCCACCATCCGTTACTTGCTCAAGCTGCGCAAGAATATCGGTATGGTTGACGACATCGATCACCTGGGCAACCGCCGCGTGCGCGCGGTCGGCGAACTGATGGAAAACCAGTTCCGCATCGGCCTGGTCCGCATGGAGCGCGCCATCAAGGAAAAGATGAGCGTCTATCAGGAGCTCTCCACGGCCATGCCGCACGACCTGATCAACGCCAAACCGGTGATGGCCGCCATCCGCGAGTTCTTCGGTTCCTCGCAGTTGTCTCAGTTCATGGACCAGACCAACCCGCTCTCCGAGATCACCCACAAGCGCCGCCTGTCGGCCCTTGGACCGGGCGGCCTCTCCCGCGAGCGCGCCGGCTTTGAAGTCCGCGATGTCCATCCGACGCACTACGGCCGCATCTGCCCCATCGAGACTCCTGAAGGCCCGAACATCGGCCTCATCAGCTCGCTCTCGTGCTTTGCGCGCATTAACGAGTACGGCTTCATCGAGTCGCCCTATCGAAAAGTCAAAGACGCGCGCATCCTCGACTTCGTGGAGATTGCCAACGCCGGCGAAAGCGGTCTGCGTGTGGGCGACCACATCGAAAAGGAAGAAGCTGGCAAGCTCAATGCCGCGCTGAAAAAGGCCGGCAAGCGGCCCATCGATTCCATTCCCTTCAGCTTCTATCTGTCGGCGTGGGAAGAGGACAAGCACACCATCGCCCAGGCCAACATCGAGTTCAACGACCAGGGCGTCATTACCGAAGACCTCGTCAACGCGCGCCGCCAGGGCAACTTCGTCCTGGTCAATCGCGCCGAGGTCGACTACATCGACGTCTCGCCGAAACAGCTCGTCTCCGTGGCCGCGTCGCTGGTCCCGTTCCTCGAGCACGACGACGCCAACCGCGCGCTGATGGGCGCCAACATGCAGCGCCAGTCCGTTCCGCTGCTGGTCGCCGAGGCGCCGCTGGTCGGAACCGGCATGGAAGGCGTCACCGCGCGCGACTCCGGCGCAGTCATCCTGGCAAAACGCAACGGAATCGTCGATTCCGTCGACTCCGAGCGCATCATTGTGCGCGTCGAAGGCGAGCATCATCCCACGCAACTCTCGCGCGAAGTGGGCTCCGACATTTATCAGCTCATCAAGTTCAAGCGCTCCAACCAGAACACCTGCATCAATCAGAAGCCGGTTGTCCGCGAGGGCGACCGCGTCATCAAGGGCCAGGTCATCGCCGACGGACCCTGCACGGAGCAAGGCGAACTGGCGCTCGGCCGCAACGTGCTGGTGGCCTTCATGCCCTGGCGCGGTTACAACTTCGAGGACGCGATCCTCATCAGCGAAAAACTGGTGCGCGAGGATTACTACACCTCGGTCCACATCGAAGAGTTCGAGATCGAAGCCCGCGACACCAAGCTCGGTCCCGAGGAAATCACGCGCGACATTCCCAACGTCAGCGAGCATGCTCTGCGCGATCTGGACGAGAGCGGCGTCATCCGCATCGGCGCACAGATCAAGCACGGCGACATCCTGGTCGGCAAGGTGACGCCCAAGGGCGAAACCCAGCTCACGCCGGAAGAAAAACTGCTCCGCGCCATCTTCGGTGAAAAGGCCGGCGATGTGCGCGATGCTTCGCTCACCTGTCCTCCGGGCATCGAGGGCACGGTGGTCGATGTGCGCATCTTCAGCCGCAAGGGCCAGGAAAAGGATGAGCGCGCCAAGCTGATCGAGGCCGAGTATGTGGCCAAGCTCGAAAAGAACCTCGGCGACGAAATCCGCATTCTCACCGACGAGCGCCTCAAGCGCCTCGACGGTATCCTCGGCGGCAAGGAAGTGTTGGCCGATCTGCATGACGAGCGCACCAACAAGCGCCTGCTCACCAAGGCGGCGATTCTCGACCGCGAAACCATCGAGCGCATCTCCACCAAGAACCTCAAGCGCATCCGCTACGCTGACAAGGATCCCCGCGTCAACGAGCAGATCGACGAGATCGAAGAGATGACCTCGCGCCAGATCGAAGTCCTGCGCAAGATTACCAATGAAAAGATTGGCAAGCTGCAGAAGGGCGACGAACTGCCTCCGGGCGTCATCAAGCTGGTCAAGGTCTATGTCGCCATGAAGCGCAAGCTCTCCGTCGGTGACAAGATGGCCGGCCGCCACGGCAACAAGGGCGTCATCGCGCGCATTCTTCCCGAGGAAGACATGCCGTATCTGCCCGATGGAACCCCGGTGGAGATCGTTCTGAATCCGCTCGGCGTCCCCTCCCGTATGAACGTGGGTCAGATTCTTGAAACCCACCTCGGCTGGGCCGCGCAGGTGCTGGGCAAGAAAATCGCCGCGTTGATCGCGGCCAACACCGATGCGGCGTATACCCGCGAACTCATGAAGAAAGAGTTCGCCGGAACCGCGACGCTGCGCCAACTGCTCGAACTCGACGACGAGATGCTGTTGCGCGTCGGAGCCGGCATGAAGCGCGGCATCTGGTTCGGCACCGCGGTCTTCGACGGCGCGCAGGAGAGCGAGATCAAGTCATTGCTGGCCGCGGCCGGCCTGCCTTCCTCGGGCAAGACGCATCTGTTCGACGGCATGACCGGCGAACAGTTCGAGCAGCCGGTCACGGTCGGCTACATCTACATGCTCAAGCTCTCGCACTTGGTGGACGACAAGATTCACGCTCGCTCCATCGGACCGTACTCGCTCATCACCCAGCAGCCGCTGGGCGGCAAGGCGCAGTTCGGCGGACAGCGCTTCGGCGAAATGGAAGTCTGGGCGCTGGAAGCTTACGGCGCAGCCTACATCTTGCAGGAGCTGCTCACCGCCAAAAGCGACGACGTCTACGGCCGGACAAAAATCTATGAAGCAATCGTCAAGGGCGAAGCGGCCATCGAGCCCGGTGTGCCGGAGTCGTTCAACGTGCTCATCCGCGAATTGCAGTCGCTCTGCCTCGACGTGGAACTGATCAAGCGCGCGGACCTCATCAAGAAACTGCCCGCGCCCGAAGTTGCGGCGGTGGCCGATTGAAGTGAGTTTTCAGTCATCGGTTGCCAGTAGTCAGTTTCTTGGTGGTCGGTAATATTCATCGTTCCGATCGCCAAGAGAGCAACCAGCAGCACGATCGAACTGACCACTGACCACTGACTACTGACCACTGTTTTAGGGTCCTTCTTGAAAGCGGCAAACACCGCTTCCCGGGAAGGAAGGATCCTCAAAAAGAATCCCGGGAGTTACCGCGGCAGGCGCCGAAAACGCCCGCCAAGGAGGGTCGCCTTGTTCCGTTCGAACCCGTTTGAGCTTACCAGCCCGATTACCGACTTCGACGCAATCCGCATCATGCTCGCATCGCCGGAGAAGATCCGCAGCTGGTCGCATGGTGAGGTTACCAAGCCGGAGACCATCAACTACCGCACCTTCAAGCCGGAGCGGGACGGACTCTTCTGCGCCCGCATCTTTGGCCCGGTTACTGACTGGGAGTGCCTCTGCGGCAAGTACAAGCGCATGAAGCACCGCGGCGTCATCTGCGACAAGTGCGGCGTTGAAGTGACGGTCAGCAAGGTCCGCCGCGAGCGCATGGGCCACATTGAGCTGGCTTCGCCCTGTTCGCATGTCTGGTTCTTCAAGGGCCTTCCCTCGAGGATCGGCCACCTGCTCGACATCTCTCTGCGTGATCTTGAGAGCATCCTCTACTTCGAGTCCTATGTTGTCGTCGATCCCGGCGACGCGCCGGTGAAGGAACGCGAGATCATCAAGGACGAAGGCAAGTTCCGCGAACTCGATCAGCAGTTCCGCCCCTCCGGCTTCAAGGCCATGATGGGCGCGGAAGCCATCAAGGAACTGCTCAAGCGCGTCCAGATCGACGAGCTCGGAGTCGAGTTACGCGAGCGCATGAAGACCGAGACCTCCGCGCAGAAGAAGATCAAGTACGCCAAGCGCCTCAAGGTCGTTGAGGCCTTCCGCAAGAGCGACAACAAGCCCCAGTGGATGATCCTCGACGTGCTGCCCGTGATTCCACCCGAACTGCGCCCCCTGGTGCCGCTGGATGGCGGACGCTTCGCCACCTCAGATTTGAACGATCTCTATCGCCGCGTCATCAACCGCAACAACCGGTTGAAGAAGCTGATGGATCTGCACGCGCCCGAAGTCATCGTGCGCAACGAAAAGCGCATGTTGCAGGAAGCCGTCGACGCACTCTTTGACAACGGCCGCCGCGGCCGCGTCCTGCGTGGCGCCAACAACCGCCCCCT
>Ga0302320_10006150_pt1 | contig 26730 bp, 22 predicted proteins | sample Bog_T0_3_FD_202130 | JGI IMG/M metagenome (GOLD analysis project Ga0302320, IMG submission 202130) | Peat permafrost microbial communities from Stordalen Mire near Abisko, Sweden - Bog_T0_3 | ecosystem: Environmental > Terrestrial > Soil > Wetlands > Peat | place: Sweden: Abisko, Stordalen Mire...
GCATGCCGGCGACGTAATTCCAGTTCCGCCGAACTCCCTTTCGGTCTCATGGCTGACTCCTGTACAATCGCACAGGAAATCGTCGGCAAAGCCGGTTTGGTTACATTACTTTTTCAAAGATCAGTAGGTCCACAATCTATGACCCACGCCGCGATCATGGTCGCTCCCACTTGCACCATGTAAAGCCAGTGCGCCCCACTCACTGGCCCATCGCGGCATTTTTATGCGCCGGAAGCCAGGGGAGGTGCGCATCCCATCAGGGCAGGGGGACAACACCGTCGTCGACCCTGCACGGGGCCACTGGCATCCTGCTCTTTGGCAGCGCCACCGGCACCAGCAGCGCCATAGAACAACTGCTCTCGGACCTGCGCGGGGACCATCGTTAATTGGCCAGGTGCGTGATGGGTTCAGTGGCCCTCGACGCGCGGCATTTGTCCGAGGACCAGTTGCTGGCCAGGCCCCACGAATTCTATCTCCACCGGGCACACGCCCCGGAGCCTGTGGCCGCGCCGGCATAATGCCGCAATCCCCCCGCGATCCGAATACCCTTCCCCGCCCCTCACGCCGGCGTCGTGTCCACCGGCATGTCGTCGTGCAATTCCTCAAGGTCCTTGGCGTCCGCCATCTGGTCGATCTCCTTGAGCTGGCGGGAGATCAGCTTCCGCACCAGCAGGACGGCGATCAGCGCCACCCCCATCAGCGCCCCCGAACACGACAGCGCCAGCATCATCCGCTGGTCGCGCGCCGGCGTCTGCGGCACCGTCGCCTTGGCCAGCACCGAAGCCCCCGCCGCCGCCGGCACCACCGGCCCGGCATCCTTGCCTGGCTCCAGCTTCTGCCTGGCCACATCGGCGAACGCCGCGGCCAGCGAATTGCTCGACTGCGCCACGCCATCCGCCGACCACCCCTTCACCCGCACCGCAATCGCCTTGCTCGCCGCGTCAACCGTGGTGGTCAAATCCGCCGGAAGCGACAACCCCCACGCCTCCTTCGTGTCGTGCATCGCGTACCCATCCTGCCGCAGCGCGGTCCACGCAATCTGCTGCACCGTCGCGTTGGCCCGCAGCAGCGTCGCCTGGCTCTGCAGCCACGCCTCCGTCTTGTCCGGTGTGATCTCCGCCGGCGGAGTGAGTTGCACCAGGGCCTCCCCTCGGTACTCCGGATTGACAAACCGATACACGCCTGCAAATGTGCTGCCCAGGATCATGATCAGAAGAATGCCGACCGCCGCCACCGTTTTGATGGCGTTGTGGTCGGCGAGTTTCCTCACCATGATCGTCTCCTGTTTTTCCAAAAGCCGTTTGACCTGTTCCAGATTGTCGCGCCGCACGCGCACCTGCTGCAGTTGCTTGCCCAGCTCGGCCCGCGTGGTTTCCAGCGTGCCGATCAGCTCGCGCGTCTGCTTCCGCTTGTTGCGCAGGCTCCGCACCTGCCGCACCAGCACGCCCCGCTGCCTGGCGGGGACCACCGGCGAGCCGTCGGCATGCGCAACTTCGCCTTGGTTCCTCGCGGCGCGAAGCGCCTGCAACTCCCCTGTGATGTTTCCTTTCTCCGTTTCGAGGGTTTCACGTTTGGCTTGCCACTCCCGGGCCTCGGCCTCGTGCGCCGATTTGACCAGGGCCGCTTCGGCGGCCTGCAGATCCACAAAATCCAGCGTCTCCTTGAGCTGCGCGCTGGTCTTGGCCAGCTTCTCCTCCAGTTCCTTGCACCGTTCCCGCAGGGTCGCCGCCACCGAATCATCAGGCGTGCTTGAAGCCTGCGCGGCGGGATTATTCAACTGCTCCTTCAGCGCCAGCGTCTCCGCCTGCGCCTTCTCCAGTTCCGCCGCCAGCACCCCCGCCCGCTGCTCCGCCGCCTGCTTCTCGCGGGCCAGCTCCTCCGACCGCTGCGCCTGCTGGCTCAGCCGCAGGGACTCGGATTCCAGCGTGGCCACCTGCGCCTTGGTCTCGTTGATTTCCGTCACCAGATGCCCGATGCGCGCCTCGTGCGTGTCGCGCTCGCGCGTGATCGCGTCGATGCGCTCATCAACGTTGGTTGTATCGTCGAGTTCGGCCCGGCGCTGGGCCAGGCGTTTGGTCTGCTGGGCCAGAAGCATCATCTGGTCCGCCAGTTCCTGCTCAAGTTGCTCCGCCTTGCGGTTGCGGTCCTCGGCCTTGTGCGTGCTGGCAAGAAGCTCGCGCCGCTGCAGCTCAAGCTGCTCGGTCATCTCCCGCACCTGCACTTCCTGCACCAGGGCCTTCTGCTCCAGGGCCACGGCCGCCTTTTCCCGCGCCTCCAATTCCGACGCCCGCAGCGACAGCTCATGTTCGCGCCCCGCGAGCTGATCCTGCCGGCGCGAAATCTCCTCCACCATCCCCTCCGCCGTCCGCAGATCCTCGCGCACCTGCGCCCGCTGGGATTCCAACTGGGAGGCTTCAACCTGCTGCGCGACGGCCTGTTCGATCTTCGATTGCAGTTCCCCCTGCTGCTCCCGCACCGCCGCCACCTGCGTCTCCAGGTCGCGCTTCAATGCCGCCACCTGCTCGCGCTCCTCGCCCACGGCGCGGCGCTCGTCGGCCAGCTTTTTTTGCCGCTCCAGCAGCTTTATTCCATCCTTGCGCAGCAGATCCATCTGGCCCGCAAGCTGCTGCTTCCAGCGCTGCATCTGCTCCATCTGCTGCTCAAAGGCGGCGCTGGCCTCGAGCAGTCCCTCGTTGTGCGCAAAAATCGTCGTCCCGTCGAGCGTGTCGCCCGGCGACGCAGAATTGGAATTCGCTTGTTCGTCCATACCTCACCGGGCCGGTGAGATACCGGCGTTATCAGGTCAGTCCCGCCGCTTCGGCCACGCGCCATGTCATGCGGGCCACGGCCATCGACCGCAACTCCTCCAGCGTCACCCAGCGTGCGGCCTGGTAGTGACCCTGGTCGCACGCTGCCAGCGCGGGTGCGGCTTTGCGGCCCTTGAGTTGGCCGCGGGCGATGGCCGTCTCCAGCGTGCGATGGGTCAGCTTGTGTACCACATCGCCGCGCCAAAAATCGAGCGTCGCGGCCAAGCCAAAGCGCTCTCGGAGAACATCGGTGATTTGCAGGGTCCAGTTAAGTAAAGCCGAGGACGGAAGCGGGCCAGGCGAGGACGGTAGAGGTCGTTTTGTAGCCCGATGGAGGCGGAGATTTTCGGGCCGCCCCTCAAAAGTTGGAAATTCCCACATCCCTTCCCATAACCCCCCCGCCGGACGTTGGAGGATCAGAAATCGCCGGCGCGCCCCAGCTCCCCGGCTGAGCACCACCGCCACGCGTTCCAGCGTTCTTACCACGGATTTGGGCGTTCTTAATGGCATTGAGGCCTGTAAACCACGTTTTTGTGCCTCGCAAAAGGCCCCGGCAAGTGGGCAGCGAACGCATTGCGGACTCTTGGGAGTGCAGATGACCGCCCCCAGCTCCATCATCGCCTGATTGAAGTCCCCCGCCCGCGCCGTCGCTGCCGGCGCGGCCATCAGCGTTTCCGCCATAACCCACAGCTTCTTCTGCACTTGCGGCACATTGATCGGCTCTCGCAGCGCCGTCAATCGCGCCAAAACCCGCGCCACATTCCCATCCAATACCACCGCCGCCTCCCCAAACGCAATGCTCGCCACCGCCGCCGCCGTATAGCGCCCAACCCCAGGCAATTCCACAAGTTGCGCCGCGCTCCCCGGCACCGTTCCACCCCGCTCCACCATCATTTTTGCCGCCAGGTGCAGGTTTTTCGCCCGCCTGTAATACCCCAGCCCCGCCCACATCTCCAACACCTCCTCCAAACGCGCCCCGGCCAAATCCGCGACCGTCGGAAATCGCCGTAAGAACTTGTGGTAATAAGGTTTAACGGTCTCGACCTGGGTCTGCTGAAGCATGGTTTCCGATAGCCAAATGGCATACGGATCGCGGCTATTTCGCCAAGGCATGTCGCGTTTTTCCGCATCAAACCACGCCAAGAGGCGCGTGGCGATGGGATTGCGGATTTTCGAGAGGGTGGTCATTGCCGGAAAGCATAGCGACATCGGCAGTTATGGACAATCCGCTTAGACAAACCGCTGAAAAACACACCGTTTGCACCACCCGCGAAACCGGGATTTCCGCCACCCAAACCACCTAAAAAGGCGACGATTTTCAGGGTTGTTTTAGACGGTGTTTATTCGGTACAATACATGGTGTCCTGAAAATGTCGTAGTCCACAAGTTTAGCAATGGCATGGGGTTAAGATGTGGATAAGCTGTTTGTCAAGATTTAGTGAATGTCGCATGTTGACACCACAACTAATGGTGGTATTCTTGTCGTCAGGCTCAAGGAGGAAGCCGCCGTAAACCGATGAGTGGTTTGCGACAACCGAGGAGATGGATGTTCGTGCCCCAAGGCACTTCCGCGGGGCTAGGGATAGCGAGACATTTTGGAATGAAAAGCAGGGTTTTACCCGACGCGAGCCGGGGCAATGCCGCTGTTTGGACTAAAACCTCGATCGGACGCAGCAATGGGCATTTTGGCCGACACACAAATTGAGAAGCAGATCAAGATCGTTCCCTTTGAAAGGGCGGCGAAGCGCCCGGGGACCGTGAGTTTCGGCGTCACCAGCTATGGCTACGACGTGCGGGTAGGCACAAGTTTCAAGATATTTACAAATGTCAATTCCGAGGTGGTCGACCCCAAGGCGTTTTCGCCGCGCAGTTTTGTGGATGTCGACGCCGCGGAAAAAGGATACGTGCTGATTCCGCCCAACAGCTTCGCGCTGTGCGAAACGGTCGAATATTTCGAAATCCCGCGCGACGTGCTGGCCATCTGCGTCGGCAAAAGCACCTACGCCCGCTGCGGAATCATCGTGAATGTCACGCCGCTGGAGCCGGAGTGGAAAGGGAAGGTCACCATCGAGATCTCCAACACCACCCCCCTGCCGGCCAAGATTTACGCCAATGAAGGGATCGCACAAATCATCTTCCTTCGGGGAGACGAGGTCTGTGCGGTGAGTTACGCGGACAAAAGAGGCAAGTACCAGGACCAGCCGGGCCTGACGCTGCCCAAGGTTGACTGAACCGGTCAACCGAGGGCCGCGCGATGGCGGCGGTTTTTGCACGTCCGCAGGGTGAAGGCAGAGGAAATAGAACAAGGCCGACGAACGGAACGCGGCGGCCGGAGTATGGATCGGGTTCCAGTGAGTTGGCCGCGGCTGGGCTGCGGCCAGGACAAGAACACGGCACGGATGCTTAAAGGGTAACGAAAATGAAAATTCAACGGCGATTCACCAAGGCGGGTACGGATGTCTATTCGACCATCGCGTTCGACAAGCGGACCAGTCGCATTTCGCATACGGATGGGTCAGTTGTCTTTGAGATGAAGGACGCGGAAATCCCCGCCGACTGGTCGCAACTGGCGACGGACATCGTCGTCAGCAAGTACTTCCGCAAGGCAGGCGTGCCGGTGACTGACAGCGAAGGCAAGCCGGTCCTCGGCGAGAACGGCAAGCCCAAGACCGGGCCGGAGAAGTCGGTCAAGCAGGTGGTGCACCGCCTGGCCGGGTGCTGGACGCACTGGGGCAAGGAATACAAGTACTTCGACACCGACGCCGACGCCCAGGCGTTTTATGATGAACTGGCCAACATGCTGCTGACGCAGAAGGCGGCGCCCAATTCGCCGCAGTGGTTCAACACGGGGTTGAGCTATGCGTACGGGATGACCGGCCCATCACAGGGGCACTGGCATGTCAACCCGGCCAGCGGCACGCTGGAGCAAACCAAGGACACCTACACCCATCCGCAGCCCCACGCCTGCTTCATCCAATCGGTCTCCGATGACCTCGTCAACGATGGCGGCATCATGGACCTCTGGACCCGCGAGGCGCGGCTGTTCAAGTATGGATCCGGCACCGGCACCAACTTCTCCAAACTCCGCGGCGAAAACGAATCCCTCTCCGGCGGCGGCAAGTCGTCGGGCCTGATGAGTTTTCTGCGCATCGGCGACCGCGCGGCAGGGGCGATCAAGAGCGGCGGCACCACGCGGCGGGCGGCCAAGATGGTATGCCTGGAGCTGGACCATCCGGATATCGAGGATTTTGTGAACTGGAAGGTGCGCGAGGAAATCAAAGTCTCCTGCCTCGTCGAAGGCGTCAAGCACCTGCCCAAGGACCAGCAGGAACTGGCCCGCAAGATGCACCTGAAGCTGGATTACGATTTTAACGGCGAAGCCTATGGAACGGTGTCCGGGCAGAATTCCAACAACTCCGTGCGCGTGAACAACGATTTCTTGAAGGCTGTCGAGGAGGATGCCGACTGGAAGCTGGTCCGCCGCACCGATGGCCGGGTGCATAAGACGCTCAAGGCCCGCGATTTGTGGGCCCAGGTGGGGTATGCCGCGTGGCGTTGTGCCGATCCGGGCGTGCAGTATGACACGACGATCAACGAGTGGCACACCTGCCCGAACTCGGGGCGGATCAACGCCAGCAACCCGTGCTCCGAATATATGTTCCTGGACAACACGGCGTGCAATCTCGCTTCCATCAATCTGATGAAGTTCTTCAACGAGACGACGCGCGAGTTTGACATTGAGGGCTTCAAGCACGCCTGCCGGCTCTGGACGATCGTGCTGGAAATCTCCGTGCTGATGGCGGCGTATCCGTCGAAGGAAATCGCCCGCCTTTCCTACGAGTTCCGCACGCTGGGCCTGGGGTATGCCAACATCGGCACGATGCTGATGGTCGCCGGCATCCCCTACGACAGCGACGTGGCCCGGGCGGTCTGCGGGGCGATCAGCGCCATCATGACTGGCGAAGCGTACGCCGCCTCCGCCGAGATGGCCAAGCAGCTTGGCACCTTCCCCGGCTTTGGCGCCAACCGCGAGGAAATGCTCCGCGTGATGCGCAACCACCGCGCCGCGGCCTACAACAACGAGGACGATTACGACCGCGTGACCATGCGGCCCATGGGCATCAACGCCGCCCGCTTCAACGGCAAACACCCCAACACCATCAAGATGCTGGCCGCGGCGCGCGAGACGTGGGACCGGGCGCTGGCCTTGGGCGAGGCCCACGGCTATCGCAATGCGCAGGTGACGTGCATCGCGCCGACGGGGACGATCGGGCTGCTGATGGATTGCGACACCACCGGCGTGGAGCCGGATTTTGCGCTGGTGAAATTCAAGAAGCTGGCCGGGGGCGGGTATTTCAAGATCGCCAACCAGTCGATCGAGCCGGCGCTGAAGAACCTCGGCTACTCCGCCGCGCAGGTGCGCGACATTCTCACGTATGTCACGGGGACGCTCACGTTAAAGGGCGCGCCCCATATCGATCAGGATGTGTTAAGGGCGAAGGGCTTCACGGATGAAGATCTAGCGAAGACAGAGGCTTGCCTGCCTTCTGTATTTGAGCTGGCCTTCGCCTTTTCACCCTGGACGCTGGGCAAAGAATGCATGCAGCGGCTGGGCTTCACGGAATCGCAATGGCAGGATCCCAAGTTCAACCTGCTGCGGGCCATCGGCTTTTCCAAAAAGCACATCCGTGAGGCCAACGAGGTGGTCTGCGGCAGCCAGACCATCGAAGGCGCGCCGCACATGAAGGACGAGCACCTGGCGGTCTTCGACTGCGCCAACAAGAATGGCCGCAAGGGCAAACGCTTCATCCACCACATGGGCCACATCAAAATGATGGCTGCGGCGCAGCCGTTCATCTCCGGGGCGATCTCCAAGACGATCAACATGCCCAACGAGGTGTCGGTCGGCGACATTGAGGAAGCCTACATGGAAAGCTGGCGCCTGGGCCTCAAGGCCGTGGCGCTGTACCGCGACGGCAGCAAACTCAGCCAGCCGCTCAACAGTCAGGGTGATGACGACGCCGCCGACGATCAGGATATCGAGGCGATGAAGCCGGAAAACGTGGCCGCCTGCAAGGTCTGCGGCGACCCGAGCACCAGCATGGAATGCGCCACCAAGGCCGAAGCCGCTCTCGTGGTAACCAGCGTCCCCCCGGTGGAACGCATCGTCGAGCGCATCGTGGAAAAAGTCGTGGAGCGCCCGCTCCGCCGCCGTCTCCCCGATACCCGCGCCAGCATCACCCACAAGTTTGATATCTCCGGCCACGAAGGCTACATCACCGCCGGCCTCTTTGAAGACGGCACCCCCGGCGAAGTCTTCATCACCATGGCCAAACAGGGCTCCACCATCGGCGGCCTCATGGACACCGTCGCCACGCTCATCTCCCTCAACCTGCAATACGGCGTGCCCGTCGACGCCATCGTGCGGAAGTTCGAACACATGCGCTTCGAACCCAGCGGCATGACCTACAACCCGGATATTCCGATGGCCAAGAGTCCCATCGACTACCTCGCCCGCTGGATGGGCATGCAGTTTGTCCCGGGCTATCGCAACGCCAACGCCCCCAAACGCGGCGGCGAACTCGCCCCGCTCGACCCGCTGACCATTGGCGAAAAGAACCACGAACATGGAAACGGCGCACACGACGCCGCAGAAGCAACGGATGTTTCCGCGCACCGCCACGGCGGAACCGCGGAAACCCTGGGGCACGGAGGCCCCTCCGCTAAACCCAGCGGAAAATCCAACGGGGCCAACGGCCACGGAAGCGACTCCGCCGCCACCACGCTGGTTGACGATGTGCTTTCGAAGCGGGCGGGGCTGTCGAGGGAAGTCGCCGTGAAGAAGGATGCGCTCTCCGACCATATGTCCCGGATGATGGGGGATGCCCCGATCTGCACCTGCGGATCGATCACGGTGCGGAACGGGACGTGCTACAAGTGCCTGAATTGCGGGACATCCCTGGGTTGTTCGTAAGGCGATGGCCGCGTAATGCCCCGTTGGACGGGGCCTGATCTTCATCCATCTCCCCTCCCCTCCGGCTCGGACGTTGCAAAGCGTCCGAGCCTTTTTTATAAATGGGAGGCGAACGTGGCGTTTTTTTGGCGGGATGACCATGATAACGCAGAGCAACGATGCAACCATTGGAACACGTCCGCGGGACGATGTGCAAGGTGTGCCAAACTTTGCTCAGATTTCGCCGGGGCTTTTCCGGGGTGCACAGCCCACGCGGGAGGGCTTCAAGACCTTGCGGGCGATGGGCATCAAAACCGTCGTGAGCCTGCGCGCGTATCATACGGATCGCCACCGGGTGCGCGGCACGGGGTTGAAATATGTGCATTTGTTTTGCCGGGCGTGGCTGCCGCGCGACCATCAGGTTGCGGCCTTCCTGAAAATCGTGGCCGACCCGGCGAACCAGCCGGTCTTCGTCCATTGCCAGCACGGGGCCGACCGCACCGGCTGCATGGTCGCGGCGTATCGCATCACCGTCCAGGGGTGGACGCGCCAGGCCGCCGCCGCGGAGCTCAAGCACTTCGGCTACCACAAAATCTTCCCGCAAATCCGGCGGTACTTGAAGCGATTTGACCTCACGCTCGCCGCGTCTTCGAAGGCTACAATGCCCCCGACGCCCGATCCGACCGCAAAGGCCAGCCGATGACCGACACCCTGCCGACACCCTCTCCTCCCCCCCCGGCCCACGCCCGCATGGCCTTTGTCCTGCTCGCCACCCTCTCCCTGTTGGCGTACATCGCAATCAGCGCCGATGTCCTCTGGCACGGCCAACTCGATAAACTGGACCCGCATATTGCGCTGCACATTTACGCAAAGATGACCGACGCCCCCGCCTTCATCAGCGTCTGCTCCGACGTCAGCAATCTTGGCGGCCTCACGTTCTCCATCGCGGCGGGCGCGATGGTCGCCATCCTGCTGCTGGCCTTGGGTCGGTGGCGCAACGCCGTGATGTGGGTCGTTGGCCTCTACGGTTCGGCGTGGCTCAATGAGCTCATGAAGTCGCGCTTCGCCCTGCCACGAACGGTGCTGTTCTCACAATTTCGCCTCGATGACGGATACACCTACCCCAGCGGCCACATCATGGCTGCGGTGATGACCTTCGGCCTGATCGCCTATTTGCTCACCTACGAAGCGCCAAAGTGGAAATGGCTATCGACCATTTGCGCCGCGCTCATCATTCTGGTCGTCGGAACAAGCCTGCTGCTGATCGGCGTGCATTACCTTACGGATATTCTGGGGGGGCTGACGCTGGGGTGCGGGTGGCTGTTTCTGGTGATCGCGGTGCTGGGATCCAAAAAGCGGCCGCCGCGGGTATCGCAGGGGTTTCCGGTGGAATCCGCGGGCGGAGGGATTTGACCCTTATGCGCAGGCGTCGCTCTTGACCGCCCCGCGCCGCTGCCGCTCCTGCATGCTGCAGATATCCTCGCCACAGGCGGCGGAGGTGTGCGGCGTGGCAGGTTTGCCGCTGTCGCCGGGATGCACCGGCAGACCATACCCCTCGCGCAGCGTCGCCCGGTTCGACAGGATCGCCATCATCTCCTCCTGCGTGCCGACCGACGGCGGCGAATTCCTCACCGCATCCTTCAGCATCGCCCACGCCACCTCGCTGGCGATCACGCTGTCCCGCGCGGTGGGGAAGCCCAGATTCTTCCCCGCGATGATCGAGCGGGCGAACACATCGCACATCACATCCAGCTTTTTGTCGTTGAAGGCGCCCTTCTTGATGAGCGTGCGGTTGACGCCGTGGCATTCGATGGTCGCCTCCTTGAAGTTGTGCCGCATCCGCGCGATCCCCTTGGTCCCGATCGCCTCCACGTAGCAATTGTGCGTCTTGTCCTTTGCTAGGTGGCCGTAAACAAATCCCTGCGTGATATCAAATACCACGCCGTTTTGAAAATGCCCATGGCACTGCACCCACCACGGGTCCTTGTAATTCCACATCCGCAGCCCCTGGGCGTGAAACTTCCCAAACTCGCTCCCGGCGTACCAGCGGGCCACGTCCACATAGTGCATGCCGCAATCGTGGAACGGCGGACCCTCCGGGTCGTGCCCTTCGGTCGGCATGTGGCCCGGCGTCATGTGGCACACCCGCACAATCGCCAGGTCGCCGATTTCGCCCTCGGCGATGAACTGCAGAATCTCCTTGTGGTACCAGGCGTTGCGGTTGAAAATATTCACCGCCACCAACCTGCCCGATTTTTCTATCTGGTTGACCAGCGCCCACTCCGCCTTCGGATCGGTCCCGATGGGCTTTTCCGCCAGCACGTGCAGCCCCGCGCCCAGCGCCTTGCGAATCTGTCCCGGCCGGGCATCAGCCAGTGTAAAGAGCCCCACGCAATCCAGCGACTTATCCTTGAACAGCACATCCTCATCCGCCACCACACGCGCACCGGGCAGCGTCCGCTGCGCCAACTCGCGCGTTGCAGGGTGCAGATCGCACACATATGCGATGTCCCACACCTCGGACTTGCTCATCACATCCACAAAACCGCGGCCCATGCGGCCAAAGCCAATCACCCCGATACGAATCCGGCTGCCCATCTGGTGCGTACTCCTGCTACGGCGCCTCGCCCGGCCAATAGAACGGGCCTGCGTACTGTATGCAGTCCCATCGGCGCACTCAAGATGATCGCCCGGGACGCCTGATCGGGGGAGTGGCCGTTTGGCACTTCCATTGGTCGGTCCACTTGGATTCTGATATAAGCAGGCGGGCACACCGGCGTGCGGTTCTGAACCGCCGGCCCGTTCTGGACGATAATCACTGACAGTTACCCTTGGCGTCCTTTGGAGAACTCAGCATGGCGGGCCGGTTAAATGTGATGCTGGGCGGAGAAGGACTATTGGGCAAGGCCCTGCGGCCCAAGCTGGAAAGCCTGGGCGAGCAAACCGTCGCCTTTGATCTCAAGTCCGGATTTGATCTCCGCACACAGAAATTGCCGGTTTTTCCGCCAGGCTCCTACATCTGGTTCCTCGCCTGGGATGTCGGCGGAGCCAAATACATCATGGACAACTCGCAGCAACTTTCCATACTCAAAAGCAACCTCGCGCTGTGCGAAGCCGTCTTCGGCTGGCTGGGCGAAACCCGCCACCCCTACAGCTTCGTCAGCACCCAGATGATCGACTATCCCAACGCCTACGGCATCACCAAGCGCATGGCGGAATTTTGGGCCAAAAATGTCCCCGGCGGACTGGTCAGCAGACTGTGGAACATCTACGACGCCGAGGAACCTTCCAAAAAGAGCCACGTCATCCCCGATCTCGTCGCCCAGGGCCGCGATGGGGTCATCAAGTTGCTCACCGCCGGCACCGAGCGACGGCAATTTCTCCACGCCGAGGACTGCGCCGAGGCGCTCATCCACCAAAGAAAGAATGGCCAGGCCCTGGCGGATGTGACCACCGGCAAATGGGTGCCAGTGCTGGAAGTGGCGAAGATCATCGCGGGCGAATTTGATGCCAAGGTCGCCCCCGGCCCGACGCCGGGCTATGAAAGCCTGACCGACCCGGTCCAGCCGCTGGAGGGCTGGAAGGCGCGGATTGATTTGCCGACTGGGTTGCGCATGGTGGTGGATAAGATGAAGACCAACAAATGGGTATAGACCAGTGGATGGGGGGACGGGAGTGGGGTAAAGTCTGCTGAGGCGGGGCGGGGCGGGCATACATCTCGCAACGCCCGATCAACAAGGAACGCAAACGCCATGAAGCGCGTCTTCTACATCACGCGGTCGGATTTGTCACAGGCACCCTATCCGGAGCTCACCCTGCCCGCGCTGGCGCGCGACGGCTGGGAGCTGGTCGTGGCCGGTCCCAACTCCAGCAAATCGAGCTACCGCAAAAATCTTCCGTTCGCCTGCCAGACCATCGATCTTCCGGCCAACGGCACATTCGGCGCGGAGCTGGCCACGTTCCGCCGGCTCCAGCAGGCTCGCCTGGGCAAGTTTGACGTCATTTATGTCAACTGCCAATCCATGTCCGCGCGGGCGGCGATCGGTCTTTGCGGGCCCGTGTTCGGCAAAAAAATCGTCTATCACAATCCAGACTATTACAGCCCGTTTGATCACCCGTGGTACTACCGGGCGGAAAGGCATTTTTGCCGCAACAAGGTGCACTTGTACATCAATAACGAATTTCACCGCGGCTATGTGACTTCGACGGCCTATCGCAGCACCTGCCCGGTGATTACCTGTCCGCCCAATTTGCCGCGGGCGTGGCCCACGCCACGCCCTTCGGCGGAGAAGCGGGCCTACATCAGCGGCGGAAATCCTGATGCGTTCGTGTTGATCGTCCATGGCGGATTCCACCAGTTGCGGATGACGCCGCAACTGGTCGAGGCGCTGGCGATGTTGCCGGACAAAATTCGTCTGGTGATGACAGGGGGCAAAAGGAAACGCGATGAGGTGGACGACCTGTTTGACCGGCTCAACGTGGCCCACCGGATCATCCGCCTGCCCTTTATGGATTTTGACGAGCTGCTGACGTACACCATTAACGCCGACGCCGGCGTGCTGCTGTATCAGAACAACGACCTGGGGAACTTCTTCACCGCACCGGGCAGGCTCACCGAATACCTCCTCTGCGGCCTGCCCCTGCTGACGTCGGACCATACCGGCATTGAAAACATCATGCTCAAGCATCGCGCCGGCCAGACCGCCAGCGCCGCCGATCCCCGCTCCATCGCCGAAGCGATCCGCACGCTGGAAGCCGGCACCCGGGCCGGCCTCTACGCCCATTCGCGCATGCGCTCGCTGTTTGATGACCGCTTCGCGTTTGATCACTGGGAAGACCGCTTTCTGGAACACTTCAACGCCATGGTCAAAGGCACGCAGCGGTCCAAAAACCAGCGCCCCCCATTTCCATGGTGATGGTGTTTTCCCCGCTCCCCGTTGGTGGCCACCGGATTTACCCGCTCGGGCCCGGCCCACTTTTTCCGCAAACCTGTCTCGCCCCTACCGTTTGGCCGTCACCAGCGGATCGGTAAGCTGGGCCGCGCGGAATCCCCGCGTCCGCCGGGAGCACGCCGGGCAGGCCATGCACGGGTGGTCGCCGGGCATCTGGCAGGTCCAACTGTCGGCGAAGGGCACGCCCATCTGGTAACCCAGTTCCAGCACCTGGGAATCCTCCAGCCCCATCAGCGGCGTCCGCACCGTCAGCGTCGGCTCCCCCATCGATGTTTCCAGCAGTTGGTTGACAATTTGAACCATCTCGATGTTTCGCGCCAGGGCGTCGGTGCTCTTGGGATCAAAGTGCGCACCCCAGAAAATGGCCGACGCCTTGATCTGGCGGGCAAACCCCGCCGCCAGCGCCAGCAGGGTCATTTCCCGCGCCGGAATCAACGGGCCGTAGGGGTCGGAACTTGTGGAAGTCACCAGCCCCGCCGTCTCCACCGGCAGCGACATCTGCCGCAGAAACGCCCCGTCGATGGACCACTGCCGGAACGGCTTGAAATGCCCCGCCTGGCGCTCAAAGGCCAGGCTCGCCTGCTGCGCCGTGGTGCGGCCATCGCGGATGTGCAGCATGGCGATGCGCGTATCGCGGCTGGCGATGCCGGCGACGACCAGCGAATGCAATCCGCCGGAGGAGAGAACCAGTGCTGGGGGCTTGGCCATGAGGCACCCTGCTTTTGGGGAACCAAAGAGATGAAAGCCTTCAGACAGTCATGTCTACCGGCATTATCGGTCGAAGTGATGGGGGACTTTGGGGCCGGTTCAGGGGAGGGTGGCCAGTGGATCAGCCGTCAAAGAGGATGCGGAAGACCCTCACTTCTCAAACGTCAACACAATCTTCACCACCTCCGCCGGCAAATTCCCCGCAAACACCCCCTCCGCATCCGCCAGCTTCATCCGCCGCGAAACCAACCCCGACACATCCACCTGCCGCGTCGCCAGCATCGCAATCGCATCGCGGAAGGGCCCGCAGCGGCTCCCCAGCAGCGTGATCTCATCCACCACCACCGGCGAAAGGTTCAGCGGCTTGCCCGCCGCGACCGTTGTTTTCATTACAAGCGTCCCGCGCGGCCGCACGAGGGCGATGGCGCGCTCCAGACCTTCTGCACGGCCGGTGCAATCGATCACCACATCCTGATCCCGCCGCGGGTGAACGTCGGCATCGAGCTTGGTCTGAATTCCCACGCGCTCCGCAATCGCCAGCTTGGCGGGGTGGCGGCCGATCAAAAGCACTCCCGGGCAGAGGGTCTTGACCACCTGCGCCACAAGCTGCCCCAGCCGCCCGTCCCCCAGCACCGCCACCTTGGTGCGGTTATCAATCTGCACCTGCCGCAGCACCTGGATGGCCGCGGCCAGCGGCTCGACAAACACCGCCTGCTCGTCGGAGACATTGTCCGGAATGGCGTGCAGATTATGCACCGGCAACGTCAGCAGATCCGCAAAGCAGCCGTCGCGGTTCTGGATGCCGATGACATCGCGGTTGCGGCAATGGGCCGAAAGCCCGCGGGCGCACATGTCGCACTCCCGGCAAACACAATTGATCTCCCCCGCCACGCGCTTGCCATGCAGTTCATGCCCCGCCTTGCCACTGACGCGCCGCACCACGCCCACAAACTCATGTCCAAGAATCCCCTTGAAATTCATGTAGCCTTTGGCGATTTCCAGATCGGTCTGGCAGACACCGGCGGCCTTGATTTCGATCAACGCCTCGTCGGGTCCGGGAAGCGGATCGGGATGGAACGATTTGTATTTGACCGACTTGCCATCAAAAAACAGGGCGCGCATAAATTCACCTAAGCACGTGAAAGCCTCATTATACGCCCGGCGAAGACCAACAGGCGAATCCGTTGATCAGGAGGGATCGCTGCTCGTGCGCCGCCTAGGGCATAGTCATGTAGACAGGCCCGGGGGGCGGGACGGCGCTGGCCGTCGCGTTGGACACGCCCAGCGTGTAGCCATCCGCCTGAAGCTGGAAATGAATGTAATACCGCGTCGTCCCCAGCACATAACTCAGGCGGAATCGTGATGCATCCGCCGGGTCCGCTTCACCCCAGCACATCGAAAACGGCAGCGGTCCCGACGGCCGCCGCGCCCGTTCATCTTCATTCAAGAACCAGCTTTGTTTACCCGTGGTTTCAGACCAGTTGACGGGGGGCTGCCAGAAGCTGCCCGGTTCGATGATGTCGGGAGTGATGCCAAAACCGAACCGACCCGCTGAATTGAAATCGATTCTTCGCGAATCCAGCCGAATGACCACCAGTCGTCGTAGTCCCGTGGGGGAAATTCGCTCGTGCATGAAAAGCAACATCATCGGGTAGGAATTGTTGATCATGCTGGAGTTGTAGGGGTCGCTATTGGTGTAATCGTAATAACTCATGGGATCGCAGTAATGGATGAGATTGCTCCAGCATTCTGGCGGCGCCGGCCAGGGCGCCGAAACCCCGGTGGGAGGACCGCTAATTGCCGGGGTTGAAGGAGGCATGAAAGCCAGGCATTTCTCCTGCGCTCGCAACAAATTGATGCGGTGGATCGTCGTCGGCAATACGCGGTAGAGTGCGACGATCAGGATCGCCAACAGGCCAAGCGCCGCCAAACGCCTGAGGAATTTCCGGGAAATTTGCAGGCGCCATTTCGCTGGCGGCGAGTAGTCGAGCGTAGGAGGACTGTTCATACTTTTGCCCGGAAGAAGTCAATGCGCCAATGATCACTCCCTCGACCCAGCAAATCAAGCCGCATCCCGCTTTCTCCATCTTCGCGGAAACGCCCCAGGGCAGTCGCATGGGGTCATGCCCGCGTCACGCCCGCCGGCGTTTTTGGGGCCTGCTGCTCGACGCCAGCATTTCCGCGCAGAGCTTCCCTGCGGCGGGAGAAATAGGGCCACGATGGAGTTATTTTTGCCGCAGGCCCCCGGGAAGGACGCCCAGATAACATTGCAAATGACCGTCCCGGCAATGCCGCGAAAAATAATTAAAATTTGCAAACATTCCTCCTTGTCCCGCGTCAATTGCCCTCTATAGTTGAGTAGAACCTGTGGAGGTTGCATGCTTATGCGTCTCCTCAATCGGCAGCGTCTCTCGCCTTCCCCCGCCAATCCCGGTCCGGCGATTCACTGGGTTTGGCGAACTTCCACTCATCTCGTCCCACCTGCACACGGCACGACAACGCTACCGGCTTTGGCCGGCAGCGACGTTCGATTTTCGCATTCATTCATACCTCATACCCCTTGCAGGAGGACATCCCATGACCACCCATCCGGAAATGCGCCCCCGCGGCCCTGACGGCTATCTCCGTCTCCTCATTGATCACAACCCGTTCTATTTGCTCTCTGCCGTGCTGATGCTTCTGGGCGTCTTCATGGTCAACAGCGCCGAAAACATGCACCCCGGCGACCTGACCAAACTCCTCTGCCTGCTTGCCGTCCTGAACGTGTACGAACTGCTGGTGATCGGCCTGGGCCGCGTGCTGGTGTGGAAGCCCACCGTCCCGCGCGACGGCGTGACGCTGCTTATTTTGGAGGCCCTGTTCTTCGTCGATGGCACCTTCCTCAACGCGGAAGCGGTGATGACGCGCATCGGCATCGGCACCTTTATCAACCTGGGGCTGCTGGTTCTCGCCGTCGGCAAAACCGCATTCATCCTTAAAACCATGCGTATCCGCCTGACCACGCCGCTGCTGGCCTTTCTCTCGCTGCAGCTCGCGGCATTGTTTCTGCTTCCGGTCGTCCTGAAGCTGGAGGCGGGCAGCGACCGGTCGGTCGATCTGACGCTCTATGCCGCGTGGTGGGTGGCCGGCCTGATGCCGGTGGCGTACGAGGTGCTGTCGCGCGCGTTTGCCGGGCGGATGGGCGCGAAGGCCGCGGGCAAATCCGCAGCGCTGCGGTTGGTGTACGTGATTCTGCCGTTTGTTTCGCTTGTGGCCCACATCGGCTTTATGCATTGGGTTTACAAGGCCGATTTTTACGCCGCCGAGCTGGCGCCGATTTTTCTGGGACTGGCCGTCTCGCTGATGCGCATCGATGACAAGCGGGCGACGTTGATCTGGCGGCTGGCGTTGCCGGCGGGGGCGCTGATTGTCTGCCTGCAGAACCCCGCCGCGTTGCAGGTGGAATTTCTGCGGGGCTTTCCCACGTTGACTCCGCTGCGGGCCGCGATGGTGGGCGCGTACCTGACGCTGTCGTATGTCTGCTTCATGCAGTACATGCTCTACTTCCTGGCCGGCGGCATCATCATGTTGGGGGCCGCGGTCTTCGGTCCCAGCGTTGCGACCACCGTTTCCGTCGCCGATGGGTGCCTCGCGACAGTCCGCCGGATGATCCCCAAGACGCCGGTGGGCTGGGGCATCGTCTGCATCGCCGGTTCGTTCGCCCTGCTGGCCATCGGCGCGGTCGTAAGCTGGATTTCCCATCTGCGCGGACGCACCAATCCGCCAACGGCCCAAGTGCCGCCAACGTAAACACCGCGTCCCGCCGCGTGCGATTCATAGCCACGCGGCGGTGCTGTTTCAACCGCGCACCGGATGCTGGTATGATGGCTGTCATGCAAAATCCCCATCGACGAGGAGCCCCCATGAACCTGTCCCTTCCTCCGAAAATCCAGAAGCTCATCGACCGGCGTGTGAAATCCGGCCGCTACCATTCCGCGCAGGACGTCGTGACGGCGGCGCTGGTCACGCTGGATCAGCAGGAATCTCTCGCCGGCATGAGCGCCGCCGACCTGGAAACGATCTATCCCGGAATCAAAGAGAAGCTTGCCCAAGGTCTCGCCGCCGCCCGCGCCGGCGATGTCAGCGACGGCGAAGCGTTCTTTGGCGAATTGGAACGCGAAGAACGCACGCTCGCGACCAAACGCCGCATGTTCGGAGTTCACGCTTCAGCGTACGTCGCGAGAGGAACAACGTTTGACGGCGGCGGTGCCGGCGATTCTCGCGGGAAATGAGCTAACATCAAAAATGTGTTGGGCAACGAGCTGGCCTGCGTTAGAATGCGGGCGTAACATCGCTTTGAGGAACGCCATGGCAACCAAAACCATTAAGCGACCGACACCCCCAACACGCACGGCAAAGACGCGCCCGTTGGCGATCACCCCGCCGGCCCGCAAACTTCCTAAAGTCGCCTGGAAGGACATGAAAGAGATCTATGCCGTTCTCGACCGCCGGTTCGACAGCGGCGACCCCGGCGTTTCAGCCCGCCATAACGAGCATCAGCCATGATGCCCCCGGTGTTCCTCGATACCGTCGGGCTTATCGCACTGTGGGACCAAGCGGATCCCTGGCATCCATTGGCCCTGCCCGCCTACGAGCGTTTGATCCGGCAGCGCCGCATCCTCACCACCACGCTCTACATCCTCTTGGAATGCGGCAACACGGCGGCGAAAAAACCATACCGCGACGCGGTAACTGATATTTATCACCGGCTCGACCGCCACGGCCTGCTTCTGGTGCCATCTCCCCGGGAACATCACGAGGCCTGGATGGCATACACCCAAAAACGCAACGCCGCCGCCGGACTGGTCGATCAATACTCCTTCGTCGCCATGAAGTCCACCGGCATTTCCGAGGCGTTCACCAACGACCAGCATTTCCGCGCTGCGGGCTTTGTTACGTTTTTCTAAAAGGCAAGCTCGCCCAAGGTCTCGCCGCCGCCCGCGCCGGCGATGTCAGCGACGGCGAAGCGTTCTTTGACGAATTGGAACGCGAAGAACGCACGCACGCGGCGAAACGCCGCACGTTCAAAGTTAACGCTTCAGCGTGCGTTGCGCGAAAGACAATTTTTGGCACCGGAAAACAAGCGGAGGCGTAAACTTCGAACGTCGCCTCGCCCCGTGAAGCATGGCCCTGCAAAACGATGCAGGACCATGCCACGACCATGCAAACCACTTCTAAAGTCAGACCCGCCATTGCTGCTGGGAAGAAAAAACCACAAAGTATATTAAAAAACTAATTTCGATGGTCTTTAGAAGAACCGATTTTATACTACTTGACGACAATGGAATATTCATGTGATCGCTTGACAAACGATCACAAAACCACTATAATACGTTGATGTTAAAAGTAGATACTGACTCCAAAGCTCGCTAAAATAATCTGCATCCTAAATTAAATCTGGGATGCCACAAACATACATTTCGTGATTCCAAATTTCAATCGCTATTACTCGGATTGAGTAAGCGGTTTTTTGGTTTCCTGCGGCTGTTCCTGTTTGCATTATCCGCATATTGCGGAGAATGCCGTGCCTGTGGCAATGCTGGTCGAGTTTACTACTTCGCATAACCCGGCAATTTCGCTGGAATGCTGTCTATTTTTATGAAAGGTTTTGCTATGGATCGTTTCAAATTTTTTGGTGAATGGAATGTGCCCGAATTACGGGAATTGCCGGGGTTGTTGGAGAATATCGTTAAAAGTGCCTCCAAAGGGGAAACGACAATGCTTGTTGGCGGGGTTAATTGTCGCGTCAAAACTGAAAAGGATGATCCGCAAGGATTTGACGTCTATTCAGTCACAAGGGTTGCCGCTTAACTCCCCTGGATAGACTTGCCCGGATGTTGGAATTGGCAGACAAGCGGTATTTGGCAGCGGCACTCGTAAGACTGCCCAAGCCAATGCCGTGCCGAAAGGCGTGAGGGTTCGATCCCCTCTCCGGGCATTCAGTTTTTCCGCTTACGGGACTATTCCTAGCGCCTGCCTTTTCCCATCTTTTTCGTAAGTAAACCCATTACTCCAACAGCCAGCAAACTCAAACTCGCCGGTTCTGGAATAATCTCCACGACTCCAAAAGCTCCGCTGACGGAATTGGGGAGGTTGGGATAAATCCCGGAATCTATGATGTCGTTCCATGTTCCCGGCGTACGAACGGATGGGAATTGCGATATATCCGCCGCATTTCCCCACATCTGGACATAGTATTCGGGGATTCCGTTCGGACCTGCATTCGTCGGCTCACCCAGCGACCAATTGGTGTAACCGACAGGCTCGCCGTCCGCCCATACGAAATTTGAGGCGTGCGATCCACCCTGGCCATCCTGCGTTGGATCGTAGAGCCCGATCCAAAGATTGCGCGTTTGTCCTCCGGAAAAAGTGTTGTACACGAAACTATTTTCGGCGGCGTCGTTGATGGTTACGAGATTGCCACCCATGCTCACCGCTGTCGCGCTTGAGTTTGTCCGTAATTGTATAGCGCCTGGCGCTATCAAAAACGCAGGTGTAAGCGGCCAAATATCCGAACAGAATACGACAAGTCGGCATATGTTAGCACGTCTGATACGTGCAATCTACAAAAAAGTGGCGTTTTTGACATGAAAACACGCTATACAAATACGTTTGTCCATGAATCCTGCGCAAGCAGGTAGTATGAATGGCCGTTGTCCGAATCAACGAATGGGCCTGCGATGGCACCCGCCATGGCCGTCGAAACTGGAATGAATTGCAACGCCACCGCCGCCGGTAGAGTGAAACCTTTGATTCGCATGTACGGCTCCCACGACACCCCGGCCACTCAATCGCGGCCCGGATTTGACCAGCCCTATGGAGGTTTGATGGTTGACGTGCCCCTGGCTGTGGGTGGGTACGCCGGCCACTCTCTCTCCCGGCGTTGGTTGGGGTTCTTCCCCACGATGGATGTTGGGAGTATACCTCAATCCCCTGAGTGGGGCAAATAATTCTTGCTATTTTTGTCGGTTATTTTGCCGGATGTCAATTTGGGCAATGTTTGGTGCTCGCGCCGAAACGTAAACGCCGAACCAAAATCCAGCCACACCCGTGCAAAGCCATGGCGCGGCACCCGCTTGTTTCCCAACTTGCCCCCCTATACCATTGACCTGCGCTGACACGAAAGAGCATTGAGCACCATGCCCACCGATCCGCCGGGCTTCCTGGAGCCCGTGTTCAACAGCAACGTCACCGCCGAGCTTGTCCGCCGCCTGACCCAGGAGGGCCATGCCGCGGCCACCGGCCAATGGGGGTCCTGCGCGCTGGTTTTGGCCGCCGCGGTGCAAAAACGGGCCGGCCGACCGATGCTGATCGTCACCGCCCACCTGGATGAGGCCGATGACGCCCTCGACCAGCTCCAGTTCTTCCGCCCGGGCGCCAGCGCCGTGCTCTTTCCCGCCTACGAAGTCCTCCCCGGCGAATCCAACCTCTCCCACGAACTGGCCGCCCAACGCCTCGACCTGCTGGCTTCATTGGTCCGATTATCCGAGACGCAACCGTCAGGGAGCGTATCAACGGGCGGGCCCCCCGCGGAAACGCTCCCTGACGGTCGCGTCTCGGATACCCCCGACTTCATCATCGCCCCGGTGCAGGCGCTGATGCAGCCCTCCCCCAATCGCGGCCTGCTGCGCGAGCAACTGCTGGAGCTGAAGACCGGCGGCACGCTCGACCGCGACAAGCTGGCCGCCTGGCTGCATGACCACGGCTACACCCGCCTCGACGCCGTCGAGGACGCCGGCGACTTCGCCGTCCGCGGGGAAATCGTCGACGTCTGGCCCCCCGGCGACGCCCAGCCGCTGCGCATCGACTTCTTCGGCGACCAGATCGAAACCCTCGCCCGATTCGATCTTGAATCCCTCGGCACCATCAAAACCGAAACCGCCGCCCGCCTCATGGCCCTCGGCGACCGCTCCACCTGGCCCATCGACCAGACCACCTCCTTCCTCTCCTACCTCCCCAAGGACGCCCTCGTCTGGCTCGTCGAACCCCCCGAGGTGCAGGAGCAGGCCCGCAGCTACTACGACCGCCTTTCCGACGCCCGCGGCATTTTCTCCCCCCAAGCCGTCCTCAAAAACGTGCAAAATTTCGCCTGGGCCGAAATCCACCAGTTCTCCGGCGAAGGTCCCGAAACCGTCCGCCTCCCCTGCAAATCCGTCCAGCGCTTCGACACCAAGGCCGACGAAGCCCTCAAGGAAGTCGCCGCCCTCACCGACGACCACCGCGTCGTGGTCGTCTGCGACACCAAGAGCGAAGCGACCCGCCTCACCGACCTCCTGGACGTTAAACACCCCGGCATCTCCACCAAAATCGAAATGCCTGTGGGTGTGCTGACGCTGGGGTTTGAGTGGAACGAGCTGAATTGGGGAGCGACGCGTGAGGCCGGGGATCGGGAGCCGGGAATCGGGAATCGGGTCATCACCGCACCCGATTCCCGAGTTCCGGAACCCGAAACCCGCCCGCTCCTCCTCATCGGCCACCACGAAATCTTCCACCGCTACACCCAAAAGCGCCGCCTCCGCTCCGTGCAGGGCGCACGCCCCATCGATTCCTTCCTCGACCTTCAGGATGGCGACTTCGTCGTCCACGTCCACCACGGCATCGCCAAGTTCACCGGCATGACATCCATCACGCGCGATGGCCGCACCCAGGAATTCCTCACCCTCAAATTCGCCGGCGACGCCACACTGCACGTCCCCGTCACCCAGATCCACCTTGTGCAAAAGTACGTCGGCGGCGCCCACGGCCGCCCCGTCCTCTCCACCCTCGGCGGCACCACCTGGAACAAGCAAAAGGAAAAAGTCGCCGAGGCCGTCGAAGCCATGGCCGCCGAACTCCTCGAAGTGCAGGCCGCGCGCGAGCACACCCCCGGCATCGCCTACCCCATCGACACCGTCTGGCAGAAGGAATTTGAAAGCGCCTTCCCGTACCCCCCCACCGAGGACCAGCTCCGCAGCGTCGAGGAAATCAAGGTCGACATGGCCCGCCCGCGCCCCATGGACCGACTCCTCTGCGGCGACGTCGGCTACGGCAAAACCGAAGTCGCCATGCGCGCCGCCTTCAAAGTCTGCGAATTCGGCAAGCAGGTCGCCATCCTCGTCCCCACCACCGTCCTGTGCGAACAGCACGAGGAAACCATCCGCCAGCGCATGGGCGACTACCCCTTCGTCGTCGAATCCATCAGCCGCTTCAAAACGCCCGGCCAAATCAAAAAAATCCTCGACCGCACGCGCGCCGGCCAGGTCGATGTCCTGGTCGGCACCCACCGCATCATCTCCAGGGACGTGCAATTCGCCGATCTCGGCCTGGTCATCATTGACGAGGAACAGCGATTCGGCGTCGAACACAAGGAGCGGCTCAAGAAGCTGCGGCTCACGGTCGATGTGCTGACGATGACGGCGACGCCGATTCCGCGCACGCTGCACATGTCGCTCTTGGGCATCCGCGACATCTCCAATCTCGCCACGCCGCCGCAGGACCGCCGCAGCGTCGTCACCGAGGTCATCCCGCACGACAAATCCCGCATGAAGCAGGCCCTGCAGCGCGAGCTGGCCCGCGACGGCCAGGTCTACTTCGTCCACAACAAAATCTACAACATCCAATCCATCGCCGACGACATCCGGCAGATGGTCCCCGACGCCCGCATCGTCATCGGCCACGGCCAAATGCACCCGCACGAACTCGAAGACATCATGCACCGCTTCATCCGCCACGAGGCCGACATCCTCGTCTCCACCACCATCATCGAATCCGGCATCGACATCGCAAATGCAAACACGATGTTCATCAACGAGGCCGAGAACTTCGGCCTGTCCGACCTCCACCAGCTCCGCGGCCGCGTCGGCCGGTGGAAGCACCGGGCGTATTGCTACCTCATGCTCAGCCCGGACAAGACCATCAGCTCCACCGCGGCCAAGCGTCTCAAGGCCATGGAGGAATACGCCTCGCTGGGCGCGGGCTTCAAAATCGCACTGCGCGACCTGGAAATCCGCGGCGCCGGCAACATCCTCGGCGCCGAGCAGTCCGGCCACATCTCCGCCGTGGGGTATGAAATGTACTGCCAGCTATTGGAAGACTCCGTCAAGCGCATCAAGAACCAGCCGATCGAAAAACCGCGCGAAGTGAACATCGACATCGGCATCAACGGCACGCTCCCCAAGTCCTACGTCGATAGTGAAAAGCAGCGCATGGACCTGTATCGCCGGCTGTCGCGCTGCCACACCATCGAAGCCCTGGAAACCCTGCAAAAAGACATGACCGACGCCTTCGGCCCGCCCCCCAAAGGCGTTCAAATCATGTACTCGCTGGCGGAGCTGCGGCTGTGGGCGGAAAAGTGGTCCATCGTGTCGATCATCGCCAAGGAGCCCGACGTCATCTTCACCATCGACGATTTTTCCAAGCTCGGGCCGCTGCTGGGCAAGGGTGTGGCGGGGGGAGCGGGAAGCGTGCGCGTGGCGGACGAGAAGACTGTGCATCTGCGGCTGCCCAAGCCGTACTTTGAACCAGAGACGCTGCTCAATGTTCTGCGCAATCTCTTCAACCCCAACAAACCCGCCGAACCAGCCGCCCCGCCAGCCAAGCCCGCGCCCCAGCCGCCAAAGAGTAACCTCCCCATGAAACGGAGATAGGCTCGCCAATCTTCCGATGGGCCGGCGTCGCGCTTGAAATCCGAAATCTCGCCGTTGAAATATGCTGTAACACAAATTGACATTAGTGGCAGAAAGGGTATCCTTTTCTTATGGCAACAAGAACCAGTCTTAACGTCTCATTGACTCCGGAACTTGGCCGCTTTGTGCAGGGGCGGGTTTCCGCCGGCCGCTATCAAACGGCCAGCGAGGTCGTCCGCGAGGGTCTGCGCCTGCTGGAATTGCAGGAGCGCGACCGCGAGGCCGCGTTTGCCGCCCTCAAGACCAAACTGCAGCGCGGGGCCGTGCAGGCGGACCGGGGGGAGTTTGTCGATCCAGATACGGTGCTCAAGAAAATCAGCCTGTTGAAGCGGAAGCGGACGGCGGGGAAGCGGTGAAGCGCGGCTACATTTTCACTCCCCAGGCCGAAGCGGACCTGCTTTCCATCTGGGAGTACATCGCGGATGAGGACAGCGAGCGTGCCGCCGACCGGGTGATCCAGCGGCTTTACGAGCAATGCCAGAAATTGAGCGACATGCCGGGGATCGGCCATTACCGGGAAGATTTGCTCGACAAACGACACCGATTTTGGACTGTATGGTCGTATATCATCGCCTATCGGTGGGAAGTCAAGCCAATCCAAGTCATTGCAGTGATTCACGGGGCGCGGGATTTGGACGCCTTTTTCGCACGGCGGCCGGCGGAGTGAAGTGCCGGGATTTCGTTCGTCTTTGTGCAGGCGGATGGTGGTTTCGGCGGCGGGGCAAATGTCGTAGTAAGTACCGTAGGGGCCGCTGAGATTGAAACATCCGGCCCCAAAACCGTATCGGGGTTCCGCGACAGCACAAAACCCCCTTTCATTGATGACCCCGCCCCAGCTTCCTCGGCGAAACATACTGTCGCAGAATCATCCCAATCTGCCCGGCGATATCGCCATGGCGAATGTTGGCCGGTGACACGGTGCGCACCTCCCCTTAATAAAGCTCCAACAGACGCGATTGCGCGCCCAGGGCCAGCAGGTCTTCGGCGGTTACAATTCGTAGGACGGCGGTCATGGCGTACCTTAACGCGGATTATATCATTTGGGCCGCCGGGGCGGAAAAACAGTTCTTCCAACCCCCGCCCCCCATTAAACTCCCCCCATGCCCACCGCCTTCTACCAAAACTGCCGCTGCCCCGCGTGCAAACACCCCCTCGACGACGTCGCCACCACCATCCTCGTCTGCCCCGCCTGCGGCCAACCCCTCGACCCCGCCGCCGTCTGGTCCACCCGCGTCTACCCCGGCCAAATCGTCCTCCCCGGCTGGGTCCGCGCCTTCGGTTGGCCGGTGCTGCTCATGGCGGCGGGCGTGGCGGTCGCGGCGGTTGAGCAATTTTTCCTCGGCAGGTTTCTCTTCCAGCTTCCCGTGCTGCTCATCGGCACCGGCCTGGTCTTCTTTTTCATCCGCATCTTCGGCATCGGCGACGACTGATCCACCTCTCACGGCTCAACCGGTCCCAGCCGCACCCATTTCCCATCCCGCTTTTCCGCCAGCACGCGCCCCGCCTTGTGTCCCAAATCAACAAACTCGGCACGGTTTGAAAGCTGGTAATTGGATGTACCGCATGGTTTCGCTCCTCATTCCCCAAGCACCACATAGGGAACGAGT
>Ga0302320_10006152_pt1 | contig 26727 bp, 23 predicted proteins | sample Bog_T0_3_FD_202130 | JGI IMG/M metagenome (GOLD analysis project Ga0302320, IMG submission 202130) | Peat permafrost microbial communities from Stordalen Mire near Abisko, Sweden - Bog_T0_3 | ecosystem: Environmental > Terrestrial > Soil > Wetlands > Peat | place: Sweden: Abisko, Stordalen Mire...
TAACTTCAGTAACCAAAGCATTTTCATCAGGTGCCACCCAAAGGCCATCGAAACCAATCTCTCCAGGTGTTCCTCGATAACGTCCTTGTTCAACGCGAAAGCCGAGACGTTTCCCAACTTCATTGATAACGTCTTGTAACGCAAAACCACTGCCATCAAATTTGTCAGTCAAACAATCTTCTGCATATCGGGAGAGAAAGCTGGATGGAACCAGCGCGAGGAAATCGCGAAATTCTTTGGAGGCGTCCCCGCCGTCACGGAGCTTGCCATCGCCTGCAAAGCCAATGACTTGCTGAACGTGTTTGTCTTGAATCTCTTTATGCGCGGTTTTCCAAAGTTCCGTGAGTGCCATAGATGAACAAATAATTACGCCTTGCGCGTTGCATTGTCGAGGACGGAGCAACGCAGATGAAATTTACTCGCACAATTTCACAAACTCCACTTCATTCAAAATCTTCACGCCCAGTTCCTGCGCCTTGGTCAGCTTGGAGCCGGCTTCGGCGCCGGCCAGCACAAAATCCGTTTTCTTGCTCACGCTGCCGCTCACTTTGCCGCCGAGCGCTTCAATTTTGGCCGTCGCCTCCTCGCGCGTCAGCGTCGGCAGCGTGCCGGTCAGCACAAACGTTTTTCCTGCGAAAATCCCCTTCGTCGTCGCGGCAATGGCGGCTTTTTCGCTTGTCGGCTTGATGCCCAGTTCGCGGATGCGGGCAAGAACTTTCTTTCCCGCCGGCGACGCGAAATAATCCAGCACGCTCGCCGCCGCCACCGGGCCGACTTCCACCAGCTTCGCTTTCAATCCGCCCGCTTCTAGCCGCGATTCAATTTCGGCAATCTCCGCTTTGAGTTCGGCGTCGCGTATTTCACGCGCGGCTTTTTCGGCTTCGCTCTTCGGTGGATTTTTGCGCGAGCGCGGGCTGATTTCGGCGCGTTCAGCTTCCTTCGCGCCAAGGTCGCGGATGTCGCGCAGCACTTCGGAATCGGCCAGCGCTTCCAGCGATTCGTGCGTGGCGGCGAGTTGTTTGGCGGTGGCTTCGCCCACGTCGGCAATCGCCAGCGCGTGAATCCAGCGGGAGAGCGGCGCGGTCTTGGCGCGCTGGAGCGCATCGAGAATCTTCGTGGCGTTCTTCTCGCCAAACACGCGCGGCTCGTCGTCGGTGCCGAGATTCAGTTTGCCGAGCACTTCCAGTTTCAGGTCGAACAAATCAAGCGGTTCCTTGACGAGGCCGCGCTCCACGAGTTTCTCCGCCACGATGCCGCCGAGCGATTCGAGATCGAGCGCCTTGCGTTGCGCGAAATATTCCACGCGCCGCGTGAGCTGCGCCGGGCAGCCCGCGATGTTCTGGCAGCGCCACGCGACTTCCTCTTCGGTAGGGACGCGCTGCTGCGTGTCCTGGCCGAGCGGCAGCTCGGCCCTACCCGTTTTGATTTTATCCTTCGCAATCGGCCCGCCGCACGCGGGGCATTTGCCGCCGACGTGCTGGAACAAATCGAATTCCTTCGCGCCGGGCGGTCGCTTGGTTTTCACCACCTCGAATATTTCCGGGATGACCATGCCGGCCTTGCGCACGACCACGGTGTCGCCGATACGGATGTCTTTGCGGCGGATTTCGTCCTCGTTGTGGAGCGTGGCGCGCGAAATCGTGGAGCCTTGCACGAAAACCGGTTCGAGCTCGGCCACGGGTGTGAGCACGCCGGTGCGGCCGACCTGCACGGTGATGGCTTTCAAAACCGTTTCCGCCGGCGTGATCCACGGCACGGGTTTGTGGACGATGGCCCAACCCGGCGCGCGGCTGCGTCCGGGAATTTTTAGCCAATCCGCCAACGTATTCACTTTGAGCACGATGCCGTCAATCTCGTAAGGCAACTGCCGGCGCAGATCGCGGTCTTCGTCGTAATGCGCGACGACTTTCTCCGCGTAAATTTTCAAAACCTCCTCGATGCCGTCGCAAACCCACCAGAGTTTTTGGGTGGGCAAACCGAACTTGGCGAGTGCTTCGAGCATTTCGGAATGAGTTTTGAATTCGATGCCGTCGCATGCGCCGGTGGCGTAGAAGACGGCGCGAATGGGGCGTTGCGCGACGAGCTTGGGATCGAGTTGCTTGAGCGTGCCGGCGGTGGCGTTGCGGGCGTTGGGAAACGGTTTTTCGCCTTCGGCGGCGAGTTTGGCATTTAGCGCGTCAAAATCCTTGATGGCAATGTAAGCCTCGCCGCGCACTTCGAGCAGGGCGGGGGGATTTTCCAAATTCAATTCCAGCGGAATGCCGCGGACGGTTTTGAGATTGGCGGTGATGTCGTCGCCTTCCGTGCCATCACCGCGCGTGACGCCGAGCGCGAGCTTGCCGTGCCGGTAGTGAATGCCGATGGACACGCCGTCCACTTTCGGCTCGAGGATGTATTGAATGTTCTCACGGCCAAGTTGTTTGCGGAGGTCCACATCAAAACCTGGCAATCCAGTGTAAGCTGGTTTGATTTCACCCGAAAAAATTTCCTCGATCAGCAAGCGATTCAGTTGAATAATTTCACCACGTTCAAGTTTCTTTCTCATTAACCTAGAAATTTCTGAATCAGGTTTTACGTTTGGAAACAATGCGGGCGAGTAGATCGAACTGCGTTCTAGTATCGCATTCAGCTGCGCAGCAAGAGATTTCGCTTTTTCGCTTTCAGACACGCCAGAATTCTGAAGGGCCTTGATGGTTTCCGAGTCGAATCGCCCAACGAGGAATTTCGATAAATCGCCGGGCTTCACTTTCTCATTCGGTTTGATGCCCAGCTTCTCCAAAAATGACGCAAGCTTGTTGAAATCTTCCGCCGAAAAATAATAGAAGCCGGTGGCAGTGTTTTCGTCCTGCAACACAGCTCGTCGCTCTCTGTTTTTTTCTTCTTTCGAAGATGGATGTTCACACGCTTCAATTTTGTCGAGCGAGAGCATCGGAAGGAGATGTTGGACACGCGCAAATTTTTCGCTGGGCGCGCCGCCGACGCGCTGCGTAGGCGATTCCGGCGTGATGAGGTGGGGAAATTGCTTCTCCAGTTCCTGCAATTCCTTGAAGAGCAAATCGTATTCGCGGTCGGTGATGAGCTGCCGGCCTTCGACGTAATAGGCGCGGTCGTGCCGGCGGATTTCACCGGCGAGCTGGGCGTGGCGTTTTTGGGCTGCGGTGTTCGTCACACGCGGATTGTGCCGTGACCTCCCGCTGGAAAACAGATTTTTTATGAAGCGCGAGACTGTTTTCCGGGTGGAAAACAATCCGCGCAATCCGTCGGTCGCTGGCAGGAGCTATCTTGCCAGGGTGCAGATCATGCCAAAAAAGCAAAAGAAAAAGACGGCGATGCTGATGCAATCAATCATCCCAAAATGGATGTCTTCGCATGGATTGATGGGCACGAGCGTGCCCAAAAACCGGCTTTTTCTTTCCATATGAACTACAGGTTTGGTCATGCTAAAATCGAAAGCACAAGCCATGCCACGGTGATTGTGAGGGCATAATCCCAATAAAACCGCGCGAGCCGAAAGGCATTGTCTTAAAATTCGACACAACAGCGGCTGGCGCAGCGACAGCGGAAGGAAAAAGCCTTTTGACCCTGGGCGGCGACAATTCTACGCTACGGTCGTGCGCGGAAATCTGGCAAGGGCATTCGAGCTGGCGAACACGCAGGTGTTCCGCCGCGCGGCGCTGCCCAAATCCTACACGGACTTGCTGGGGCGAAAGCTGTTCCTGTTCCTGCTGACGGTGCAAGGGCTGGGCGCGTTTGCCTTGATCACGCTGGGCGTGATTTTGAGAAAACCCGGCGTGGCAAAAAATGTCATCCGGCCGCGCATCCGCCAGGAAATCGCGCGCGCCGGCGTGGCGTTGCTGCCGATGTTTTTGTTTATGGCGCTGGCGCTGGGATTTCTCGTTGTCGGGCAAACCGTTTCGGCACTGGCGAAGATCGGCTGGACGAATTATCTCGGCTCAACCATGGTGATTGTGGTGGTGCGCGAACTGGGGCCGTTGCTGGCGGCGATGCTGGTTCTGGCACGCGTCGGCACGGCGCATGTCATTGAACTCGGCACGGCGCGCGCGATGGGCGAGGTCGAGGCGTTCGAAGCCCTGGGCATTGACCCGGTGCATTATCTCATTGTGCCGCGAGTCATCGGGATGGCGCTGGGCGTTTTCGCGCTGACGGTTTATTTAATCATCGGCGCGCTGGGCAGCGGCTACCTGTTCGCGTTTTTGCAGGACGTGCCGCTGACGCCGGGCGACTATTACAAACAAATCACCGAGTCGTTGAGCTGGCTGGACTTCGCGCTGCTGGCGTTGAAAACCGTCGCCTTCGGATTTTTCATCGCCATCGTGACGTGTTATCACGGGCTCGCGCAGCCGCTGCGTCTCGAAGAAGTCCCGCGCGTGGCGGTGCGCGCGGTCACGCAGGGCGTCATCGTGTGCGTGCTGATTGACGCGGTGTTCATCGTGCTTTACTTGCTGGCATGAGCGAAAACCAAAACATTCCGGCCATCGAAATGCGCGGAGTGAATGTCGCCGCGATGCGCGACGCTTCGTTCATCGTCGTCGAGAACGTGAACTGGTCGGTGGCGGCGGGCGAATTTTGGGTCGTCGCCGGGCAGGAACATTCCGGCAAAAGCGATTTGCTGCTGCTGGCCGCCGGGCTGATGCCGCCGGCCGCCGGCCGCTGCAAACTTTTCGGCAATGACACGCAAAGTTTTGGCGAGGCGGAACTGGCCGAGCGGTTGCGCGTGGGATTTGTCTTTCAAGGCGGACAGCTTTTCAACCAGTTGACGATTGCCGAAAACATCGCGCTGCCGCTGCAATATCACCGCGATTGGGCGCGCGGCGCGGCGGAGCAAAACGCGCGGGCGCTGCTGGAACGGATGGAACTCGCGCCGCTGGCCGATGTGACGCCGGCCAACGTCACAGCCAACTGGCGGCAGCGCGCGGCGCTGGCGCGCGCGTTGATTCTCCAGCCGGAAGTGTTGCTGCTGGACAATCCGCTGGCCGGCCTCGGCGCGCGGCACCGGAATTGGTGGCTGCGTTTTCTGGAGCAGCTTTCGCGCGGCCACGAACCGTCCGGCGGCGGCCCGATGACCATTGCCGTCACGGCGGATGATTTGCGTCCGTGGCAAAGCGCGCGCCGGAAATTTGCGTTGCTGCACGAGAAAAAATTCATTCCCCTCGGCGGCTGGAACGAAGTGGAATCCAGCAGCGATCCGGTCGTAAAGGAATTGATGGCCGGTCTGGTTGAACTGGCATCTTAATCTGAATCGCAATCAGAATCCGTTCGTGATTGCGATTCAGATTAGGATTACGATTGAGGAATAATTTATGGCACTGCAAGATTTGACCCCGCAACTGCGCACGCGCTTGAGCCGGATGGAGCGCGCGGTGGGCTGGTTTGTTTTTCTGGCGACGGCGTTGCTGCTGTTCGGCTTCGGCTATTACATTTACCACACGGCGGAGCGCAAGGGCTGGTTCAGGATCAAGGCGCCGTTTCATGTTTTCGTCCAAAGCTCGGCGGGTTTGAACGTGGGCGATCCGGTTTACATGATGGGATTTGCGGTGGGAACGATCACCGGGGTTGTGCCCCAGCAGCCGTATGACCCGCACAATGTGCAGGTCAAATTTGAAATTCTTGAGCCGTATTTCCGCTACATCTGGCTGGGCGGTTCGTATGTGAAGGTGAACGCGGCGGATTTTCTCGGCAAACGGCAGCTTGAAATCACGCGCGGCACGAACGGCCCGGCGATTGTCGTGACGCAGCCGGGCGGCTGGAAAACCATTCCCGAACTGGAACAGATTCTTGCCGTCGCGAGCGAAACCAACCACTGGCAGTTTTATCAGGACGTTTTCGATGCCAATTCCAACATTGTTTTTCCCGCTTACGCGATGCTGGACCAGTCCAATTTGCAGGTGCTGGCGGGAATGAACCTCAAAACCAATTCCGTTTTCGTCTACGACAACCGGGTTGTCTACAAGCGGATTGTCGCTTCCTGGGACAACCGGGTGCATCGCTACGTCAATTTCACGCCCGACCGCGACACCGCCTGGCTGCGCGCGGTGGAGGCGCCGCCGATTTCCGACCAGTTGCAGGCGATGGTCTTGCAGGTGCAGACGGCGGTGCCGAACATTCTCGCGTTGACCAACAAAATTGCCACTGTGCTGGACAACGCCGCAATCGCGACCTCGAACTTGAACGTCACTCTCGTCGAGACGCGGCCGATGATCACGAATTTTGCCGTCATCAGTGGACAATTGCGCGAGCCAGGCGGGCCGCTGGTCTGGGCGCTCGGCGCGAATGGCAGCGAACAATTGCAAGGCTCACTGACGAACGTCAACGCCCTGCTCGGCCACACGGACACGAACCTCGCCGCGCTGCTTGGACACACGGACACAAACCTGACCGCGCTGCTCATCAACCTTTCCGACATCACCAGCAATCTCAACGCGCAGGTGGAGGCCAACTCGAACATTTTGAGCAGCGTCTCCAAAATCGTCGTGGACACGGACAACTTTGTGCAGGGATTGAAGCGGCACTGGCTTTTGCGCTCGGCGTTCAAAAGCGAAAATGAGGGGGCGGAGAAAACCAACGCGCCGCTGCCGGATTTACGCCCGCCGCGCCAGCGTTGAGCCGTCGGACAGGCTTTTTTTGAACCACTCGGCGAACAATTTGATGCCCGTTTCAAATTTCACCCGCGGATTGTAGCCGAGCTTCGCGCGCGCCTTGGAAATGTCCGCGAACGTGACGGGCACGTCGCCGGGCTGCAACGGCTGACGGTCAATCACCGCCTTTTTGCCGAGCGCCGCTTCGAGCAATTCGATCATCCGGTTCAACGAAACGGTTTCCGATTCGCCGAGATTGAAAATCTCAAAACCAAACTCCTGCTTCGTGCAGGCGATGATGCCGTCCAGCGTGTCGGTGACGAACGTGTAATCGCGCGCCGCACTGCCGTCGCCAAAAACCGGAATCGGCTTGCCCGCCGTGATCAGCTTCGCAAATTTGTAAATCGCCAGGTCGGGCCGCTGGCGCGGGCCATAAACAGTGAAGAACCGCAGCATCGCCACATCCATTTTGTAAATGTGATGCCATGTGTGACCAAGCGCCTCGCACGCAAGCTTGCTCGCGGCGTAGGGCGAAATCGCGGAGAAAATCGGGTCGCTCTCCCGGAACGGCACCCTGGAATTCAAGCCATAAACCGAAGACGACGACGCGATGGTGACTTTTTTTACGCCGTTCTTGCGCGCCGCTTCGAGCACGTTGACCGTGCCCTCGACATTCACGCGCTGGTAAAGCGCCGGTTCGGCGAGGCTGGGCCGCACCCCGGCGCGCGCGGCGAGGTGGATGACTTGATCGAATTTGACCGAGGAAAAAATTCCGTGGAGCGCGGCGGCATCCGTTATGTCGCCGCGAACAAATTCAAACGGCCTGGCGAGCGACCGGATTTCGCCGAGATTGCGTTGCTTGAACTGCGGATCGTAAAAATCATTCAGGTCGTCAAAAATCCAAACGCGGTGGCCGTCGTGGAGAAGGCGCTCGCAAACGTGCGAGCCGATGAAGCCCGCGCCGCCGGTGACGAGAAAATTCATGGCTGCACTCTAAATTATTTCGCTCCAAAGGAGCAATGGAAATTAGCCAGCCACAAGGTGGCTGGATTGGTTCAAGAGAAGGATTTGCGTTCTGGAGGAACGCTGGATTTTCCGATGTCCTTTCAGGACAAAGAAATTTTCCCGCCATCCCAGCCACTTGGTGGCTGGCTAATTTCCAGTGTCGCTCCGTGACGGCAGTTTACTCCGTGCCACCGTGCTGGCGGAGCAAGTTGGCCACGTCCTCGTGGCCCCGCAGCATCGCCCAATGCAAAGGCGTCTGGCCTTTGTCGTCCTTGGCATTCACATCGGCTCCATGTGCCAGCAACAATTCCGCCTCTATCTTGAAACCATTCACCGCCGCAGCATGCAAAGGCGTTAATCCATTTCGCTTCTCTTGAATTCCCATGTCATTGTTCACATCGTTGGCCTTGGCATTGACTTCGGCTCGATACGCTAAAAGCAATTCAACCGTGTCCTTGTGGCCATTAAGTGCCGCAGCAATCAAAGGCGTCCAGCCGTTCTTATCCTTGGTATTCACATCAGCTTTGTGGGCCAGCAGAAATTTTACCACGTCCTTGTGGCCGTGCTCTGCTGCCCAGAGCAAGGGTGTCCGATCGAAGTTGTCCCTGGCATTGATGTCGGCATTGCGGGCCAGTAATAATTCTGTCATGCTGGCGTAGCCTGCGAATGCCACCTCGTGCATGGGCGTCCACCCATTGTCATCTCTCTTGGCATCAACCTCGGCATTATGGGCCAGAAGTAATTGCAGCACGTCGTTATGGCCCGTTTCAATCGCCCAGTGTAAAGGAGTCATACCATAGCTATTGGTGTCTTTACTGGAAACCAAGGCAGGATTTTCTGCGAGCAGCGCCTTGACCTTTTCCAAGTCGCCACTCCGAACTGCATCAAATATCGTCGTGCCAGTTGTCGTGACACGGGTGTGTGTTGGGGTGTTTGTGGTCGTTGTTTCCTGTCCGCCGCGTTGACGCAATAAATCCGAAACGTCGTCGTTTCCCTTATACGCTGCCAAATCCAACGGCGTCCGGCCATCGTTGTTCCGGGCGTTGACAGCAGCATTGCTGGACAGCAGTAATTCCACCACGTCTTCGTGGTAAAAAGATGCCGCCGCATGCAATGGCGTCCAACCATAGTCAGCTCCGGCCGGTTCCATCCTTTGGACATCAGGCCGATTTTTCTTCCCGCAATTCTGTGTTTCATCCGCGTTTGATTTGTGGCTTAATTGATGCCGTGAAAATTGTCGGCATCATTCCCGCGCGCTTTGCTTCAACCCGGTTTCCCGGCAAGCCGCTCGCGCTCGTCGCGGGCAAGCTGCTCATCCAGCGTGTCGTCGAGCAGTGCCATCAGGCAAAATCGCTTTCCGAAATCATCGTGGCCACGGACGATTCACGGATTGCCGAAGTTGCACAGAAACTCTGCCGCGTTGAAATGACTTCGCCAACGCATCCGAGCGGTTCGGACCGGATTGCCGAAGTCGCCGGAAAAATTTCCTGCGACGCGGTGGTGAACATCCAGGGCGACGAGCCGTTGATCGAACCGTCGGTGATTGACGCCGTCGCGGGCGCGCTGGCGGAAAATGAAATGTCCACCGCCGCCACGCGCATCAAGAATCCAACCGAGCTGGACAATCCGAACGTGGTGAAAGTGGTTGTCAACGCCGCCGGCCGCGCGCTATATTTTTCGCGGCGCACGATTCCGTATTTGCGCGAGGCCGCCAGTAGTTCGACGAGCGAACAGTTGGCGGCGTTTGCTTTTTTGAAGCATCTGGGCATTTACGGCTACCGGCGCGAAACGCTGTTGCGGTTGGTGAAATTTCCGGTGTCGCCGCTCGAAGCCGCGGAGAAGCTGGAGCAGTTGCGCGCGTTGGAAAACGGCATCCAGATCGGGGTCGTGCAAGTGGCCTTCGACAGCGTGGGCGTGGACGCGCCGGAAGACGTGGAATGGGTGGAAAGATTTTTAAGAAAATCTTAACCACAGATGAAACACGGATTGAACACGGATTTTCGGGACACGAATTCCACGAATTTTTACTGACTGATTTCGCCAGCCCTCACAAATCTTCCGGCTCAAGTCCCGTTCGTTTGGCAATGCGCGAAAGCATTTTCGGCCCGATCTCCTCGCTCTCGTGAAAGGCAAAAACAAAATCCGGCCAGCCTTCCCGCGCGAGAACCCGATGCGACGTGCCGCGCTGACGTTTGATGCTCCAGCCGATGCGCAGCAGGGCAGCCAGGACGTGTCGGGATTTGCATGAACCCCACTGGCTCATGCGATGGAAAACAATTCATCGCCGGCGGGCACCGGTTCGCCATGCTCCAAACGGTCGGCCAGCACGCGCAACGCGAGCGCCTTGGCCCTGGCCAGCGCGTCCGCCTGGGTTTTTCCGTAAGCCAGGCAGCCGGGCAATTCCATGACTTCGGCAATCCAGCGGCCACCCGCTTCGCGCTCCACTTCGATTTTCAGATTCATAACTGGAAATTAAATCAAATCCCTGATACTGTCGAATTCAAAAGCGCCGCCGCCGGATGCGGGACGTGGGCGTGGACGAGCCGGAAGACGTGGAATGGGTGGAAAGATATTTGAAACAAAGCTGATAATATGGCTTACGAATCAATCAAAATTAAAGATGTCGTTGACCGTTCAGTGCGACACGAATGGAGCATTCCCGAATTTCAAAGAGGCTTCGTTTGGAATTCAACTCAAGTTCGCGATTTAGCAGAATCTCTTTGGCTTGATTATCCGATTGGCAGTTTATTGATTTGGAACAGCAGTCAAAACGCCGAAGAAAGAATCGTTCGAGATGCACAAAGGCCGATGCTGTGGGTTGTGGATGGGCAACAACGTGCCACAGCGCTTTCAATTTTATTCGGACGAAAATGGCTTCAAAAGCGCGCTGAAGCATTGAGTGTTGCGACGAATTCGTTGCTTAAATCTTTAACTCAATGAAATTTATTTTTGTCACAGGCGGCGTGGTGAGTTCGTTGGGCAAGGGCCTGACGGCGGCCTCGCTCGGCACCTTGCTCGAAAATCGCGGCCTCAAGGTCGCACTACAGAAGTTCGACCCGTATCTCAACGTGGACCCCGGCACGATGAGTCCGTATCAGCATGGCGAGGTTTATGTGCTCGACGACGGCGCGGAGACCGATTTGGATCTCGGCCATTACGAGCGGTTCACCAATTGCAAGCTTTCCCGTCTGAATAACCTCACCAGCGGCCAGGTTTATCAGACCGTGCTCAACAACGAGCGCGAGGGAAAATATCTCGGCAAAACGGTGCAGGTGATTCCGCACGTCACCGACGAAATAAAAAACCGCATCCACGTCCTCGCCGAGAAATCGAAGGCCGACGTCGTCATCACGGAAATCGGCGGCACGACCGGCGACATCGAGGGGCTGCCGTTTCTGGAGGCCATCCGCGAATTCGCGCTGGAAGCCGGCGTCGGCAACACTTGTTTTATCCACGTCACTTATGTCCCCTTCATCAAGGCCGCCGGCGAACTCAAGACCAAGCCCACGCAGCAGTCGGTCGCCAAGCTGCGTGAAATCGGCATCACTCCGCACATCATCGTTGGCCGCTGCGAGAAACCGCTCGACAAGGAATTGCGCCAGAAAATCTCGCTGTTCTGCAATGTCCCCGTCGAGGCGGTTATCGAGGAAAAGGACGTGGATCATTCGATTTACGAAGTGCCGCTGATGCTGCAACGCGAGCGCGCCGACGAGCTCGTCTGCCGCCTGCTGCATCTCACCACGCCCGCGCCGAACATGACACACTGGCAGGAAATTATTCGCAAGCTCATCGCGCCGCAGCATCGCGTGCGCGTCGGCGTCGTCGGCAAATACATCGGCCTGCAGGACGCCTACAAATCAGTTTACGAGGCGATCATCCACGGCGGCGTCGCCAACGATTGCGGCGTGGAAATCGTGCAGGTGGATTCCGAGGAAATCGAAAAGAACGGCGCGGAAAAAATGTTGAAGGGACTTGGCGGAATTCTTGTTCCGGGCGGGTTCGGCGAGCGCGGCATCGAGGGAAAAATTCTGGCGGCGCAATACGCGCGCGAAAATAAAATCCCTTACCTCGGCCTGTGCCTCGGGATGCAGATCGCCACGATTGAATTCGCGCGGAACGTTTTGAAATTAAACAAGGCGCACTCGACGGAATTTGACCCGGCCACGCCCAATCCGGTCATCGCCATGCTGGATGAGCAGCGCAAAGTCACCAAGAAAGGCGGCACGATGCGGCTGGGCGCGCAACCGTGCCAGCTCGCGCTCGGCACGAAGGCGGCGGAGCTTTACGGCTCTTTCGTCATCAACGAACGCCACCGCCACCGTTACGAATTCAACAACAGCTACCGCGACAAATTCGAGAAGGCCGGTTTTGTTTTCAGCGGGCTTTCACCCGATGGCAAGCTCGTCGAGGTGATTGAATTGAAAGACCATCCGTTTTTCGTGGCGAGCCAGTTTCATCCGGAATTTCAGAGCAAGCCGCACCAGCCGCATCCATTGTTCAAGGGCTTCATCGCCGCCGCGCACGAGAAGATCCACCAGAAGCCGCTGTGAAGAATCATGAGCGTGGTGGCCAACATATCGCGCGAAGCGGCAAAAATTAATTTGCCTTTTCTGTTGATTGGCGGCTACGCGGTTTTGGCGCACGGATTTGTGAGGACGACTGGCGACATTGATTTTCTCGTCCGAAAATCGCAGGCCGCCGTATGGCAAGAACTCTTGGAAGGGCTGAAATACGCCGTCAAATTTTCCGGGCCGGCCTTTTTGCAATTCGACCCGCCGCCAACGGAGACGCTGCCGCTGGATTTGATGTTTGTGTCCGACGAAAATTTCGCCCCGATGTTTTCCGCAGGCAAACAAATTGAAATTGAGGGGGCGGTGACGAGGGTTGTCTCCCTGCCACACCTTTTCGCGCTGAAATGCCATGCGTTCAAGTGCCGCCCGCATCGCGCCTTGAAGGACATCGAAGACCTGGTGCAGTTGGCGAAGCTGAACAAGCTGGACTTGAATGAACCGGCGCTCCGCGCTATTTTGATCAAACATGGCGGCGACGAATTTTACGAACTCCTCAAACGCGAATGCGACGCGCTTCCTCCTGAATGACGCGGCGGATTTGGAATTTCCCGACTGGAGCGGCATGAAATCGCACGAGATTCGCATGTCGCCGGCGGAAGCTTTTCGCTGGAACGAAGAAATGCTCGCGCTGTTTTCCGCGTCCAAAAAATTGCGGCGCGATTCAAATCGCTGCGCTGTCGAATTCAAATTGCAACCGTGACCTACGCCGAAGCGGTTCAATTTCTTTACGGCCTGCGTTTGTTCGGCGCGAAGTTCGGGCTGGAAAACACATTCAAGCTGGCCGCACTCGCGGGTAATCCGCAGGAAAAACTCCGCTTCATCCACGTCGCCGGCACCAATGGCAAAGGCTCGACCTGCGCCATGCTCGAAAGCATTTACCGCGCGTCCGGCTTGCGCGTCGGGCTGTTCACCTCGCCACATCTGGTTTCCTTCCGCGAACGGATTCAACTCAACCGGCAACTTGTTTCCGAAAACGAGGTTGTCCGGCTCGTCGCGGAATTGCAGTCGTTGCTGAAACAATTTCCCGCCGACCATCACCCGACGTTTTTTGAAGTCGTCACGGTGATGGCGTTGAAATTTTTTTGCGAACAGAAATGCGACCTCGTGATTTGGGAAACCGGCCTCGGCGGACGGCTCGATTCGACCAACATCGTCACGCCGCTGGCCAGCGTCATCACCAACATCGCCTTCGATCATCAACAATGGCTCGGCGACACCCTCGAAAAAATCGCCGCCGAAAAAGCCGGCATCATCAAACCCGGCGTGCCAGTCGTGACGGCGGCGGATGAACCAGAGGCGCTGACGGTCATTGAGAAAACCGCGCGGGAGAATAATTCGTCGCTTGTCAAAGTAGGACAAGCGTCGCGCCTGTCCACATTTGAACAAGAAAAGTCAGAAACAGGCGCGACGCCTGTCCGACGATTGTTGGGCGACCATCAAAAGCTGAATGCAGCGCTGGCGCTGGCGGCGGTTGAAATTTTGCAAAGTAAGATTCCAGTCAGCCATGAAGCAATTCACAACGGTTTGGTAGACGTCAACTGGCCGGGACGATTGCAGTTGATTCAAAGGCCGAACGGCCAAAAAATCCTGCTCGACGGGGCGCACAACGTTGCCGGGGCGAAGGCTCTGCGCGATGCCTTGGAGAAACACTTTCCAGCAGTGGGGCGCGCGCTGGTTCTGGGAGTGCTCCAGGACAAGGACTGGCAGCACATTTGCGAAATTCTTGCGCCGCTGGCCGGGCGGATTTTCACCGTTCCCGTCGCAAGCGAACGTGCCGCCAGCGCAAACGAACTGGCCGTGGCGTGTCGCGCCGCAAATCCCGCGGCGGAAAGTCTTGCGTGCGCCAGCCTGAATGAGGCGCTGAAAAGGACAGCGGGCGATACCTTCGTCGTCATTACCGGCTCGCTTTACCTTGTCGGCGAGGCGCTGGAACTTCTTGGCCATTCGCCCGCCGCCAAAAGCGAACGCGGGTTGAATGAATGGGCGGCGGCGCAGCCAGCTGCCGCACGTCAATAAGTTTTCAGAACAATTATACGAAGTGGCGCTTATACTTATCCCGGCACGTTGACGCTGCCTCCGTTAATGAATAGAATTAAGTTCTCTATGGATTATGCAGACACGCTGCCGCCGCAAAGGCGGTTTGGCCAGACGACGCGCCCCGACGCGTGGTGGGTGCAGCCGCTGTTCGTCTTTCTCGGCTTTTCCGCCTTCATCGTCTATTCCACCTGGGCGGCGTTCCAGGGCGTGGGCGACATGCGGGTAACCGCCCAAACCGGACACGCTGTTTGCAGTTATTGGTTTGGAGGCCTGCATGGTGAGAATAATGGCGCCAATTATCTATCACCTTTCTATTCGCCGGAATTCTGGGGCACCTCGCCGCATGCCCTTGGTAAGCTGCCGGCGTGGTGGCCGGGCTGGCTGCCGTTCTCGCCGGCATTTTTGATTTTGTGGGCGCCGGCCGGTTTCCGTTTCACCTGCTATTATTATCGCGGCGCGTATTACAAGGCATTTTGGGCGGACCCGATCAACTGTGCCGTCGGCGAGGCTCGCAAATCTTTTCTCGGCGAACGCTCGTTCCCGCTCATCATCCAAAATGTGCACCGCTACTTTTTTTACCTCGCGTTCCTCTTTATCATCCTGCTGTCGTATGACGCGTGGCTGGGGATGTGGTTCACCGACCTGGCCGGCGCGAAACATTTCGGCATCGGCGTCGGGACAATTGTGCTGACGTTGAACGCATTTTTCCTGGCGATGTATACTTTTGGCTGCCACTCGCTGCGGCATCTGGTCGGTGGATTTTTGGATTCAAAGTCCAAGGCGCCGACTTGCGCGAAAGCCTATAACTGTGTGAGCTGCTTGAACACGCGACACATGATGTGGGCGTGGATCAGCCTGTTCTGGGTTGGTTTTACGGATGTATATGTCCGGCTTTGCGCGACGGGGCATTTGCATGATTATAGCTGGCATTTTTAAGAACCACCATGGTGGAAATGACTAATCCCTAAATCCTGATGACAAAAGAATTCCCAATGTCCAAGGACCAAATCCGTGCGACGCGGTTCCGCCGCCATTTGGCATTCGGGCTTCGTTATTCTTTAGTCATTAGTGTTTCGTCATTAGGAGTTCCTCCGGCAGAAATTTCGGAATAGAAACATTTTAGTTCATCATGCCTACCAATTATGAAACTCACGAATACGACGTGCTCGTCATCGGCGCGGGCGGCGCGGGTTTGCGCGCGGCCATCGAGGCGTCGGCGGCCGGCGTGAAGGTCGGGCTGATCTGCAAATCGCTGCTCGGCAAGGCGCACACGGTCATGGCCGAGGGCGGCATGGCGGCGGCGATGGGCAACGTGGACGACCGCGACAACTGGCGTGTCCATTTCGCCGACACGATGCGCGGCGGCCAATATGTCAACAACTGGCGCATGGCCGAATTGCATGCGAAGGAAGCCCCGGAACGCGTTCACGAACTCGAAGCGTGGGGCGCGGTGTTTGACCGCACGCCCGACGGGAAAATTCTCCAGCGCAATTTCGGCGGCCATCGGTATCCGCGGCTCGCGCACGTCGGCGACCGCACCGGGTTGGAGTTGATCCGCACGTTGCAGGATCACGGCATCCATCAAGGCATCGCCGTTCACATGGAGCACACGGTTGTTACGCTGCTCAAAGACAGCGACCGCGTTGTCGGCGCGTTCGGCTACGACCGCGAGCGCGGGCGGTTCAAAATTTTCAAGGCCAAGGCGGTCGTCATCGCCACCGGCGGCATCGGGCGCGCCTACAAAATCACCAGCAACTCCTGGGAATACACTGGCGATGGCCAGTCGCTTGCGTATCACGCCGGCGGGGAATTGATGGACATGGAATTCGTGCAATTTCACCCGACCGGCATGATCTGGCCGCCGAGCGTGATGGGGTTGCTCGTGACCGAGGCCGTGCGGGGCGAAGGCGGCGTGTTGCGGAACAAGGACGGCAAGCGGTTCATGTTCGACGACATTCCCGACAATTACAAAACTCAGACTTCATCCGACCCAGAAGAGGGCTGGCGCTACACGCAGGGCGATAAAAGCGCCAAACGCCCGCCCGAATTGCTCACGCGCGATCATGTCGCGCGCTGCATTAACCGCGAAGTCAAGGCGGGTCGCGGCAGCCCGCACGGCGGCGTGTTTCTCGACATCGCGTGGATCAAGGAAAAACTTCCGAACGCGGCGGAGCACATCAAAAAAAAGCTGCCGAGCATGTATCACCAGTTCAAGCAGCTCGCCGACCTCGACATCACGAAGGAGCCGATGGAAATCGGCCCGACGACGCATTACATCATGGGCGGCATCCGCGTGAACGGCGACAGCCAGATGTCCAACGTGCCCGGACTTTTCGCCGCGGGCGAAGCTGCCGCCGGATTGCACGGCGCGAACCGGCTGGGCGGAAATTCACTTTCGGATTTGATTGTGTTCGGCAAACGCGCAGGTGAATACGCGGCGAAATTTGCGAAGGAACACGGTGCCGGACAAATCAACGACGCACAGGTCGAGGACGCCGCGCGCAAGGCGCTGGAGCCGTTTGATCGTGGCGCGAAATCCGGTGGCAGCACCGAAGGGCCGTATCAGGTGCAGCACGATTTGCAGGAAATGATGCAAAGCTTGGTCGGCATCGTGCGGCGCGAGGACGAAATGGCCCGCGCGCTGGACGGCATCGGCAAGCTTTCGGAACGCGCCGGGCGCGTCGCCGTTTATGGCCACCGCGAATACAATCCCGGCTGGCACACGGCGATTGATTTGAAAAATTTGATGACGGTTTCCGAGGCCATCACCCGCTCGGCAATTGAGCGCAAGGAAAGCCGCGGCGGCCATTTCCGCGAGGATTTCCCGAACAAGGATGCCGCCGATGGCAAGGTGAACGTCATCGTAAAGAAAAATTCTGACGGCACGATGAACGTCCGGCGCGAAACCATTCCCGAAATGCCGGCGGAATTGAAACAGGTCATCGAGGAGATGAAATGAAATCGGTCACTTTCAGAATCTGGCGTGGCGACGCGAACGGCGGAAAATTCGTGGATTACACCACGGAGATGGACGAGGGCATGGTCGTGCTCGACGTGGTCCACAAAATCCAGGCGACGCAGGCCAACGACCTCGCGTGCCGCTGGAATTGCAAGGCGGGCAAGTGCGGTTCGTGCTCGGCGGAAATCAACGGCATGCCGAAGCTTATGTGCATGACGCGCATGAATACCCTGCCGACCGACAAGCCCATCACCATTGAGCCGATGCGCGCGTTTCCGGGCATTCGCGACCTGACGACGGACGTTTCGTGGAATTTCCGCGTCAAGACCAAGATCAAAAAGTTCAAGCCGCGCCAGCCCGACGCCCCGGACGGTTCGTGGCGGATGCAGCAGGAGGACATTGACCGCGTGCAGGAATTCCGCAAGTGCATCGAATGTTTCCTGTGCCAGGACGTCTGCCACGTTTTGCGCGACCATCACAAGCACGAGGAATTCATCGGCCCACGCTTTCTGGTTTATACCGCCGCGCTGGAGATGCACCCGCTCGACACCGAAGACCGCTTGCCGGAACTCAAGCAGGCGCACGGCGTCGGCTTTTGCAACATCACGAAATGTTGCACCAAGGTCTGCCCGGAAAACATCACCATCACTGACAACGCCATCATTCCGCTCAAGGAGCGTGTCGTGGATGAATTCTTCGACCCACTCGGCTGGCTCTGGAAGAAATTGCGGCCCAAGGCCTGAACGCAGCGTGCCGCAGGCTCGCCCGTCTTACATATTTTCTGTTCGCAACGATAGAACAGTGTTTTCTCATCACTCGCTTTACAAAACCTTTTCGCTGTTAGGAGCTGCTTTAAGCAGCAAACACTAAAGCCCCCTCACACACCGAAAGCCAACATAGCCACTGATGTAATTCGGCAAATGGTTGGCGTTGCGAGCGGCGCACCTCAGTTCATTTGCATTGCTGAAGTAACAATCGCCGCCCCGCATTTCACGGTAGCTCCCGGTTGCCGGGCCGGTTGGATTGGTAGCAGTTGGTTGAGCATACGGCGTCCCATACCAATCCCAACACATCTCATTCACATTCCCGGCCATGTCATAAAGTCCATAACCGTTGGCCGCAAAATACCCCACCGGGCTCGTGTAAGGCTTTCCGGTAGTGTCGAAAGCCGCGTTGTAGCCGTTCGGTCCCAGATCATAGCTATAGTCGTTGGTGTTTCCTTTGTAGTTGGCCTGGCTTTCGCTGATCGTATCGCCCCACGGAAACCGTTTCCCGTTCAATCCACCCCGCGCCGCCTTCTCCCACTCCGCCTCCGTCGGCAAACGATATCCACCGGCTTTCCAATCCGCATAGACCGCATCCACGTCGCCATTCGTATAAACCTGCGTCAAACCCGCATTCGTGTAATACACCGGCGTCAAACCCGCCTGCTGCGAACGCGCGTTGCACCACTTCACCGCGTCATACCAATTTATCATCTGCACCGGATGATTCGCCGCCTTGCCTGCGCCAGCGTCCGTAAAGCCATATCCGTGGCTTGTGGCATAGGAATAAACTGACTGCCATTCACTGTAACTCACCAGATTCACGTCCATGTAAAACGCCGACAGCGTCACGTTCGTGGGGATGGCATCGCTCTCGCCATCCAGCGTGTCCCCCATCGTGAACGATCCAGCGGGAATGACCGCCATGCCCGCGGGCGGGTTGAAGGCAGACAGCCGGTTGGTATTGACGCTATTGGTGGCGTAAAATTTATTATAGTCCACCCAATTACCTCCGCCGGGCAGGGATGAGACGGTCTGGACGGTATAGTTCGTGCCGGCCAGCGCGTTGCTCCACACCAGCGTGCCGTCCGACCGGAACGCAGTGATATGCGTTGCCGTTGGACCGGAAAGCCGGAAAAACTGTGTTCCTTGGGCAGCAGCCTGATGAGTCACGACCAGCAAACTGATGGCCATCAACCAAAAAATGCGCGATTTCATAGATTTTATCTCGTTGCGGCTGCCACCATAAAACCTCTTCGAGAGCATTGCAAGAAAAAATACACATTATGCTGTGTGGATGCGCGGCCTGTCTCCTGTTTTTGTAACAGGTGATGCCGTTGAAGTTATATCACCGTCGAGTTGTGGGTGAAACCATCCGCTCTTACCGTCGAAAAGCCGGTCTGACGCAAGAAAAATTAGCGGAGAAGGCCGATTTGCATCATAATTTCATCGGCGAGGTTGAACGTGGGAATATGGAAGCCTCGCTTACCTCTCTGCTCAAAATTTCCAAAGCTCTCGGCGTCCGCGTTCGTGACCTTGTAGCTAATATCTGATTCAATTCTTTTTCAAGCCGGCGATGGCGTCCTTCATCTCGTTGAAATGGATGTCGGGATTGCCCGCGTCGGTGACGTGGACGATTTTTCCGTCCAGCCCGATGAGAAAGCTGACGCGATTGGCCATGTTTTTGCCCGCCATCCGCACGCCGTAAAGATCCGCGATTTTTCCGTCCGTGTCGGCAAGCAGCGTGAAATTCAAGTTGTATTCGGCGATGAACTGCTTGTGGCTGTCGGCGGAATCAAAGCTGACGCCGATGACGGCCACGTTGTTCGTCTGCAAATCGCCCATGCGGTCGCGGAAGCCACATGCTTCCGCGGTGCAGCCGGGCGTGTTATCTTTGGGATAAAAATACAGCAGCACGATTTTCTTGCCGATCAGGTCGGTGAGCTTCACCGTTTTCCCGTTCTGATCCTGGCCGGCAAATGACGGCGCGGCGTCACCGGCTTGGGGCATTGCGGCAAATGCCGCTGCGGTGGAAAAGAGGATTGAACCGGCGATTAACAATGCTGTGAATCCATTTGTTTTCATGGCGAACGTCCTTTCATTCTGGATTGGACGCGCTGGCGGCCAAAACGTTCAAGCCCTTTTGCGCGGCCAGCGGCGCAGGCCGTTTTGCAGCCACAGCCACCAGACGATCCAAAACGCCTCGGTGACGACACCGCGCGAAAGTTTGGACTTGCCCTCGACCCGCTCGGTGAACGTGATGGGCACTTCGGCGACTTTGAATCCGTCGCGCCAGAGCCGGTGAGTCATTTCAATCTGGAAGCTATATTGTTTGGAGCGGACGTCGTCCAGATTGATGGCTTGCAGCGCGCGGCGGCGGAAACATTTGTAGCCGCCGGTCGGGTCGGTGAATGGCATTCCGGTGACGAGCCAGACATAGATGCCGGCGAACCGGCTCAAGAGCAGCCGCTTGAGTGGCCAGTTCAGCACGCGCACGCCACCGGTGTAGCGCGAGCCGAGCACGAGGTCGGCACTTTGCGCAGCCTTGAGAAAATTTGGAACTTCCTCCGGATCGTGCGAAAGGTCGGAATCCATCTCAAAAATGAATTCGTAATTTCTTTCCAACGCCCATTTGAAGCCGGAAATATAGGCGCGGCCCAGGCCGTTTTTCTTGGCCTCGTGCAGGACTTGAATCTGCGGATGTTTCGCGGCGAGTTCGTCGGCGATTTTCCCCGTGCCGTCGGAGGAATTACCGTCCACGACGAGCATATCCACCGCGACGGGCAGCGACAAAAGCTTCTGCGCGACGCGCGGGAGATTTTCCCGTTCATTGACAGTTGGCACGATGATGAGCGTCTGGTTCATGCTGGCGACGCGCAGAAATTAGCCGGAAACGCGGCGAAAACAAGCGGGCATTTGGAACGCGTTGGAGTTCAAGCTTTAGCTTGCCTGACACCGGGACAAGCTGAAGCTGGAACTCCAGCATCAAACAAGGGCGCGTGGGCGGGCTTTTTTCGGCAGCAGCGGCTTGAGCGGGCATTCGTCGCAACGTGGCGCGCGCGGCCGGCAAAAACGCTTCCCGACCATCACCAGTTGCGCGTGATAATCCTGCCAGTAATCCAGGCGCGCCGCGCCGGTCTTTTGATTCAACGCCGATTCGCAAAGCGACTTCATTTCATCGTAGCCGCGAGTTGACATTGAACCATGAACCCCGAACCGCGAACCCGGCTTCCAATTGTGCCTCGAAAAAATCCGCTTCGTGTAGGCGTCAATCACAAAACTGTGATGGCCGCCGGCGTAAAGCAACATGCTGTCCGCCGTCTCCGGCCCGATGCCGTTGACGGCCAGCAAACGTTCGCGGACAACGGAAGTTTCGCCTGCAAAAAGCCTTTTCAAATCGCCGCCGAAATTTTCAACCAGCACGCGCAGAAATGAGCGGAGCCGCCGCGCCTTGACGTTGAAATATCCGGCGGGCCGGATCAGTTCCGCCAGCCTTGGTTCCGGCAGCGCGAACAACTTTTCCGGTTCCAGCACGCGCGCGGTTTTGAGATTGGCAATGGCGCGCTCGACATTTGTCCACGCCGTGTTTTGCGTCAGAATGGCGCCGATGCAGACTTCAAACGGCGTTTCGCCCGGCCACCAATGCTGATGACCGGCTCGCGCCCGCATGAGTTTGTAGGCGCGGCGCAAGTTTCTTTTGATTTTCCCGGAATCCATGGCTGGAGATTTAGCGCAAACTAGCAAAGGCGCAAAGAAACAAAATGAGGATGAAGCCGGCGGGAAATGCAGCGCGGGATTGCCCCGTCCGCGCTGATGCTTTAACCTGCACACCATGTTTGCCTCCCTGATTACGAGCGTGCTGAACCCCGATTATGTGATCCATAATCCGTTGCTGCTGGTCGTAACGGCTTTTCAAATCTGGATGCTCGTTCACGCGGTTCGCAACAGCGAATGGCTGTGGGCAATCTTCATCGTCATTGGCTGGGGCATTTCGGCGATTTTGTATTTCTTTTTCGTCTATCGGGCGACGCCGTCCGCGCTGCGCGGATTTGAACTGCCCGGCACCGGCAGCCGCAAACGCATCAAGGAGCTTCAGGCGCAAATCCATCACCTCGACAATGCCTACCACCATTTCCAGCTCGGCGACGTTTATTTCCAGCGCGGCAAACTGGCCGAGGCCGAACAATGCTACCGCGCCGCGCTCCAACGCGATGCCACCGACATTGACACCCGCGCGCACCTCGGCCAATGCCTCGTCCGCCTGAACCGTCCCGCCGAGGCGCGACCGTTCCTCGAAAGCGTCATGCACGAGAAGCCCGACCACGATTACGGGCACACGATGATGGCCCTGGCCGAAACGCTCACTGCGCTCGGCGAGACCGACAACGCGCTGCAATACTGGCAGCACGTCACGCAAAACCATTCCTATCCGCGCGCCAAGGTGCAACTGGCCGAACTTTACCTCGCCAAAAACCAACCGGAGCTGGCGCGGGCCGAATTGAAGGATGTCGTCAGCGACGACCAGCACGCGCCGGCGTTCCAGCGCAAACGCGACCGGGTCTGGGTCCGCCGCGCGAAAAGCTTGATGTCCCGTTTGTAGCAGCGAACGTGAGTCCGCTTAAAATTATCACTGTCAAAACCGAATCGTAAACCCGAAGCCTAAAATGAATATAAGCAGGAAAAAATTACTTGGACTGCTCACTTTACGCCTAGCAAATTACGATACGCATTGCATGACGAAATCTGTGTTCATCCGTTTAATTTTACTCTGCATCTTCTCAGGACTCCAATTGATTACGCTTACTGGCTGCACCACCAGTTCACCCATGCTTACCGTTCGCGACTCGCGCGTCGCTGGCGACGAACTGCGTCTGAAAATCGAAACGGCAGTATCACACAGCAAATTAGCGTCAGAAAGCAGCACTGTTTCAGATGTCGCGGGCTATTACGTGTTGGTTGATTTGAAAAGCACCACTCCATTGCCCCGCCGCTCCCGAGTAATCGGCCCGCTCTATACAAATCCGGCTGAACGGTCTGACATGGCTTACAGTGGTGTTGACTTTACTGACCGAGACCGACAGGCACGCGCCGCGACCCCGCAAATTTTTTTTGACGATCAGGGGGATCTGGTTCAACTGAAACCGTCCGGTTCTCTGTTTGAGCGAGAGCGCCTTGACGTTGAATCGCACCGGCCTTGCTGGGTCTCGGCAGGGACGCAATCACTGCCGTCACTTTCAGTCTGGCGCACAATATTCACCCCGTCACGCCGCTGGGCTGTTGACTATGAGGCAGAGGTGGCACGTCTCTACGACATGCGGACGGGAGAACAGAAAGATGATCCGTGGCTGCAGGCCGCGCTGACGGATTTCCGCACTCGTGCGAAGACAAATGGAGCTTTGTATAACGTCAGGCTCTGGTTGAGCGATGACTTGACCCATTTGGTCGTCGCCCCAGACGCCGGCCGGGTTTATCGCGACGGAACCCCCGCCAAGTTTGAAAATGCCGGCAAGCAATTCAGCGGTGACGACTACGGTCTGGACTATGCGCGGCCAAATCCGCAAACGCAGATTATCTCCAAGCATTTTGGGATGAACGGCATCTCCCAAGCCCAAGTGGAAGGAGTCTTCATGGTTCAAGGTGAACCCTTCTTGCTTTACAGCACCAACGGCACTGTCAACCTTGCAAGTTTGAACGGCAAAACACGATTTCAAGCATCTCTATTAACGAAGATCCCAGACCGCATTATCCCTTCGAAGGTTAAAAACCCGAGGATTTCGGATTCCGATTTGGAGAAGTTGGAAAACGTATATCACTTCGATCAGGTTCTTCATCAGCCGGAGGCTGATCGTCTGGTGTTTATTGCCTACGATCATGAAGAATTTACGCCTTACAGCAAATTAGTTTGGGGATCTATGGACGTGATTGTTTGGCTTTATCCGAATGGCAGGATTGAGTATCAGCGAGTGAACTTGATGGATATTTTCAAATCGTCTTTTGGCCAATATCGCGCATTGAAGTCCGAACCTCTTGCCAAGTGAAAGCCAGCCCAAGTGGTCTTACCACGGTTTGGCGCCCGGCGACTTCGATTCATTTTCATTCCCGAAGGCGGCGAAACTTCCTATCCTGTTTACGTGTCTAATCTAATCGCCATCGTCGGACGGCCCAATGTCGGCAAGTCCGCGCTGTTCAACCGCATCGTCGGCAAGCGGATTGCGATTGTGCATGACCAGCCTGGCGTCACGCGCGACCGCGTCACCGCCGAGGCCGAGTGGGGCGGCAAATCGTTCACGCTGGTGGACACCGGCGGCATCGGCCTGCTGCGCCGCGAAAAATCCGACGACGTCATCATCAAGGCCGCGCTCGAACAGGTGGAACTGGCGATTGAAGCCGCCAGCGCCATCATCCTCGTCGTCAACGTGCAGGAGGGCGTCGTGCCGCTCGACCGCGAGGTTGCCGAACGGCTGCGCCGCAGCGGAAAGACCGTTCTGGTTGCGGTCAACAAGGTGGACACATTCCGCGCCGAAAAAGACGCCGATGAATTCGCCCAGCTTGGTTTCGACAAAATTTTCCCCGTCAGCGCGATTCACGGTGAAGGCATTCAGAATTTGATGAACGCGGCGGTGGCGCTGCTGCCAGCCGACAGTCCGCAGTCCACGGTCCACAGTCTGGCTGGCGAACCAACCGGGGACAGTGGACTAAAAACTGTGGACTCGGTTTTGAAGCTCGCCATCGTTGGCCGACCAAATGTCGGCAAATCGTCCATCATCAACGCGCTCACGCAATCCAAGCGCGTCATCGTCACGCCGATCCCCGGCACGACGCGTGACGCGATTGACGTGCCGTTCGAGGTCGAGGCCGACGGCATCCGGCAGAAATACATTTTGATTGACACCGCCGGGATTCGGAAAGCGCGGCGCGTGGACAACTCGATCGAGTATTTCAGCGTCCAGCGTTCCGAGGATTCCATCGCGCGCAGCGACATCACGGTGCTGGTGATTGACGCCGAGGCTGGCATCACCGAGCAGGACAAAAAAATCGCCGACGTCATCGTCGAGAACCGCAAGGCGTGCATCATCGTCGTCAACAAATGGGATTTGTTCGAGGCGGAGGTCCTCAAGGCGCGCGAGGAGGAAATCGGGCGGCGCAATCGCAAGGAGCGCACCGAGGGCCAGGCAAAGGAATTGACCACGCTCGGCGAATTTGCCGAATGGGTGCAGCGGAAATTGTTTTTCCTTGATTACGCGCCGGTGATTTTCACGTCGGCCAAATCGGGTTTTCACTTGGATCGGCTGCTCGAAGCCATCCGCTACGTCGCCGCGCAGTTGCAGCAGAAAATTCCCACGGCGATTTTGAACCGCACCATTTACGATGCCGTCGAACGCCGCCAGCCCATCAGCGCAATGGGACACCGTCTGAAATTTTTTTACGCGACGCAGGTGCGGCAGGCGCCGCCAACGTTTCTGCTGTTCGTGAACCGCGACGAATTATTTTCCGAGCAATACAAAAAGCATCTGGCGACCGAATTGCGCACGGCGTTCGGTTACGAAGGCTGTCCGATTGTGCTGGTGCCAAAAGCGCGTCCCAAAACCATCGAGCCGGTGCGGAAATTCAAGCCGGCGCACCAAAAACAAACGGGTAAAGCAGGAAGAATTGACGCCCATCGGAAGGCGCAGCACGAAAGGTATTCCCGCACGCGCGGAAAAAAATCGCGCGGAAAACTTGTTCACCGTGGCGAATAAGTGGTCGCCAAGCCAATGCCAGCCTGAAGATTCCATTGATTTTATTTGGGAATAACGCATTTGTAACTTTTTGGAAAATTTTTCTTGAATTCCACAACAGGTAGTGGCAAGATGGCACCCATTCCCCAACTAATTGGGGATGTAAGATTTGGCAAAAAGTCCGATTTTGGTGGTAAATTAACAGTTTTTGAAGCCCGGCAGGTTCTGCTTTGTCTGAAACCGCCGGGCATTGACATCTAAAAATTCAAATTGGGAGTTAATCATGATTGACGCACGCGAGGAAGTTTTGGCCCCGGCTCCGCACGCCAGCCGCCGCCGCACTGGAAAAGTAAGCGCATCGCGGGAATTAAAAGGCAACAAGGCTACGGGGAAGAAATTCCTGACCATCGAACGCGTTTTCAGCGACCCGAAAATCAAGCCGTTCGACCAGATTGAATGGGAGAAGCGCACCGCCGAAATCACCGACGATGCCGGCAAGGTGATTTTCAAGCAGGAAAACGTCGAGGTTCCGAAGTCGTGGTCGCTGCTTGCCACCAAAGTCGTCGTCTCAAAATATTTTTACGGCGAGATGCACACCTCCGAGCGCGAAACTTCGGTCCGCCAGCTCATCCACCGCATCTGCCGGACGATTGCGGATTGGGGCATCGCGGACGGCTATTTCAGCAAGGCCGACGGCGAGATTTTTTACGAGGAGCTTTCCTGGCTGTGCGTGAACCAGTGCGGCGCGTTCAATTCGCCGGTCTGGTTCAACGTCGGGCTGTTCCACCAATACGGCATCGGCAAGAAATCCGGCAAGGGCAACTGGTTTTACAACCGCAAGACGGGCGAGGCCGAGCGCGCGGCGACGCAATATGAATATCCGCAGGGCAGCGCGTGCTTCATCCAGTCCGTCCAGGACAACATGGAGGACATCATGCGGCTCGCGTCCAGCGAGGCGATGCTGTTCAAATATGGCTCCGGCACCGGCACCGATTTGTCGCCGCTGCGGTCGAGCAAGGAAAAATTGAGCGGCGGCGGACGGCCCAGCGGCCCGATGAGCTTCCTCAAGGTTTATGA